>WLWD01001625.1_pt1 | contig 44435 bp, 27 predicted proteins | sample 6712731 | NCBI WGS metagenome assembly WLWD01 (sample SAMN12718690, study PRJNA576275) | sponge metagenome | isolation source: marine sponge | host: Mycale hentscheli | place: New Zealand: South Island, Marlborough, Capsize Point | collected 2014-11-01 | reverse complement strand
GGGTTCTCATATGACCAGTGACTAGAGGTAGTGATGGGGTTCTCATATGACTTCAGACTTAGTGGTCATTTTTAACTTATGTGACCAGTGACTAGAGGTAGTGATGAGGTTCTTTTGTGACCAGTGACTAGAGGTAGTGATGGGGTTCTCATGTGACCAGTGACTAGAGGTAGTGATGGGGTTCTCATATGACCAGTGACTAGAGGTGGTGATGAGGTTCTTATGTGACCAGTGACTAGAGGTAGTGATGGGGTTCTCATATGACCAGTGACTAGAGGTAGTGATGGGGTTCTCATATGACTTCAGACTTAGTGGTCATTTTTAACTTATGTGACCAGTGACTAGAGGTAGTGATGAGGTTCTTTTGTGACCAGTGACTAGAGGTAGTGATGGGGTTCTCATGTGACCAGTGACTAGAGGTAGTGATGGGGTTCTCATATGACCAGTGACTAGAGGTGGTGATGAGGTTCTTATGTGACCAGTGACTAGAGGTAGTGATGGGGTTCTCATATGACCAGTGACTAGAGGTAGTGATGGGGTTCTCATATGACTTCAGACTTAGTGGTCATTTTTAACTTATGTGACCAGTGACTAGAGGTAGTGATGAGGTTCTTTTGTGACCAGTGACTAGAGGTAGTGATGAGGTTCTTATGTGACCAGTGACTAGAGGTAGTGATGGGGTTCTCATATGACCAGTGACTAGAGGTAGTGATGGGGTTCTCATATGACCAGTGACTAGAGGTAGTGATGAGGTTCTTATGTGACCAGTGACTGGAGATAGTGGTGAGGTTCTCATGTGATCAGTGGATAGAGGTAGTGATGAGGTTCTCATGTGACCAGTGACTAGAGATAGTGATGGGGTTCTCGTATGACCAGTGACTAGAGGTAGTGATGGGGTTCTCATGTGACCAGTGGATAGAGATAGTGATGGGGTTCTCATATGACCAGTGACTAGAGGTAGTGTTGAGTTTCTCATGTGACCAGTGACTAGAGGTAGTGTTGAGTTTCTCATGTGACCAGTGACTAGAGGTAGTGATGAAGTTCTCATGTGACCAGTGACTAGAGGTAGTGTTGAGGTTCTCATGTGACCAGTGACTAGAGGTAGTGATGAGGTTCTCGTGTGACCAGTGACTAGAGGTAGTGATGGGGTTCTCGTGACCAGTGACTAGAGGTAGTGATGGGGTAGTGACAGTTGACCAGTGACTAGAGATAGTGATGGGGTTCTCGTATGACCAGTGACTAGAGGGTAGTGATGGGGTTCTCATGTGTGACCAGTGACTAGAGGTAGTGATGGGGTTCTCGTATGACCAGTGACTAGAGGTAGTGATGGGGTTCTCATGTGACCAGTGACTAGAGGTAGTGATGATGTTCTCATATGACCAGTGACTAGAGGTAGTGATGAGGTGACTCTGATGAGGTTCTCATGACCAGTGACTAGAGTTCTCATGTAGTGATGGATGCGTTCTCATGAGGTTGACCAGTGACTAGAGGTAGTGATAGGTTCTCATGTGACCAGTGACTAGAGATAGTGATGAGGTTCTCATATGACCAGTGACTAGAGGTAGTGATGAGGTTCTCATATGACCAGTGACTAGAGGTAGTGATGGGGTTTTCGTGTGACCAGTGACTAGAGGTAGTGATGAAGTTCTCATGTGACCAGTGACTAGAGATAGTGTTGAGTTTCTCATGTGACCAGTGACTAGAGGTAGTGATGAAGTTCTCATGTGACCAGTGACTAGAGGTAGTGTTGAGGTTCTCATGTGACCAGTGACTAGAGGTAGTGATGAGGTTCTCATATGACCACTGACTAGAGGAAGTGATGGGGTTCTCGTGTGACCAGTGACTAGAGGAAGAGATGGGGTTCTCATGTGACCAGTGACTAGAGGTAGTGATGGGCTTCTCATATGACCAGTGACTAGAGATAGTGATGAGGTTCTCATATGACCAGTGACTAGAGGAAGTGATGGGGTTCTCATGTGACCAGTAACTAGAGGAAGTGATGGGGTTCTCGTGTCACCAGTGACTAGAGGTAGTGATGAAGTTCTCATGTGACCAGTGACTAGAGGTAGTGATGAGTTCTCATGTGACCAGTGACTAGAGATAGTGATGAGGTTCTCATGTGACCAGTGACTAGAGGTAGTGATGAAGTTCTCATGTGACCAGTGACTAGAGGTAGTGATGAGGTTCTCATATGACCAGTGACTAGAGATAGTGATGAGGTTCTCATATGACCAGTGACTAGAGTGAGAGTTCTCATATGACCATATGTGACTAGAGGTAGTGATGGGGTTTTCGTGTGACCAGTGACTAGAGGTAGTGATGAAGTTCTCATGTGACCAGTGACTAGAGATAGTGATGGGGTTCTCATGTGACCAGTAACTAGAGGTAGTGATGGGGTTCTCATGTGACCAGTGACTAGAGGTAGTGATGGGGTTCTCATGTGATCAGTGGATAGAGGTAGTGATGGGGTTTTTGTGTCACCAGTGACTAGAGGTAGTGATGAAGTTCTCATGTGACCAGTGACTAGAGATAGTGATGAGGTTCTCATGTGACCAGTGACTAGAGGTAGTGATGAAGTTCTCATGTGACCAGTGACTAGAGGTAGTGATGAGGTTCTCATATGACCAGTGACTAGAGATAGTGATGAGGTTCTCATATGACCAGTGACTAGAGGTAGTGATGGGGTTTTCGTGTGACCAGTGACTAGAGGTAGTGATGAGGTTCTCATATGACCAGTGACTAGAGGTAGTGATGAAGTTCTCATGTGACCAGTGACTAGAGGTAGTGATGAGGTTCTCATATGACCAGTGACTTAGGTAGTGATGGGGTTTTCGTGTGACCAGTGACTATAGGTAGTGATGAAGTTCTCATGTGACCAGTGACTAGAGGTAGTGATGAGGTTCTCATATGACCAGTGACTTAGGTAGTGATGGGGTTTTCGTGTGACCAGTGACTAGAGGTAGTGATGAAGTTCTCATGTGACCAGTGACTAGAGATAGTGATGGGGTTCTCATGTGACCAGTGACTAGAGGTATTGATGAGGTTCTCATGTGACCAGTGACTAGAGATAGTGATGAGGTTCTCATATGACCAGTGACTAGAGGTAGCGATGGGGTTCTCATATGACCAGTGACTAGAGGTAGCGAAGGGGTTCTTATGTGACCAGTGACTAGAGGTAGTGATGAGGTTCTCATGTGACCAGTGACTAGAGGTAGTGATGGGGTTCTCATATGACCAGTGACTATAGGTAGTGATGGGGTTCTCATATGACCAGTGACTAGAGGTAGTGATGAGGTTCTCGTGTGACCATTGACTAGAGGTAGTGATGGGGTTCTCATATGACCAGTGACTAGAGGTAGTGATGAGGTTCTCATGTGACTAGTGACTAGAGATTGTGATGAGGTTCTCATGTGACCAGTGACTAGAGGTAGTGATGAGGTTCTTATGTGACCAGTGACTAGAGGTAGTGATGAGGTTCTCATGTGACTAGTGACTAGAGATAGTGATGAGGTTCTCATGTGACCAGTGACTAGAGGTAGTGATGAGGTTCTTATGTGACCAGTGACTAGAGGTAGTGATGGGGTTTTCATGTGACCAGTGACTAGAGGTAGTGATGAGGTTCTCATGTGACCAGTGACTAGAGGTAGTGATGGAGTTCTCATATTACCAGTGACTAGAGGTAGTGATGAGGTTCTTATGTGACCAGTGACTAGAGGTAGTGATGAGGTTCTTATGTGACCAGTGACTAGAGGTAGTGATGGGGTTTTCATGTGACCAGTGACTAGAGGTAGTGATGAGGTTCTCATGTGACCAGTGACTAGAGGTAGTGATGGAGTTCTCATATTACCAGTGACTAGAGGTAGTGATGAGGTTCTTATGTGACCAGTGACTAGAGGAAGTGATGGGGTTCTCATGTGACCAGTGACTAGAGGTAGTGATGAGGTTCTTATGTGACCAGTGACTAGAGGTAGTGATGGGGTTTTCATGTGACCAGTGACTAGAGGTAGTGATGAGGTTCTCATGTGACCAGTGACTAGAGGTAGTGATGGAGTTCTCATATGACAGTAACTAGAGGTCGTCAGTCAATCTGTCGTCAATTAATCTGTCGTCAGTCAATCTGTTAGTCAGTCAATCTGTCAGTCAGTCAATGTGTCGTCAGTCAATCTGTCATCAGTCAATCTGTCGTCAGTCAATCTGTTCAGTCAATGTGTCGTCAGTCACTCTGTCATCAGTCAATCTGTCGTCAGTCAATCTGTTAGTCAGTCAATGTGTCATCAGTCAATCTGTCATCAGTCAATCTGTCGTCAGTCAATCTGTCATCAGTCAATCTGTCATCAGTCAATCTGTCAGTCAGTCAATCAATAAGTTTGTCAGTCTGTCAATAATTCTGTCTGTCAGCCTGTCACTGCTGTTGTATTTCAATTAAATGCCACACATTTTTAATTTTTTTTTAATGACTCGGCTATAGTATTACTATCCTAATTTCATTATTTTTATCCTCATCAGTCATGATTTTTTTTTTCTAGTTATACATTGCTGTTGTTGTTAATTATTATTATTAATAATATTATTAGTATTACTACTACTACCGCTGTTATTATTATTATTATATGTAGGTAATAATCTAAGTTGGCCTTTGCTTGTGATGGAGTCTAATTTACCAAAGGATCTGGTCATCCGGACTGCTGGGAATGTCATATGTCTACCATTCAGAGATCGTTTTCCATGAGCTGTTCTCTGGGAGCCTTGGGGTTCTCTGCAGTCACTCTACTGTATACATCTTCTATGAGACTGAACTACAAACTAGCTGTACTAGTTGTCATTTCACTGATTTCGTTTCATTCACACTCATATGATCTAGTAGACTTGGTAGCGTGACATGCTACAATTATTTGCAGAAAATCAAAGTTTAAAATGGGTGTGTGTTAGCAGTAAGCTTGCTTGGTTCTGTTGTGGTGTGATTGAGGACCTGTTACTAAAACTGATGTATATTATTATTTTTATTCAGTTTTGTTTAAATAAGTAGAAGGCAGCAATAGCAAACATGAGTATACTAACTTGGCAAGTGTAAAATCGGAGTAAAGAATATCAGAACCCGTTACACATCAAGGGAATGCTATTGCGACTATGGCCTCTACTTATAGATGCATTAGATCCAATTGCACACATTCCATATCCTGAGATGCATGTACAAAAAGTTGTGTTGTAAGGTATATACTATACCATAGGTAGGAAGGCCATGCAGTTGTTATGCATTCAGTGTGGTGGGTGCTAACTACATAAACCTCATCATTGTACTATTGCATCGCTCATGATGACACTAACATTTGCACAGGACCACAACCTCCACCTATTTTTTAACCTATGGCACATATCTAAATACAAATTGCATAACAATCAGTTCAGACACAAGAAAAATGGTATATAGAGAGACTGCAGTTGCTGTGCAATTAAATTGATGATCATGCTATGGCTCCACCTTACGTAGGAGGAGCCCATGGTCACCATGTAATAAGTATTGTTAGTGTGATAAAGGAAGAACTTGTTCTACTATATATGTAAGGACACGTTTAATCCGCAAGGTCTTGGATTTCGCGCCTCATGCATATTAAAATATGCATGATATATTATTATGCATGCATATTAAATATGCATGCATTACTGATTATCTGGAAATCCATTGCACACCCTGCAGCATGACACTAATTGCTCAGCGACCAAGGCCTCCACCTGTGACCTGCACCATCTGCACACCTCCGCAGGACCAGTTGCATAGCGACCAAGGCCTCCACCTGTGATCTGGGCCAAACTGACTGTTGAGAAATAAGTTGCTAATGTATCTAAAAACTACGGGTAGAGTGCAGTAGACACTGGTCTATGAATCTGATGAGATGGTTTGATCTGTATGCATACATGCATAGCATAGCCAGTGTGTAAGCATTGTTTAGAATAACTGAGGAACAACAACACTGCTGTGATTGCATGTCATTGATCAAAATATCACAATAACACCACCACCTGTCCCCAGTAATGAGGTGTATTCTGTTGCTATCGCCCTCTGTATCCCAGATAAACGTCCATTTGCAGCAGAATAATAAGCAGACAGGAATATTAGGTTCAACACTACCAGCTGATCATATGACTTCCTTTATTTTTTTCAATTCATTTAATACAGACATGCAATAATCACAATCCAATTAAAGATAATCAACAGCAAAATAATCACAAAAAGAAAAAAAAAACAAAGACGTAATGTTCGATAGACATGTCGTACAAATGTCACTTGTACTTAGAGATAGTCTTCATTTACTTCTTGAAATCACTTCATTGTAATCGTTACAGCCTGACAAAAAGAGAAAACATTAATAAAATGCAACAAAAACATATATCCCAGTTACATACCTGTAGCTCTTATGAACAAGACAGTGGTGCTTCACATGGCTGTGTTCAAACATCTAGCATAGTACATCCTCCAACACGTGCTCATAGTTCCTCAACTCCACCAATTAGTGTCCATCTAAGAACATGCACACATATCCAAATACAAATTTGTAAATCTCTTGCTGCCGCTAAGCGGTCATGCACACCTGGCAGACCCAGGATGCCTGTGCACTAAGCAGGCACTGTGAGCCATGGGTCTTTGGGTGGCCACGCCACTTGCTGTGAGGAAAGGCCTATTCTCCTGCGAGTTCCTAGCCTGGCTCCAGGAGCTTTGCTTGCACCCTGGACCATTGCTGTTTCATGAGAAAGGCCTTGAATTTGCACCCCAGCAAATGCCAGGTACCCAATCACAGCTGGGTGGACTGGCTGGAGGCATATGGAAAACCAAATGGAAAATTGCCAGAGTGGGGCTTGAACTTGGCCCTGAGCCAAGGACACAACACACACACACACACACACACACACCTTGAACCGTGCCACCCTCAAAGGGTGATGCTCCTCTGCTAAGCAGATTGACAGTTGCATAGTGGTTAATCATTTTCTTGGTCTTGTTGTAGCACATCTGTGTCTAGCTATATCTTGGCCCCTTCTAAATGACCGACTACATCTATTGCAGGTAAAGGGTAAGAGAGTAGGGACACACACACACACACAAGTAAGTGGGTTCAATGCAGGATATAACTAGCACTAGTTTCCCATTCACATTTTCCAAGCCACCGACCCAGCCTTCACCAAAAGTGACAGAACTAAAAAAATATTGCATTTTGAATTTATTACAAATGCGCAATAGATGGACAAAAGCTATTCACAGTGGAGCTGTTGTTGGGTCAAGGTGATATCAGTTTATGCTCATGTGCTTCAAATAGCTATGCTAATGTTACGTCTGATATAGCTGTTCTCCAATAAAACTTGTGTAGCCAGAGGGTTGTGAGAGTAGTACTAACCCATGGAGATGAAATAGACATCAGGACCATTATCAACGACCATGAAAAAATTTTTTTTTCAGTGATGGTTGCATGAGAAACTAGTAACTTTGTGCGGCCGTATCAAGGCTTTAGCTCACCTAGACAAACTCTTTACCCGCTGCTATACTGGGAAGGGGTCTGGTGGTATTAGTATTCAAAAGGAATGTAATTAGTCCTTTACCAGGATGCTCCATAATTAAAATCTAACTGAACATAAAAGTATCACACTTGGGTTTTTGGCTAAAAGCACATTACTGCTGTATTTAGATATGGCTTTTAGAATTCAGGAAAATGCCAATCATCTATGGAGACTCAGTGTAAGCATTCAAAACCTTTTCCTTACCCTGTTGGTAGTATTATCTCTACCACTTACAAGCCCAAAAATTAGTTATAGATGCAATTCTTTCAACCCTTCCCACTATCTTAATCTTTAGCCACTTTCTCTGCTTAAGTTCACAGCCACTCCTCAGTGGTTACTACCAAGTTCTACAAGACTGCAAGTAAGCAGTGGACGTTATTGGGAGGAAGAGAGAGGAGGAGATTTGAATCAGAACTATGTTCTAATTATATCATACATTTCCCAGCATAGGGGTAGGTAAAGGCAGGGTTTCATAGAGACTATGGCAATGCTGGGATTCCCTCCCCCCACCCCCATCCCATTTCGTTCACCCTCCATACTTTTTCCCTGACAAAACATTTTAAGAAAAAAATTAAAAAGATATATGAAAAACCACAGCCTTACTGTACTGTTAGTTCATTTAAAATAAATACTTCTTTTATAAAGTTGAGGTGCATAATTCATAATAGTTTGTCCTGTTTTCATCTGTCTGACTTCAATATTATCATTTGGCTAAATTAACTCTACAAAATCCCCCACCTGTATAAATCACCTGAGACAAAACCTACCTAAAAATTGTAAATGATGCTTCCAGGTGAGGGGTTTTCCTCTGACGTCTCATGTAAGTTTGCAACGTGTCTTTTACTCCTCGTAGTGCAGCCACGCCCTTTTCTCCCCAGCTTGTAGTAAAGACCCTTTACCAATCATTGTCCGTCATGCGTGGTATAAATTCTCCAGTTTTCGCGTATTTTGTGCGTGGTGGTGGTGTGAGTTGTACGAGGCAGATAATGGTGAAGGTCAGGCTCGACTGAGCCCCCCTGAAGAGAGATGTGATTGAGATGAAGTAAATTTTTAGTGGTAGTGATTTAGTGTGGGTGAACTAGTGTGATCGTAATTTGTGGTGTGCGCTATTTGTATAATGTTTGAGTTTGACTTAGGGTAGCTACAACTTTTTAATGACCATTGATTGAAAATTGTATTAGTATCTTGCAGCAGTAAAGAGAAGCCTCAGCATCATAGATGCAGCCCCCAGAATATATGCTGAATAAATCTGCTGGGATGTTGGTTCAAAATTTTGGCAGTCATTATGTAGTAGTAGACAGTAGCCAGCTACTTCTAAATTGTGAATGCATATTTTATCTGGAACTTGCACGTAGTGATCAGGCAACTGTCTATAAAACCCTAACCTCAGTCAAGGGTTAATTATTGTGTATTTTATAGATTCACTGCTGACAAACAGGGATAGAGCTGCAGACACAAATTGTATTGCTTGGCATAACATGGGGCAATGTGAGTACTGAGACATTGATAAGGAGTTACTATTGTGTTAAAAGTACTCGATCACATTTTAGCACACATTCATATTTACTCAAGTCAGGAGTGTTTGATGACCTTTTATGCATGCAAGCACATGTTTGGGCTATATTTAGAATCAGGAGTCTAACACATCTTGAGGTTTCTTTCATTAACTTTTTTTCCCATCTCTATTTTCAGGCTGTTGGGAGTTCCACCATGCTATCTGCAGCATTGATGGAGCTATGAGGACACTGGAGTTTATGAATATAGAAGTCTGAATAGGTCTGACTTTACTCCTCTACAGTGCACCTCCACTGGACAGCTGACACTGTGGAATAGCCCCCAAATGATTCTAGTAACGGCAGATACATGCTGCACTTCTATATTAACGGTGAGATTCTGTTTTTCTAGTTAGTAGAGTACCTCCACATACTTAGTGCTTGGATTTTGTAGCTGATATTTGAATTATAAGATAATGCACAAAGGTTGCGTGATGATCACTTATAACGTTAGAGTGGAGAGGCTAATATACATTAGTGACCATTGGTTGGAAAACTGCATCATGTGGCACAAAAAATTGAGAGTTCGTTTAGTTTAACATGTCTATTGACAAGACACCCTATACCAATATATTGAAATGTCACCTCTTTTAGGATTGGTGACCTTTACCAAATACCATGATAGCTAGACTCCTTGTGTAGGATTAGCCTAGTAACTAAGATACACCTTTAATAGTGCCTATCACAGGACTGTCAACTCTCTCACTCCAACAATAACTGTTTAAATACTTTATGCTTGTCAGATACCTAACGTGTGATTGCTGACTAAATGTGAGTCCTGGTGAATGGGCCTGTTAATTGGAATTAGGGACCCTTTACCAAGTTCTAGACTGGGTTACTGTATTTGACATACTTTACGGTTGACCAAATGCCTGTGACACAACCTCAATATTTTCCAAGGTTTTAGGAATTCTTTACTAAATATTCAAGGCACCCTTTACCATGAAATTGTATGATGTAGGATCGGGAACCCTTTACCAAGTACTTGTGTTACCTTATTGTGACAACACTCCCTTTACCATTTATTTGGTTGACCAGGTTCAAGTACCTGTTTAGATCAGGAACCCTTTACCATATATCTGATTTACGTTGTTGTGACAAGACATTCCTTACCGAGCAGATGTGTTCTAGAAGATTCATAGGGAGTGCTAAACATTACTATTTTAAAATGCCATATGTGACCGGTTTTAGGAAAATCGGCCTAAACGCGGCATCTAAAGTTTTCTAATTTATTGTACCAGTAGGCTGCACGGGGCCTTGGGATGCCGTCCTCCTAATTTGGAAACTGTTAGGTTTTAGGTAGGATTAAATTACTTTAAACACAGGATAACGACACAGCGAATTGAGATGATGTGACATAGAACTAACTCGAACCACGAGACACACAACTTAAATACTAACACAAACTCCCGCCTACTGTTCACACAAAATGCTGCAATGTTCTGGTCTTGTGATCGTACAATCCTTGCTAACACACATACACACGCTACCGCTACCTACTGCACATGACCATAAAACTCAACAAAAATACTTCTGACTACAAAACTTAACATTGATAAAGATCTCATGTGGGCAGGCCCACAGTGGGGTAGCGGCAAAATTCTAGTAACTTTTACGGCTATCCAATTTAGCGTAAATTCTATAATTGTGGAGCTAGATTAACAGCAGTAATTTATTGTAAGCTATAGTTTGATTGATTGAATGAAATAAGCGGCTTGATAGACCGTGTAGGCAGCAATTGGCAGCTATACAATCATATAGCACTTGTATACAGTTCTGTTTCTGATCCCACTAAAGATCCCTATAAAAATGACTTCAGTGAACCTTTACTTAATAGAGTTTTCTTATTCCAGTTGGTGAAGTCTGTGTTTGCTATAGACCTTAAAGACGGCCCTGTGACCCTTTACCTACATGAAATGTCTATGATTTCCAAAAGGTCCTACAGGATCAAAAATTGTTTACCTAAGTGCCTATAACAAAAACCTTTTTTAAAATAGTCTAAGTCTATAGTGTATATAACGCAGACTTTACCAAGTGGAATCAGAAAACTTTATTAAGTAAAGGTTCACTGAAGTCATTTTATAGGGACCTTCAGTGGGATCAGAAACAGAACTGTATACAAGTGCTATATGATTGTATAGGCTGCAGGCTGCATGTGACCCTTTACCAACATGAAGTGTCTATAATACAGACCTTTATAGAGTGCCTGTGACCCTTTACCAATACAAAGTGCCCATGCTACAGACCTTAAAGATGTCCCTGTGACCCTTTACCTACATGAAATGTCTACAATACAGATCCTTCCAAGGTCCCACAGGATCAGAAATTGTTTACATAAGTGCCTATAATACAAACTATAAAGTGTATATTGGACACTTTGTATTGGTAAAGGGTCACAGGCACTCTATAAAGGTCTGTATTATAGATACTTCATGTTGGTAAAGGGTCACAGACACTTCATAAAGATCTGTATCATGTTTGTATTGGTAAAGGGTCACAGGCACTATAAAGGTCTGTGTTATAGACACTTCATGTTGATAAAGGGTCACAGGCACTTCATAAAGGTCTGTATCATCATGGGCACTTCTTATTGGTAAAGGATCCTTGCTTAAGCTATATTTGAAAATTATTTGATCGTCATAGTGTGAGTGTATGGTGGGGAGGAGAGAGAAATATTTTAGTTTGTTCTTAACTATTACATGAAGTGTGCAGTAAGACTGGTAGGGAACTGAACAGTCAGTTTGTACACAAGTGGGTATCAATACAAAAGACATTTAATAGTGTTGATATGATACTAATAGGTTAAATGAAAGTGTGGATGAACTTCATAAAGACTTCAAGAGAAAGTGTGGGACATGACTTGAGTGTCAAATTATGTCCATGGAATAATAAACGAAGTTGGGTCCTTATTGTCTTCTAAACATTACTATTGTTGTTGTAGTCATTTTTAAACAAGTGCAATATATGTTTTATTTATATTTACTTTTGAAAAAAGTATGACATGCTGATATTTGGGAAAGGTATGGAATATCCGAAGTCAATTACCATTATGTTTTTTGTTTATTGTTGCTGTTTGTAGATCACAGCTGACATGAGTGATGAACAGTTCTAATCATCCTGGATGTACGAGTTGCTGAACATCTTCATTCATTCACGAACAGTTGATTCTTCACCTATCACACAGATACAATGTCACATCACGGACCAATATTTATTGCATTTGCTGATTACTGGAATACATTTTACACACTAAAATATATGGCTATAAAGTGGGTATTGTAGAACACCATTTGGAGTGTTGTAGTAGCTAGTTTAAGGGAGTATCACAACACCCCATTGGTAGAGTATCAATAACACCATATTTGGTGCATTATGTGCCCTAATAGGGGTGTAGTAGAACTTGGACATGGGTGTACCACAACACCCCATTTGGTATAATAAAGGGTGTACAGGGGTGTAACTGAACACTTCCTCTAGGTGAAATGGAAACACCCCATGCGGAGTAGTACAGCCAGTGTTACCTGGACACCCCAAAACGGGATTCCCATACACCCCATTTTTAACAGTGTGTATAACTTAATTTGTGTGCCGTATAACATATTGTACCACTTGTACCACTTGTATGATAATATAAAAGCACGGATAAACTGTTGTTATGTACACTGTTTCATTTAACATAAAGACAATATGGTACATGCAGTACATTTCAAAAGTGTAATCAGGTAGTGTTACATGTGGTGCAAGATTTACAGTTGATGGAATATTGCTTTCTCAAAATAAACAATTTTGTTCTGAGGCATACCATTTTGTGGTACGTGATGTAACACATCTGATACATGTTTAATTAGTGATTATGCATTAAAGACACTACTTTACATAGGTGGTACATCAAGTACCACATGCGGTACAAACTATGAGTTAGAAGATAATGCAGGATGTACCAGGAGTGGTACACGAGAACTAGCTTACAACACTTGTAGTATGATAAATAACAATAATAAACTTGAAAGTGTACAATCGGTACACATGTAAGTCTTTAGCCTAAGTTCTACATGGTATAACTTAATTTGTGTGCCGTATAACATACTGTACCACTTGTACCACTTGTTGTATGAGACTAGAATAGCACAGATAAACTGTTGCTATATACACTGTTTCATTTAACTTATAAACAAAATATGGTACATGCAGTACAATTCAAAACATGCAATCAAGAATTGAAAAACTAGTGTTACATGTGGTGCAAGTTTTACAGTTAAACAACAGTATTTACAACAGTATTTACGAGGAATATATCACTTCTATTACATGTACAGTACAGGGGGAAAAAAGTACAGCACAAAGCAACTGAGTTTATGATGACAAAATTAAAAGCATATGAGAATAATTAGAATAATAATCAGTCTACACAGAGAAGGGAGGAGAGAGAGCCCTGGGATTTCGCCATCCAACATCACCACAATCCTAAGTGTTCTCCCCTCCCCAATATTTATGTCCTCAGAATTTTGGAAGTTGTCATTAGCAAATTTGAATTTTATGAGGAATAAAATTATACAACCCTGTAGTGTGGCCAAAAACTGATCTACATGAAATATACACTTTCATATAGGCACGTGGATAAATCAATGGGTATGGCCCAGAGTGGGAGGGGGGGGGGGGCTTTGGCTTTGTTATGTGCACTTGTGGTAAGATGCCCACTCATTTCACTGAAGTCTGCCTAGGAGCAGGCCAAAAAGTGTTAACTAACCACATCCCGAAGTGATGGCTCTAGACTAGCCAAGGTGTATGATTATCCCCAGACCTTTTCTTCACATAGCGGTTAGGTAAAGGGTCTGGCTACGACTAAACTCTGGTATGGCCAAGTAATGACATGCATGGGAGACACTACAGTGCTTTACACCCCCAGCAAAAATATTCTATATGCAATAATAATTGGAAATCACAGCAAAACAACTGCATTTACTAAGGAATATTTCACTTCTGTTACAGACAGCACATTCTATAGGCTCATAGTGTTTCTGCATGATCCAGACAGCATGACACCAAGGAAAATTTCAAAGTAAAAGCATGGAAAAAAGTAAAAGTATGAGACAGAATTAATACCATTTGCATACAACTACTATTGTGAAATAGTCCTGTGAGAACTGTACTTATCCATAGTTGGATCAATTCAGTAGCCAATAATGTATTATGAAAATGAGCTTGTGGCATCCTCTATGTGGGAAATGGAGTAGGAACAGAAAAAGGAGCAAATTAGGCAAGAACGGGTTCAGTGAAATTAATAACTGAAGTTAACAATTCTGTATCAATCTTCTAGACCTATTAGCTATCTCCTATTTGTCCCACAACCATTTCTCATAGCCTAAAATTAAAACACAACTAAAAGTCAACAGAATGCAGCCATTACAAAGAGTGAAGAGTCACAATGTGAAATTTTGACCAAATTCTTAGATATCTTCCAATACTGTACTTGACTATGTATATAAATGGGCATATAAAACTTCTTTAAATCCATACTCATAAGAATCATTACATTATAGGGCATAACCTGCTTACAAGAGGGCTATCATACCTACGCATCACTCAAAACTCTACTACTGGTGGTGGTAACTAAGTGGTAAGTTGATGAGAGAGGGTTGACAACATGTGTGCCTGCCTCATTGTGTGTCAAGCCCGTAGCAAGCAATTTTGGGGTGGTACGGCTCTGGAAATGGGTGTGGTTAATAGTTTGTGGGTGTGGTTTGTCTATACTTTAGTTACAAGAATTTTTATTACAATAGATTGTTACATAAATGATTAAAGTTCTTAAAACAATAATGCTATGAACTTAAAACTTTGAAAAAATACTGCTACGGTGTTCGGATTCGTCTATAAATTCATTAACAATACACTTTAAATCTATTTCATCTGTTCTTGCTTTATGAATGTGAAGAAGCATCAAATAATTAAGACGTTCTTGCTTCATAGTAGGTCTTAAATACGTCTTTATGCGTCTCAAAGCACTAAAAGATCTTTCAGAGGATGCATTTGTAGCTGGCATCACCAAGATTAACTGCAGCATTAGGCTTGCAAAATGAACCTTTATTGCACACACATATTGCAATTGAATTCAGCATCAGCATGGTGTCACAGCCAAACCACTGCTCTTGTATAGATTTCTATAGCATCCATCTTTCCAATTACAGTAACCACGACTTATCTAAAAAAAATTTAGTAGTTAAAATTTAGTTTTAAAAAGAAAAAAAGCATAGGTTAAACAAGCAGTAACAGTTATTGTTAATACTACAACTTACAAAAGCTGGATCTAAATTATTGGTAGATAACATTGTTCTTTTTGCTGCCACCCCATACACACACGCACACACAAGGCTGTAGCAAAGGGTGCGGCCGGTGCGGCTTTGGCCGCACCACTTTTTTTTCCACTCTAATTATTTATTATTCAGCGCATGCGCAGAAATACTTTGGAATACAATGACATGTAAGGTAAGGATCGGCTACACCGGTGCCACGCAAGACCAGTACCGTGTAGATAGTATGGCTTCGAAGCTGATGAGTGCTCTAACCGCGGAGGTTCCTGAGAAACCATACCAGCCGAAGGATTATAATTTTCCTAAAAGAGTATTTGGGAAAAAGGAGACACTTCCAGAGCATTTCAATCGCACTGGTTTCAAATTTGGACATTCTTACACTACGATGAGGCGAAGGATGTTGTCTTCTGTCATACTTGCATGGTGGGGGAAGGTAGGTGGATGGGTGGGTGGGTGCTAATGAGTACTTAGGTTTCATGAACAATGTGACAGCCAATTGACTTGGCTGGTTATAGCAGACAATGCTAGCTGATGGATTTATTGACAATAGAGTGAAGTGAGCCAGCCACTCTGACAATAGAGTGAAGTGAGCCAGCCACTCTGACAATAGAGTGAAGTGAGCCAGCCACTCTGACGACAGAGATTGTGATGTATGAGGAGTGTACTTATTCCTGGGAAGTCAGTTTTTAGTGGCAAAACGCTGCCTATAGGAAAACATTATTCTTGCTAAAAGGTAGAATCCACACATCCCCCTATATAACCATTTCAAAACAATATGCACCTGCACATCCCCACACACTACTTGATCAAGGTGCTTCTTCTGGACTAAATAAATGCCTTGGTCTATTATCCCATATACATAAGTGATTAAAAAAAACAACCTCAGGTCAATACAAATCCCCCCCCCCCTCCCCCCATTCCTCCCAATTCATCCCTACTTGCAAGTCTCCCCAGCCAGCTAGACTAGGCAAAGAGTCTAGGACTATAACCCCCCCACACCCGGTGACCTCCATCCAGCATTGGCTAAGTCAGACATAGGTATAAATAGTCCAAATTTGTGAAGAGCTTGCCAGAGTTGCATGGTGCCACTAGCTATGGATCAACTGTCATGTGCAGACTTGAAGAAGTTCCTACAGAGCCATGGACTACATGAAGTGGCCACTGCCATAGTTGCATGACAACGAAGTGTTGGGGTATTTTCATTATTCACTTTTGAACTTAACTTTTGCTCACAAAATTTTAAGAATATTTCAAAGGGAGGGGTGGTGGTGAAGTGACTTCGAGGTTCAAGGAAGGGAGGGAGGGGGTATGTATGTATGTATGAATGTGTGTGTGTGTGTGGTGTAGTGGTTGTGTCCTTGGCTCAGGGCCTGCTTGTTCAATCTCATCTCAGGCAATTTTCCATCTGCCTCCCACCAGTCCACCCAGCAGTAATTGGATACCTGGCATTTGCTGGGATGCAAATTCAAGGCTTTTTCTCAGGAAACAGCAATGGTCCAGGTGGGACTTCGGGTGCCCACACCACTTGCTGTGAGGAAAGGTCTGTTCTCCTGCGAGTTCCTAGCCTAGCTCCAGGAGCTTTGCTTGCAAGGCTCACAATGCCTGTTTAATGCACAGGCATCCTGGCTCTGCCAGGTACACGTGACCGCCTAGCGGCAGCAAGAAAATTTGCATTTGCATTTGCATGTATCAACCCATAAGCATGTTGCCAATATTTACCACTGGCTCCATACAGTGGCCAAGCTGAAGTGCCAGCCAGTCTAACACCCATCTAGCAGAGCTGGCCATTACCAAGTTACGCTAGCACATGTAGTTCTTACTCTTCATGTATTATCAACCCAGATTTACCCAACCACAGCCTATAGAATGAAGCACCTGCTTTTGCTACCAACCTGAGACAGGTAGGCAGGTAACAATTAGCTCAATTCTCACCTTTCAATTTATAGTGGGACTGCTTATGACCTTTGATCCTTTTGAAATAGTGGCTAATTCTGAATGCCTCTAGGTCTGTATACACACCTAAACACACACACACACACACACACACCATAGAGTGAAGAAATCTGTATTAACCAGCATATTAGCACATGCAAGTAGTTTATATGGACATCCTATATACATATGCTTAGTCATTCTAAAATAGATGTACATAGTTGAGAGTTGAGTCCAACTGTTAGTTTGTCCTATAAGTGATCCTGAGTCTGAGCCATCCCAGACTTTCCAAAGCTGGACTGATTCTCTTAGGAAGGGATAAATTTCTCTCCCTCGTAAGTTTAGTAAATCTTTATAACCACACATACAAAACTGAAAACTGTCAATATGTGTCGGTCTGTCATTATGGGAATTCACACACACACACACACACACACACACACACACACACACAGGTTGGGAGGTGTTAACTTACAGATGGTTTATTTATTGTTTACTTCTTTGTTGGTGTTGGCCAAATCACTACTACTAGGGACTGATGCAGATATACTTGGGCAGGAAACTCGGATGCATACTCTATTTAACATCGTCCAGTATTTGTTTACTGTAATAAAAGTTATCTACCAAAAAAATGAAGCACCAAGAGTGTGAACCCTCAGTGTTAGTATACACTAGCTAGCTATTACAAAAACCAAAAGAATAATTTACTAGGAGCAATACAATATGAATATGTAGCTAGTGCAAGTCAATATGTAAAGTTTTAGCAAGTTGATATGCAACTCAGTGCAATGAAATGGTAGACATTAATGCTGTCTTCATAAGAGAAGTGTAAGTGACACATACCTCACCAGTAGTTTCAATGGGAAACTCCAAGCACTCCGGTAAATCACTGAGCATATAGTGTAAAGAAAAACTACTGCGGGCAGAAAAGAAATTATTTGCTCATGTGATTATCACATGACTATAGGAAATGTTACCCACTGAAGCTTACGATCATATGGCTAAAAATGACAGACACATAAACTGAGTATTGAAACTCTCTCACACATGTATGCTGAGGAGAATTTTTTTTTGTAGTCTCCAAACACATGCGAAATCATTTTTACTATTATTCATTGTTTACGATTACACTCAATTTGTTTCAAACATGACATATGGCATATCACTATGGATGTTGTGGATAAGTGTATAGCCCATCTACATGGTGCCATTATTGTCTGTTTAATTTAAGGTAGGAATTTGAGGGGTGAGGTTATTTTTATCTGATTTTAAAATTGATGTGCCAATCAAAAGATCCTGGCCCAATCTAGATAATTGTACAAATTCATAGAAAAGCAGCTGCAACAGTCCAGACACATGCTATATTAATACAGCCAGTTAAGTGGAATGGGGACTCTCTCAGGAAGCTCGCCACTGCCTCCTCCCATATCAAATGATATTACACAATCTTGTCAATTCCTATGGAGACAATCATGATGGGTGTAAATACTCCTCAATACAGTAACCACTTACAGTTAGTACAGCAATTACTATGGTAACCATGGCCATTAGAATTTCTCACCTTCAAATTGCTAGGTTGAGTTCATCCAGAATAATCCAGTGTCCCTTCATCACAGCAACAACCAGCACATCTGCAAGAACCAATTAAATGTTTATGCTTATTAACACTTCTCCAACTTCAGTGACTTATTCATCATCACACTAATGTGATAAGGGGTAGTGAGTGACATGTATCCAGCATGCATCAGTTTCTTAGAAGATAATTTGTGCTAGCACTTGCTCACTACTCAGATCATCCCAGCAGTAAATCTGTTGTGATTGATTAACAAATCTGTGTCCGAATCTGGGAAGGGCAACAACAACAACCTTTCATAGATTTTTTGAGGGGCAATGAGAGAGACACATAATGCTGTGTAGAGACCCATGCAGTACAAAAACGTGTAACAGTATGCTATAAGGATTGACATTGATTTATTAAGCACTATTATCTCACAGCACTACCCATTATTATTCAAATTTGGCAGTCTATACACACTTCACAAGCCTTGTAATTTTCTAGCCAAGAGATTTAATAATCTTGTAAAAAAAGGCTTACAGTCAAGTGAATTCTAAAAAGTTGCCCATTCAAAAATGTATAAAAATGTATCACTACTATTACATAAAGTAGTGCTGCTTATAAAGATGTACCACTATTGTTACATAAAGTAAACTTAATTATAGGAATGTTCCACTAATGTTACATTATGTAACAGTATTGGTACATTCCTATAACCAGCTCTACTAGTTGTGGCCCACTCCCTTCCTTACAACTCGTCAGCTCTGAGTCTTCTTCTATTCAGGACACTACTCACCTCCAATGCTAAGATTGACTTTCTTGGGTCCAAGTCGGAATTATACATGTAGTTGAGGTGAAAAACAGCGTAGGGAGGCATCATAGGCACTCCCTCGAACACGGAGCCGTCCTGTAACTTAACTTTCTTTACCCCCTTCTCCATTCCTCCTAATGGCCGTATCGGCGACAGAATACTCGCCACAAAAAAATGAATTAGGGACTCCGGCCAGAGAACTATAATAATATAGTAAGTTTTTGGCAACTAACTAGTGATGTGCTTGAGCACAAATGGCGAGCGAGCCTAAAGACTATACTATTTTTATGATTTTGACTTCTAACACTGAAGCTACTGAAAATAAGGTCCAGTTTTTAAATTTAGCATACAGGGTAAAGGGATTTCAGTGCCATAGTAACAACTCTCTGCAACTGCTTGGAAGGAAAACAACAACAACAAAACAATACACGTTATTTAAAAGTTTTCTTTGTGATATTCTTTAGCTAAGTAGTGGTTGTAACACACAATGCTTTGACACAACTGGACATGCACCTACACAGACTTACCTTCGCAGTAGTCTAGTGGACAATGTATTTTCAAGTAAATACTGTTGCGCACGGCTTATAACCATGACAAAGAGCGCATTGACTTACCACCGTCACAAACTCGAATAGAAATGGAAGTCCCTTAAGTTATCAAGTTTTAACTGCACCCGCAAAAGAATTCAAAACGGTAAACAATTCAATTTCTAGGGTGATACGGGTACTGATCGATAAACAAGAGGATTCTGTTTAGTGCAATTTGGGATGGGGTCGACCACATTACTAACACAAAAACGCGAGGGTCAAAGTACAAAATGACATACGTACGTCCAAACACAAATAAATAAACTAGTGGTGTGCTTGAGCACAAATGGCGAGCGAGCCTGATAGTTAGGTAACATAAAATGTTACTATTTTTAGCTTACTTCATGCAAACACTATAATAGCAGTTATGACATTTGATTTCAGCAAACAAATACAAAATCACTCTCTTACCTGATTAATGGTAACTTTTGTAGTATCAAACATCTGCCATTCTGATAGTCTCAATTACCAGTAACTCTTGAACAAGCTCTCAGCTACAATAAAAAAGAAATAAATAAACCAGTGTTATCATTAGTAATTTAGCCAACAAATATGGAAATAACTTACCTCAATTTCCTGAGTATTGATAGCTTCTGTAGTATCAAATTGAAGTTACTTTGACTATCTGAATTACCGTGAATTCTTGACAACAAGCTCTCAGCTACAAAAACAAAAGACAATCAATTTTAGCACACAAATACAAAATTACTTTCTTACCTCATTTTCTTGAGCAGTGGTAACTTTTGTAGTACCAAATTTGAGCCATTCTGACTATTTGAATATACCAGTCACTGTTGACAACAAGCTCTTAGCTACATAAAAGAAAGACCAGAGCTATTTTTACATATTTAGCTAACAAATATGGAATTGCCTACTTACCTCAGCTTCCCTCGAGAAGTAGTAGCTTCCATAGCATTAATACTACGGCATTCTGACTACCAACGGCTCTTGACAACCAACAACCGGCACTCCGTATCCCCCCATAAAACGGCGAAGTTTTGAAATTAAGTCTGGAAAAGGGTCTTCAATGCCATAGTAACCTGTCGAATCAACTTTTTGTGTCTTGAAAACAAGCGTTTTAGCAGGAATTTTCTCATACTTTGGAGCTTAAGTATAAAGTAAGGTTTGCTTAATGCTGTAGTTTCAGAATAAACTGGAGTCAAGCCTAAATAGCCGTGTTTTTAGGAGAAAAAAGTTTCCAGCGCGCACGTTTAAAGAGCATACGTACCATCCATACATACATACATATATACTAGTGGTGTGCTTGAGCACAAATTGCGAGCGAGCCTGATAGTTAGGTAACATAAAATGTTACTATGTTTTAGCTTACTTCATGCAAACACTATAATAGCAGTTATGACATTTTCAGCAAACAAATACAAAATCACTCTCTTACCTTATTAATGGTAACTTTTGTAGTATCAAACATCAACCATTCTGATAATCTCAATCACCAGTAACTCTTGAACAAGCTCTCAGCTACGATAAAAAATAAACCAGTGTTATTATTTGTAATTTTAGCCAACAAATATGGAATTACTACTTACATCATTCTTGAGTATTGATAACTTCTGTAGTATCAAATTGAAGTTATTTTGACCATCTGAATTACCTTGAATTCTTGACAACAAGCTCCGACACTTTGTGATTACTGGGACTCCCTGCCACCCAGTTAGTGAGCTCAGGAAACACCGGAAATCCCAGCAAAAAATGCATTCCTGGAGGTCGTCTTTGCAGAGGCACACAAAGAGCTCAGTGCTCCACATTATTACAGCCCACACATTGTGAAATCAGTACATGAGTCCAAGAATGCTAATTTTGGTGTCTCCTAATAAAGTCAACTCAAACTACTACCATAAAGACAATTCCCGCTTTACAGCAAGAAAGACAAAAATTACAAAGCCTGTGCGCTATGCATTTGATGTGACCACTATTAAATTTTGCCAAATTTAACCAATTACTGCACTGAATTGACCACATCATAGTGGTTAACAGCATGGTGCACATACATAGCTATTGATGTGTATCTGTATGATTGAAATTAAATGTACCATGCACCATACCTGGGATATATAGATTCCAACCACTCACGGTATCATAACTGTATATTGGGGTATCCAGAAGGTGTGCCAATGCCATGACTTCAACCTCCGATCCCCATGCCCTGTTTTGATTCATCCTGGTTGCTGCAATATACTGCTCAATTCCCAGCTCCCATTCTGCATCTGTATAAACTGAGCCAACAAGGTGCACTTCTCCAAGATTTTGAATCTGTCTCAGAAGAGGAGCAATCTGATGTGGCCATATCGCATCCCCAATTGTTCTCATGTGCTGTATGATAGCACCTCGTATAGCTAAGTGCTGCTCTTCCGATCCTGTAAGAATCAAAGAAAAGGATCGAAATAGGCAATTTCCATCGCCAACTATCCTCTTGAAATTGGTCGGACGTGTTAATGGGACATTAGAACCACCAGGAGTGACTCCATTTGGTCCACAGTACTGCAATCCAAGTCTTTCACATTGTGCACACTGCCACTCTTCATTGACAGGGTTATAGTGGAATTGGTGAGTATGGGTGTCAACGCTAGTGACAACAACATCATCAGTGAGACTCTTTTTTCTTTCGACTGGAAGAGGTGGTTCATTAGCGATAACATTTTTGCAGTCTCCATTACAGCAGCCATCATGTGCTTCCCCTGATGATGGGATTGGAATATGGGGCACATTTGTTGCTGTTTCTGCTTCTTCTGCCTCCTCGCTAATTCTGTGATCTGTGCACGACTCAGACTTGACTGACAGTGTTGTTTGTGAGCCTAAACTATTGCTGAGTTTCTCTAATCTGATTGAGTCTTTCCTTATGACGTCTGCTGCTGGCTAGATGTACTACACGTTGAAACGCAAACGGAGGATTGAAAAGCAGATCTTTTACATGCCGCACACGTGAGCATGCCACAAAAGTCAGTCCAGCCGAGAATTCTTTTTTCCCCACATCAATGACAACTTTGTCTAATGTCATACCTTGGGACTTGTGAATTGTAACTGCCCAGGCCAATTTTAGGGGAAGCTGGAGTCTCGAGCATGGGTAGGTAGAGGACAACCATGTCCGGCGTAGTGGAACTATTGGAACAGTGCCATCTGCCAGAGTAGGACCAGTGTAGAAATCAAACTTTACTGTCACTGCTACTGGTAAACTTGGTGGTGATTGATCTGCACCATCGTAGCAAATTGACACAACTGTACCAAGTGCTCCATTAACCAGTCCAAATTGAACCCACAGATTAGCAGTCAGCATTACACATGCCTTGCATGCTAAAAAAATAACTGGTTCCAATCCACCAGCATCACTTGCAGGAATTCTGCTAGCTCTAGGACCAGAATGGATGGCTTCAATTCTTGCTACTGGCTGAGAATTTGTTTGCAATTTTTCAACATTGTACTCAGCCACTGCTGCAGCAGTTGGAAAAAGATGTAGAGCTTCCTGAAATGTGCTGGCATTTCCTACTGCAGCTGGAGTCTGTTTCATCAGAACTTTCCAGTCATCCAAAGTAATTTCACCATTTCTGAGACGCATGAGTAACTCTTTAAAGTCTAGGCTTTCTTGCCTGAGTACTTGTTTCAAAACAATACCACAATCAAAGAGACGATAATTAGCACTGCCAAGGTCAGACAGTTCAGATTTTGTTGCTGTAGTGTACAGTGGCAAGTCCATCACTGGTGGTAGTTGACCCCAGTCTCCAGTCAGTAGACAGGAACATCCACCCAGTACCTCATGAGATCTAGATTTTTTTCATTAAAAAAACAACATGAAACACAGTTGAGTTACGAGTAACAATAAACAGATACCTTTGAGGGAATGCCTGGCGAAGTCTTCTGTCTACCTGACCAAATAGTTTTCGGCCAACCATTGACATTTCATCAATTATCAAGTACCTAACGCCACAAAAGTGATCCTTGAAGAGCACTGAGACACTGTCCCTCCGAGTCCTTAAAGTCTCCAGTGACAGGAATGCTGAGAAGCGAATGAAGCGTATAGCCATCTACATTGTAAGCTGCCACTCCAGTTGGAGCTGTCACACGAAGGCAATCGCCCAACAATTTCTTCAAGCACTTTATCAAATATGACTTTCCAGTTCCTGCTGTGCCAGAGATGATCATCCTTAGAGGTGACCCACACAGTTTGCCATGGTAGTGATTGAATACTATTTGGTAAGCTTCACTCTGCTTTCCTTTCAAATTTTGTGCTTCAGCCTCAGTTTCATATGCAGAGTAGACAAAATGCTGTTTGTGCTGTGCAATAAAGGAAGGCATTTCCTGCAAGTTGTCATACTTTTTTCCAGCAGCAGACCAGTCGACTTCACAAGTAGAAGCAACTTGCTCAAATTCTGTGTGATGATAACAGAGCTGCATCCAATCCAATACAGTGTTCTTGTTTTGATCATCATTGTCATCGTTATCACATGCCTGCAAAAAGAATACATAAAAAAGAATAAAAAATGAATTGTTTGAAAATATAAATAATAGTCACCTCTTCATGCAGTCTGTTGATCTTCTGCCTGTGCCATTTCTAGCCTATGAATATCACCAGCAAGAGATTTTGGCACATTACGAGACTGAAGAAAAGTAGCATAAGCAGCTGCATATGTATCACATCCTCCAAGTAGCTCATCCAGTTGAACAAAAGGCTTGTGAAGCATGAGTTTCTGCTTTGAATATTGCTCATATTGTGGTCCTTGTGGATCTGGTGAGCAATAAGGACGTGGTATCACTATTACATCTTTGTTCCTTGGCACCAGTGCACTGCCAATTTTCTTGGGGATTCTGTACTTCTGAACAAATTTCAGCAGGGACACTTCTCTAAACTCTGGGACATCAGGACGAGCACAATAGTGGTCCAGTTGGGAGTCCACAGTCACAGATTTGTCTTCTTCAAATGTTTCGGTCACCTGTCGAGAACCATCAAGACTAAGAACAACGAAATCTCGAGAAGCTCTAAACAAGGGCAGCATCAAAAGAAGATGACATGTCTCCTGTGCAGAGAAATCTCTCTCTCCAATAGTGCTTGTTAATAGCTTTTGCACTACTTTGAGTGGTGTGGCATCCTCTTTGATGCTTTTCATGATTGTACTGTATAATTCTTGCAGACCTTTTGAACGAGGCTCAGATTTGGTAGCATATTTTGCCACATACTTGATGACTTTGTTTCTGGACATAATGTACTGCATATCAACATTGGCTCTCCAAGCTGACAATTGTACTGGGTTGTAGGCATTCAACAAATTGTCATTTCTGGAAGTCAGCACTACAGGTTCACCTTCTTGTGTGGTGATAGTAGTCACTTGCTGTAATGGTTTGGGGTAGCCGAACCTGCACTCCTGCTTGCCTCTCTTACGCTTCAAGCAATATGATGTTGAGCATCTTGTGTGCCGTTGGCAAGTAGCAACTAAATCAACCAGGTCCATTTCCAAGTTATTTATGCCTTGGTATTGTTGGTTGCACACATGCGGTTTAATCTTAGGTAAGGGAATAGAATTGATTATGTTGTTCCCATCAGCAGGAATTCCTGGGTTCATTGTACTAACCAAGTCATCAACATATGCAGTAATCCTCTCAGCAGCATCCAACAATTCAGCACTGTCATCAGATGACAATAGTTTCTCAATGTCTGGTGCATTGTGCAGCCAAGCTACACCATGTACATGAGGAGATCCCCTGTGCTGCCACTCGAATCTGAACCAGTAATCTGTGGCTCCAAGAACATCCACATAAAATGTTTTCATGAACTTGCTAATTCGTTCATAGAAGAACCAATCAGCAATGGCCGGGTTGTTATTGACTGCAGAGCTGCGGCTGGAACTTTCATCTGGATTTTCAGCAATTAAACGAGCCAGCTCAGGCCACTGATTATCAGCGGCACTATGAGTGAAAAATACAGTGGGCATACCGAGACAGTCAATCATGGAAATTAGCCTACTTCGCTGCTTGAACCAAAATTGCTTAGTTCCACGTAAGCTGGTGGCATAATGTAGTACTCGCTTGCTGAGCTCTTTTCCTCCACTACTGATCATTTCCTTCAAGTCTTCCAAAGACAGACGTGCATCTTTTGGGTGTTGATTTATGTAAATCTTACCAGTTTGGAGGGCACGCCATCTCATTTCGGTGTTGAGAGCAAAATATCGAAAACGAGGATGTTTGGCAAACCTGCCATCTTCATAACGCATCAGATGCTTGAAGTAATTCCCCACCGTTACAGTACGCTGTCTTGGAGCCAAAAAATCACCATTACCAGTGGGAAACAATGTAGGGAAGGCACAGGAGATGTATCCTTCGGTGACAAACTCGTTTATTGGAGTGTCCCCTCAAGACGGCCATGGAATTATATTGTCTGGATGCGGTTTTTGTCGCTCATTTATGGACTTCTTGACAGTCTCTTCTTCTGTGCCCTTTTGCACAGTAATTGGAACAAAGGATCCCAATTCTTGATTGCTTTCATCATTTTCCTCTTGTTGCTGGCTTTTGTCTTCAATTTTGATGGATGCATCTTCAATAGTGGTGATATTGGAAAGATTTCCATCAATAGGGAGCTGCTTAACTTCTTCCATATCAATTGTCACATCACGATAGTACTTGTTGTGCTGTTTTAGCCACAGGAGAGCGTGTAGGACAACTGAGCGTCTCACTCTAAAGTCCTTGTGAGTATTATCTGAGCCATGTTTCCTCACGATCAACACATCAAGATTTTTTGTGTTTCTTGGAAGGCTGGACGCAAAAGAAGTGACATCCTGTGGCAGGTTGATTACATGGCCTTTGTATCCATACTGACCATGGGGCAGTCGATAGATGGACATTAGTGGCATAACAGTCGAGATCAACATTTCCTCTGCTTGTGACAACCCCTTAATTTTGAATATAAATATAAACATATAAACGTTGTTTTATGGTACTCAGTTATATATCAATAGATAAATATATATATGTATATATTTAATAATTATGCTTCACAGCTTATTAGAATGCTTTTATTGCTTTATATGTAATTTAAATTTACTCAGATACAGTTACATGGATGGAATAACTATAAAATGTGTATAATGTGAGGATGCATTTATATTATGCAATGTTAAAGTGATTTCAACGGGTTAGTTCTGTAATACAATAGAAAATTCAAATTTATGTCACAAACCTGTAATTCATTGGGCACTGCTCCAGGATTCATATTGTTTTCAGAGGAATAAAGTTTTGGGTTTGCTTTGTCTCGATAACATCGTATACATGTAGTTGACAGTGATGCCATTTAAGTGCCAGGAAATTTTTCTGAGCATACAATACATATTGTTGACTCGATTGAAGACATTTCGTGATGAAATTTGTCCATCTTCTCTTTCACAACTTTATCTTTAAGAATGGCTTGATGAATTAGAGGAGCAGTTTCATTATTATGTAAATGTTCAGCATTGACAACTTTTAATACTGCATCTTGAGCAAATTGTCATTTATAGACACTCATGTTTTGAAGTCTAGCAGATTTTTGTTTTGGAGTTTCATTGGCCAAAGCATTTTCTTTATAAGCACATTGACGCTTCAGTCGAACAGCTCGTTCATCTGATGTTTCTTTAGCCATTTTATTTTCCTGCAAATTGTTCTGATGTTTCAGTCGAGCAGCCCGTTCATCTGATGTTTCTTTAGCCAGTTTTTTCCCCTGCAAATTGTTCTGATGTTTCAGTCGAGCAGCCCGTTCATCTGATGTTTCTTTAGCCAGTTTTTTTTCCTGAAGAGTGCTTTGATACTTTAGTCTAGCAGCTTTTTCTTCTTGTGTTTCCTTGGCTAAGCGTTCATCTTTAAGAACACTCAGGCGTTCCAGCCGAGCAGCTCTGTCATCTCCGGTTTCATTGGCTAAATGTTCTTTTTGCAAAATCCTCATATTTTGTAGCCTAGCAGATCGATTCTCTTGGCTCTCAACTGCTCGTCTATGTTTTTGCTGAATTCTTATTTTATTTAATCTAGCAGCTCTTCTATCAAGGGACTCTTGTGCTAGTTTGCTCCTCTTATGCTCTAATCTAACTTCTTTGTGCTCTTCAGATTCATTTGTTTCATCAATTTTTCTATTTTTTTGTCTTTGCTCAGTTTCTAGAGGACTTTCTGCTTTGCGTTTAGCCCTGTCCTTTTCATTTCTTTTTTTAAGGCGGGCTTGCCTTTCTTGTTTGGTTTCAGCCCTCCTCAGTTCTTGTGCCCTCTGGTTTCTTTTGTCAAGGCGAGCCCGTTTTTCATTCGCACTTTCCTTTTTCAGGTTGGGATTATCGAGCTCCATTAGTTATAAACCACAAAACTCAGTTTATTTGGTTTTTATACAACTCAGAAAAATAGCTGCGCAGTACGTGCAAAGAGTAAAAGGCGGGAGAAATGTTCTCGGCGTGACTACCATCGGTTTTGTGTAGTTTGCGCATGATCAGTAGCTACTTAGCAGTTAGATTTGTCACCTTCTTTAATAATGGAACCAGAGCCTATGGCAGAACAAGTGAGTAGATTATTTAGGAGAAGAATTGTATCAGTTGTGATATAATTGTGTTAGAACGGAAGACAAAAGGAAGAGAAGACTGAGCCCCCAGTGGCTCAGGAAATAAAAAAAGTTTTAAATAATAAAGTGAGTAGATAGCTATATAGTATTAAAATCTCATAATTTACTTCATTTTAATACAGAAAAAAAGAAGAAGAAGAAAAAAAAATAGGTAAGTCATTATGGTTGTGGAAGAGCCCGTAGTGGTTGTAAGTCACTACAGAGTAGTCTCCCGCAGGTGGTTTTGGGTAAAGGGTCGAAGGACCAGAAGAAGTTAGTCAGGAAGATGTCAACTTGTCGTAACGCAAGCTAAGATCGAACGCAGCCGCTGGCTTTCACTTGCAGCCTTGTCTGATAGCTAAAAGCGCGTACTCTCTAACGTTTTCTAGGCGCTAGAGTCGACAGAGGTAGACTATTTAGACTTCTTAAAGATTATGACTTACACGGAAGTATAAGTGGTGAGTGACTAAAGAGAACATACAGTGGGTTTGGGGAGTTATGAATATGATTGCGTGTGGCTTGAACATGCGTGCATGCAATCAATAACAATCAATAGCAATCTAAGCTAATAATGTTCTAGAGTAGTTCTCTTGGTCTGGGCTAAGTCCCAGACAATGGTTTAACCTGTAGCTGTTATGATATGATGCACTTTTTTTTGTAGACAGCAATACCACCATCAGAAGAGCAAATACATTATAGTATTTAAATAACTTATTTATCTTAACTCTCCATATTAACTTATATATCTTAACTCCATATTAACCCTTTCGTTCCGGATCCCGCTTTAAAGCGGGGTGAGACCGGTTGGCTTCTCCGAATTTTTAAAAATAGTTACTTTATAGCTAGAACCTTCAGATTGCATACACAGGTACCCAATGCATTGGAGAAGCATCTAAAATAGCTTTCAGCCAGGACTGCTTCGACAGTACCTCACAGCAGTTGCGTTTATTTCTTCCTTGGCAAAAAAAAAAAACATCGGTTCTTCGTCGAATTTAAAAAAAAGTTACCTTCTTCACAGCAGCTTCATTTATGGATCCAGTCATCTCCAGAGCTTTGTAGAAGCAGCAAAAAATTGCCTGAGCTCAGTAGCCTTCCATAACACATTGAAACAACCGCTTCTTTGCCGACCAAGACTATGCGGTTTGACTTACTGTCTTCTCCATTTTTTATAAAATCGCCAGTTCAACTGGGGACCTCCCTATTACGTACAGTCTTAGGTAATGCTTATTACATCATAGGAAAAAAGTGAGCGTGTCGTGTGACCCCGATAACTATGCAAAAAAAATTTTTTTCAAAGTCATTTTTTGGAAGATGGCGTCTAGAAGTTTACAATGCGGTGCAAGTTTTAGACTTGCTTGATGTTGACTCTAGCGACTCAGGATCAAGGGGAGAGAAGGGAGACGACATCTAGGGCTATAGGAGGCCCTGTATCAGGGTTGGTGGACCAGACCCCGTCAACTCTGATATAGAAAATGGGAGTCAAGAAGATGATCGAGGTAAGCTTGTCTTTCTCTTGTCTTTCTCTTGAAAAATAGCAAGCTTCTGTTGTGGAAAGGACTCATTTATAGCTATATTGAGATAGAGTAAGCTGTTTAGCTATAATATATATATTATTGAGTTTTGAGATTTGAAAGTGGCTTGCGGTTTTTTGAACAATTTCAAATTTTCAAAAAAATTTAAATTTTTTTTACCACATATACTACTAGGACCAGATGTGAATGCAGTCTGTGTGTGTGAATTTGTGGAATGAGAGAGAGCATCCGTGGACAAACAGTATGTGGCGCTTCCGTATACAACCTGGGAGGGAACTCTGGATCTTTTTGGATCGTGACTACTATGCCCATGTAAGTTGAATTTCATGTGTGTACACCAGTCAATTTATGTATAATAAAATATACATTTATTTTTATGATCTGTATTCACCTGTAGCTTCTTTTTTCTTGTGTGTGTGTGTGTGTGTGTATGTGTGTGCGTGCATTTGTGGAAAGAGAGAGAGAGCAACCATGAACAAACAGTATGTGACGTTTCCGGATCCAACCTGAGAGAGAACGAACTCGGTGGTCTTTTTCGGTCTGTGACATCATCCACGCTGGGTAAGTTGAATTTCATTTTTTCAACTTACTGTATTTGGGTGTCCAGCTAGGGCTGGGGGGGGGGGGAGGGGTTATGGTACAAGAATGTCAGTGAAAAGTAATGACGGGGGAGGGGGGGGTTATGGTACAAGAATGTCAGTGAAAAGTAATGACGGGGGAGGGGGGGGTTATGGTACAAGAATGTCAGTGAAAAGTAATGACGGGGGAGGGGGGAGCTCAATTCAGCGAGGCCAGCTGTTATGTTACAAATGTCATTGTTGTCTTGTGTTTTTTTGGTATTGTATGGAGGTTCCGGATCCTATGGGAGGGATCGTTCAGTCTGTGACACCATCCATGCCGGGTAAGTTGAATTCCACGTGTGTGCTTGTACTGCTTTTCATTTTCGAAGTACACTTTCTCAATACATGTTTCTCTCATGTACAGTGTGGAGTATACATAGCAGGTGTTCATACAGTGGGAGGCTAGCGCTGGGTTCCCCCCTAGAATTTTGGGAGTTGAATAGAAATGAACATTTAGGAAGCATTTATTTTTAGTCTGATATTGTATCCCATTATGTTCCTATCGTAACTGAGCCATTTAGTGCATAGGACCGAACACTGGTCATCAGTGTGAAGTATAGACTCTTATGCAAAGATGTGCATCAAAGTAGTGTAGGTTCCAAAAAATGGGTGTGGAAGTACACTCGGAGCCCCACCCCAAACAAAAATCCTGTATGAAACCGCATACAATACATCATAAAGTTGCAATTATAAAGGATCATGAATAATTTGTTGTTTGTATTACAAATATCTTTGTTGTTTGTGTTTTTGTGTATATGAAATTGTTTTGTAGTGGAGCTCGACGTCCGATGGCATACGTTCCTTGTGGACACTCATAGATGTCTCCTACATGATCACAATCAGCACCACACACAACAAACAACATATTTTATTGTTGAACTAATATAATATTGGTATATAATGCATCAAACAATATTATTTCTATTTTATTTTATTTTTTTATTGATGGGAAAAGTGGATTTTTGGGGGGGAAAAATTTTTTTTTTTTTGAAGTATTAGTAGATGGCTTAAATATTATTCAATTTTCTCAATCAAAAAATGAGGGGAATCCCAAACTCTTGGTCTATTTAGTGATATATGGTTGCTATGGGGTTTTCCCAGCCAGCATCGAGTTAAAAAAATAAAACGGCACCACTCTATTCCGCGGTAGAAAATTAGATTTTTCCGCGCGCGTCAAAACAATTCAGGAACGAGAGGGTTAACCACTTAAAATATATATTTAAACCAATTATAAACATATAATATATGCTTTAAAATGTGTAATCTTTGTATTATCATGAAGAGTTATGTAATGGCTATCTAGCTAGCTCAAAACTCAGAAGTTTGTGGTTATGGGCATAGCACCCTCCATGGTTTTAAAAGTGGCCACACCTTGAACAAGTCTACAATTGTTCTCTTCAATATAGGACCAAATGTAAATTTGCCATTTGAATGCTATCAGTTAGAAAATGGACTCAATAAGTACACAAGACGTAACTGTGTAGGCAAAAAATCAGATAGGTCAGATACAAAAACCTAAGCTGTCAATAAAGGTAAAGATTTTTCATCAGCTAAGCAGTCCTCGTAACACACGGCACCTTCACATACACTTGTTCACTTGATGTACCAACACAAAAATTACTTCCTTCAGTGATTTGATATTAGTAGTATTGTAAGCACAATACTTTCACACAACTGAACATACCTAGGCAAGACTTATCTTCGTGTTTAGTCTAGTGGACAATGAATTTTAAAATAAATGCTGTTGAGTAGGGCTTATAACTGTGACAAATAGCGTATTAGCTTACCACCCCCACTAACTCGAATAGAAATGTAGCTCCAATAAGTTTTTGCACCCGCAAAACAATTCAAAGCGGTAAACAATTCAATTTCTAAGGTGATACGGGTAATGGTCGCTAAACCAGAGGATTCTGTTTAGTGAAGTTTGGGACGGGGTCGAACGTTGAGCGAACACAAAAATACGGAGGGTCAAAGTACAAAATGACATACGTACGTCCAAACATATATACAAATAAACTAGTGGTGTGCTTGAGCACAAATGGCGAGCGAGCCTGATAGTTAGGTAACATAAAATGTTACTATGTTTTAGCTTACTTCATGCAAACACTATAATAGCAGTTATGACATTTGATTTCAGCAAACAAATACAAAATCACTCTCTTACCTTATTAATGGTAACTTTTGTAGTATCAAACATCAACCATTCTGATAATCTCAATCACCAGTAACTCTTGAACAAGCTCTCAGCTACGATAAAAAATAAACCAGTGTTATTATTTGTAATTTTAGCCAACAAATATGGAATTACTACTTACATCATTCTTGAGTATTGATAACTTCTGTAGTATCAAATTGAAGTTACTTTGACCATCTGAATTACTTGAATTCTTGACAACAAGCTCTCACCTACAAAAACAAAAGACAATCAATTTTAGCACACAAATACAAAATTACTTTCTTACCTCATTTTCTTGAGCAGTGGTAACTTTTGTAGTACCAAATTTGAGCCAATCTGACTATTTGAATTTACCAGTCACTGTTGACTAGCTCTTAGCTACAAAAAAGAAAGGCCAGAGTTAATTTTGCATATTTAGCTAACAAATATGGAATTGCGTACTTATCTCAGCTTCCCTCGAGAAGTAGTAGCTTCCATAGCATTAATACTACGGCATTCTGACTACCAACGGCTCTTGACAACCAACAACCGGCACTCCGTATCCCCCCATAAAACGGCGAAGTTTTGAAATTAAGTCTGGAAAAGGGTCTTCAATGCCATAGTAACCTGTCGAATCAACTTTTTGTGTCTTGAAAACAAGCGTTTTAGCAGGAATTTTCTCATACTTTGGAGCTTAAGTATAAAGTAAGGTTTGCTTAGTGCTGTAGTTTCAGAATAAACTGGAGTGAAGCCTAAATAGCCGTGTTTTTAGGAGAAAAACGTTCCCCGCGCGCGCGTTTAAAGAGCATACGTACCATCCATACATACATACATATATATATACTAGTGATGTGCTTGAGCACAAATGGCGAGCGAGCCTAAAGACTATACTATTTTTATATGAATGATTTTGACTTCTAACACTGAAGCTACTGAAAATAAGGTCCAGTTTATAAATTTCGCATACACGGTAAAGGGATTTCAGTGCCATAGTAACAACTCTCTGCAACTGCTTGAATTGAAGGAAAACAACAACAACAAAACAATACACGTTATTTAAACGTTTTCTTTGTGATATTCTTTAGCTAAGTAGTGGTTGTAACACACAATGTTTTGACACAACTGGACATGCACCTACACAGACTTACCTTAGCGGTAGTCTAGTGGACAATGTATTTTCAAGTAAATACTGTTGCGCACGGCTTATAACCATGACAAAGAGCGCATTGACTTACCACCGCCACTAACTCGAATAGAAATGGAAGTCCCTTAAGTTTTCAAGTTTGAACTGCACCCGCAAAAGAATTCAAAACGGTAAACTATTCAATTTCTAGGATGATACGGGTACTGATCGATAAACCAGAGGATTCTGTTTAGTACAATTTGAGACGGGGTCGACCACATAACTAACACAAAAACGCGAGGGTCAAAGTACAAAATGACATACGTACGTCCAAACATATATACAAACTAGTGGTGTGCTTGAGCACAAATGGGAGCGAGCCTGATAGTTAGGTAACATAAAATGTTACTATTTTTAGCTTACTTCATGCAAACACTATAATAGCAGTTATGACATTTGATTTCAGCAAACAAATACAAAATCACTCTCTTACCTGATTAATGGTAACTTTTGTAATATCAAACATATCCCATTCTGATAATCTCAAACACCAGTAACTCTTGAACAAGCTCTCAGCTACGATAAAAAATAAACCAGTGTTATTATTTGTAATTTTAGCTAAAAAATATGGAATTACTACTTACCTCATTCTTGAGTATTGATAACTTCTGTAGTATCAAATTGAAGTTACTTTGACCATCTGAATTACCTTGAATTCTTGACAACAAGCTCACAAATACAAAAATTACTTTCTCACCTCATTTTCTTGAGCAGTGGTAACTTTTGTAGTACCAAATATGAGTCATTCTGACTGATTGAAATTACCAGTCACTGTTGACAACAAGCTCTTAGCTACAAAAAAGAAAGGCCAGAGTAATTTTTGCATATTTAGCTAACAGATATGGAATAACGTATTACCTCAGATTCCCTCGAGTAGTAGTAGGTTCCTTAGCATTAATACTACGGCATTCTGACTACCAATGACTCTTGACAACCAACAAGCGGCACTCCGTATCTCCCCTAAAACGGCGAAGTTTTGAAATTAGGTTTGGAAATGGGTCGTCAATGCCATAGTAACCGTTAAAATCAACTTTTTGTTTCTTGAAAAGCAAGCGTTTTCGCCGGAATTTTCTCACACTTTGGAGCTAAAGTATAAAGTAAGGCTTGCTTAATGCTGTAGTTTCAGAATAAACTGGGGTCAAGCCTAAAAAGCCGTGTTTTTGGGGGGAAAACGTTCCCCGCGCGCGCGTTTGAATGGCATACGTACCATCCATACATACATACATATGTATAACATATACCCGATTTTGCATTATCCACCCCTAATACTGTCTCGCTCGCTTCGCTCGCTCGCCAACTAGTAGTGCGCTCGAATAGCGCAAATGCATGGCGAGCGAACAGACTCTTTTTACAGAAAAATAGGACAGAAATTACATCTAACTGTAGTGCACAGTGTAACCCTTTCCATCATCAGAGAATCTAAAGTCTTTGATCCCAGACTAAACTAACAGAATTACCTGAATAAACTTCGAAAGCAGTGGCAAAGAAGCGCAGCTTGACGAAGACTTCACAATTGTTTCAAGAAGAGAGTAGCTATAAACTTTTTGGTTGAAACAAGGATTCTCCGCACCAGTTAAGGGTGCTGCGACAACGCCCACGCACATATTCACAATAATTGGATTTTGGTTGCTAGGGATTACTAACTTTTTTTTCTTGGTGTTTGTAGAGCTCCAACTAAGGGTGGATCCTAAAGAGTACTGCTAATGGACTAACTAAATAAAAAGAACGGGCCTTGGGAGCCTGTTTCGTTCAAGTTACGAGCTCCTCAGCCTCAAGTATATAATCCACAACTCCTCCGCCGGTGCCGTCGCTGACGAGCCCATTCTTCGTCTACTGCTACATTTGTTGATTGTCTTCAAAACCTTCGTTGTACTTTTTCTCAATTCTGCTTTGTTTTGTCTAGTTGACTGTGCTGATTTGATCCTCGCGGCAGCGCGCCCGAATTTTTTTCTTTAAAAAAAAATTGCAACGAACATTTTGTAGCTAAGGTCATAGTCAGCCTGTGTACGAAATTTGGAGTCATTTCTACTCGTAGTTTCTGAGAAGAAACACAAAATAGACTCCAGGACTAAAAATTAGTCCACGCGATCTTTTGGCAGAGACTTGATTACTTTCAAACCACACCCACAACAGATTCAATTAATTCCCGCGGGAAAGTGAGTTCCAGGTGCTCTCTAACTTTCGGGCGCCTACCTCTGTTAGCAAACCAGTTATCTGGCCGCCTTTCCTTCTCGATGATAAGCCCTACTGAAACGAGTGTGAGGAGATTATTGTAGTCTAGTTAATAGTGTTTTTCTCGGCATGGTCAGGTAAGGGAAGCCTTTTATCAAGCTAGCTAGATGCATATTCAGTGTGTGTATGTACCTATAATAGATTAGTGAACCATTTTTGCTGCTGGAAAACTCTACAGTTTCAGTTTGTGTACAGTTTTCTGTACTTAGCTATTCACTTCATTTGTTTATTCATCCTTACTTAGCTAGCTACATCACAAAATATTCATCTATATTTAGCTGGCTATTTCAAAATATTTTTTATATAAAATAAGTATCATTATTATTATATACATTCATAAAAATTATCACTGGTCATCACAATACTGTAAAATAAAAAAATCATGAGTGATATATCAGGAAGAAGTTTTGCACAAGAATACAAAATTAAAATAATGGAGTCATTAGTGCGGTATTATTTACCTGTCAAAGCTTGGATACAATCTGGGAGTAAGTGTCTGCTCTAGGGAGAAACAATACTGATAAAGTAAGCCAAGAAATACAATATCAAACTGCTGCGCTCTTTACAACTTATAGCGGGGGCGGGGCCTCGGTTAGTTTATCAATTGGTAAGGCAGGAAGCTTTGAATTACCCGCGCAAGCTAAGTTAGCGGTTGTTTTTACTAATGCGAGCATGGCGGATTTTTGTGGTTTTTTGTGGTGCGTGCGGGTGCGGGCGCGTTGCTATGTGGCAGCATCCTTAATTGAAAAATACTGGAACTGTGAACGCTTTACCTAACTTACGTAATTAGAAGCGCGGGCGAAATATTTTGAAATACGTATACATACATTATATCTGAAATCTCAATAGGGGATTTGCATGATGACATCACGTAACATCCTACCACGCCCACCGATGGTATCACTGCACACCGTGTACCATTGAAAATGTATTAGTTTTGCTGACCGCTTGGTCTATTTTTTGCTGTAGCACCAGCGCCAGGCTGCACAGAGCTTCCAAATTACAGGAATAGCTTTATTATGAAATAGCAAAAGTTTAGGATTTTCAGCCCTGGCTATTGGAATTCCTAGGAGTGAAATTTGGTGATGGTTATCTAACCACCCTACTTCTTCTTGGAACTCACCTTGAAAACTGAGACTGGCTGGTTTTTCTCAGAATTCTATAGCCTGGGGGTGGCCTGCTTCTTAGAAGCTGATTGTGGTGAAGATACTAATTTCTCTGGAGGGATTGGTGAGTCTTAAAAGAGAAGTTAGAAAAAGAGATTGCTTTGTTCCCTGAATGCTAAGATAACAGAAGAAAGAACAACATGATGATCATTTCATAACTTTCCTAAGGATAAACTGATGAGAAAGAAATGATTAATGTCTAAAAAGATAGGATTTGTATCATCAGCTGTTTTGCTCCACAATGTGGAAGAACTCTTGAATATCTTTGTGGAGGATATTGTAACAAAAAGCATTGCTACAGGGACGGCAGTGGAGAATTGGCAAGCCTACAATTAATATTGCCTCTTATTACTGATCAAGTTTACTTTATTTAGATTGAGTATGTTTTTATGTTTATTTTAATTTTCTTTCTCCCCTTAGTTCAATATGTATTCATTTTCTTTGATTGTTTAGTTACAATTTAACCACAGTGTAAAACATGAAAGCAATAGTTCTGCAGGACATTAATGTCCGTGCATTAACTACCTAAAATAACTCACCTACTGTGGAGTTAAGTAATGCCATTAGCTAGCTACCTGTTGAAGAGGTAAAAAAATGGTGAAGGGACATATAAATTCTAGTTAAAAACTAGCAAACAGAACATTATTACTGATACAGTCCATAGATATACAACAGTCCCACACGCTTTGTGAGAAAATGTATTACTGCGGGTGATAATGATGATGATCATGATAAAATACTATGAAGTGAATCAATTGGTGGACTAAGAGAAAATCCTGTTAATGCTAATTCAATGTCCAAACTTCTGATAGCTAGTAATAAAGTTAGCAAAATTGTGGTAAATATTTTTTCTTGTTTTTTGTTTATACCTTGATTCTCAAAGACAAATATCTGGATCTATATAATATATTCAATTTAGGAAGTATGTCTTAGACCTCTTTACTTTGTCACAAGTCACAGTATCGCGAGGCTGTTGTTTAGCTACATTTCCATTTTGCTCACGTTTCTTTTAAGTTGCCAATATTTGCTAGCAAATACATACCTTTTTTCTATCTCAACTTTACAACATGAAGCTGACTAAGAGCAAGATGTTCAACTATAGCTACTTGCTTTTATAAATGGTATTTCTGCCAGAGTCTGAGTCTGTCAGTGCATTTATGTCTCCTGACTAGTTTATGGAGATGGTAACTTCACCACAATCAGGATACTTCTAAGAAAATCCACAGCACAATAGGCAGGCCACCACCACGCTATAGAATTCTGAGAAAAATCAGCTGTCTCAGTTTTCAAGGTGAGTTCCAAGAAGAAGTAGGGTGGTTAGATAACCATCACCAAATTTCACTCCTAGGAATTCCAATAGCCAGGGCTGAAAATCCTAAACTTTTGCTATCAGCACTTAGTAAATTTCATAATAAAGCTATTCCTGTAATTTGGAAGCTCTGTGCAGCCTGGTGCTGTTGCTACAGCAAAAAATAGACCAAGCGGTCAGCAAAACTAATACATTTTTAATGGGACACGGTGTGCAGTGATACCATCGGTGGGCGTGGTAGGATGTTACGTGATGTCATCATGCAAATCCCCTATTGAACACGACTGAGAGTCAGCTTCGCTCGCTTCGCTCGCTCGCTGAATAACATATACCCGATTTTGCATTATCCACCCCTAATACTGTCTCGCTCGCTTCGCTCGCTCGCCAATAAACTAGTGGTGCACTCGAACAGCGCAAATGCATGGCGAGAGAACAGACTATTTTTACAGAAAAATAGGACAGAAATTACATCTAACTGTAGTGCACAGTGTAACCCTTTCCATCATCAGAGAATCTAAAGTCTCTGATCCCAGACTAAACTAACAGAATTACCTGAATAAACTTCGAAAGCAGTGGCAAAGAAGCGCAGCTTGACGACTTCACAATTGTTTCAAGAAGAGAGTAGCTATAAACTTTTTGGTTGATGAAACAAGGATTCTCCGCACCAGTTAATTGAAAAATACTGGAAATGTGAACGCTTTACCTAACTTACGTAATTAGAAGCGCGGGCGAAATATTTTGACGTACGTATACATACATATGTAATAGTTATGCCATGGCCAACGAGGGGTTATGGAATATAACCGTCCAGATCCTGAGGGCGAAGCCGAGGGATTAGGGCGGTGATATTCCATAACCCCGATGTTGCCATGGCACAACTGTTTCATACCATAGTTGCTGCTACTACTACTCTCTCATATCCACCTATATGGGACCAGCCCTACCACATATAACTCTCCTGCCGCTCTCATACCACAGGAATTTACCACAGCTAGCTGCTTTACTGCTTACTGCTGAGCAGCCCAGGTAGAGTTAGATCTGGAGATAACAGCTGGCAGCTACAATGCTAAAGTAAACTTGCTGAAGTAAACTTGCTAAAGTAAACTTTCTGGCGTGCTTCAATTGAATTTTAATTGAATTTTAATTTTGGGCCGGAAATGGAAGAATTCGCTTGACACCGCACCGGGAAAATATCATAGCCCCAGGAAAAATCACCGGGAAAATATCACTTTTAATCCATGGGTGTTACCGCAGCAACCATGGTATAAATATATATATATATCTGAAATCTCAATTGAACACGACTGAGAGTCAGCTTCGCTCGCTTCGCTCGCTCGCTGAATAAGGGTCTGACTACTTTCACGTCGTTTCATGCCCCTAAGTCACGTGATAGTTTTATGACATTTACCTGGTGGCGTAACCATGGCTATCCACAAGCGCAAGATGGCGCAAGGCGAGTTAAACTGCCACTTGTGTACACATTCTCTGAACCACTTGTCTACCCTCTCTGTCGTTCTGGTATGAGGTGAGATTGAGTGTTGATTCATAAAAGTTTTAGACAATATATATAGCTTGACAAATGGAAGACAGCATACTAGTTAGGATATGGTTATATGACAAGAAAAATTTGACAGTGTTGGTAATGGTAAGGGGTTTTGACTTGAAGATATGATGAGATCATAGTGGAGGCCTTCATAATGAAATAGTTCTAAATGAAAGTCCTTTGGCTTGTCCATGTAAAGTAGTTTCTTAAGTGTTTTATCATAGTCACATTGAAGGCTACCTGGAGGTGACAGAGGGAGGTAACGTAGCCATCGGTAGAGGTTTGAATTTTCACGTGAAAGTGTATATATTGGTGCTTGTAAAATAGTTGCGAGAGCTAATATTTCGATATCAGTTCCCCAGACTCCATCATTAGACATTGCTGTACAATAGTTCGTTACGGTGGTTGTGCCATGTTTCTCGTTCATATGGGGCAAGAAAATCTCTGAATTCATACTCATGAAGCCGAACAGGACACATTTGATTGTATAGTGTTTATGTTCTGTTCCAATCAGGCCTTTGCACATAGAACGATAGAGACAATTGCCATCAGATGTGGTGACATTAATCATTCGACCACTGCTTTTGAGTTCCTGGATGTGACCTTCATACAGTTGTGATGTCACTGGGTTAACCTCCATTTTTCGATTTGCAAAAGATTTTGGTTTCTTGAAAAGCAGGCTAGTGATTGTGCTATATAATTCTGGTGTAGTATTCAGAGTTTGTGTTGGTTCCATGGTAGTTGTGTGTGGCTTTGTATTCATACCACCTGGTAAACACACAACATACATACACACTGTAAAAAGTGCATGCTTTAGGCCATCACTTTAGGCCATAATTACAAGGTCTCACCTGTACGTGATCTTTTTGATGCTTCCATTAGAACACATACTCGATAAATACATCGTTGTTTTTTTCTTCCTTTGCCTCCAAATTTAGTCTTGTCCTTGCAATTAACACACGAACCACAGTCTTCCCTTGTGCATGCAGAGCAAGTCATACAGCCTCTCCTTCTGATGGTTGGAGCTCCATCTGAAGTACAGGTTACTTCACTAGTAACATTGTCTGGAAAAAAAATTCCCCATGTCAGTACATAAAATTACACTTTTCTGTGGATTGCAAATCTAACACATGAATGACAGAACGGATGACTACTATAGTATAACCCTCACGCGCATGCACGCTGAGGGTTAACAAGAGCACCAGTGGTACGAACCCTCAGCGCTGGTTGTGAACTAAAACTCTTAGCTATCATTAACAAATTATTCAGACAGAAAAACTGCTTCCTGTTCAGGAAATAGTATGCAAAGCTCTTGATTTGCATGACGTAAATTAGAATGCAATTTTCCTTTTGACATTTTTAAGGGGGGGGGGGGCACTGGGACTTCCCCCTCTAAGTGAAATATTCTCCCTTCCCACCTTCCTTCCTCAATCAAGACGATTTCTCCTGACAGGGTTTCATACAGAGGGGGGACGCCGTGGAATTTTCCCTCCCCAGCAAAAGTTTTCCCCCTCCAGAAAAATATTTCCCCCTCCAGAGAAGAAAGTATCCCTCCTCCCTCCCACACACCAAAACTACATTCCCCTACCCCACTGCCACTCCATCAACAATTTTGTTTCTGAGGGTCAAGTATGATATTTGCCTATTCTCTCAACATTTGCAGTCTCTACTGAAAGTACGAGTGATGTTTATATGTGTAAAAGTTTCTAATTATCCCCCTCCAACAAAAAATCCTGTATGAAACCATGTATAGGCAGTACTTATAACATCCAACAACAATTGATTTTTTTCTGTTCTGTTGTTCAGTTTAGGACCCTCAATTCTATCTTCATGAGTTGTGGTAAGCATTTATATCAGAAGTGACCCAGCTTCATATGACCAAATTACCTTTCAACTGCAGTAGCATAAATTTTAACCCACCCTCATAATTTGTGCTAATCAAGTAACCCTTTGTTTATTAGTGTGTGATATACAAGAAAAGATCAAGTCCTGGTAAACATCAAGTCCTGTCCAATACCAATTTCCACCCCCCCCCCCCAGCAAAATATCCTGTATCAAATCCTGCCTAACGTACTTAATGTTTCTCTTCCTACCTAATTATGTATGCATGGGTTGTTACTTTTGATGTACAGTGTAGTCAAATCAATTGCTTTTGTTCATCCCCACACTTTGTATTTGGCCAGACATGCAACAATCAATACACTCAGTACAGTAAAACGTCCCTTATCCTGGTGGCTTGGGACAGAGGGGTGCCCGTAACTAGGAATTGCCCGTATCTCAGAAGCAATACATTTTTTAATTGGAGTAACTTGAAAACTACAAATTATTTGCATCTGCCCACTCTTTTAATTAAAATTTTCTTTGATTTACCAGCCCAGATAATACAATTGCCCGTATCTTAGACGTCCGAATAAGAGACGTTTTACTGTATATACATACCTGGAACCAAGTTGCTGCTCTGATTATTATACTCTCTCACTGTTCTTTGAGCTTTCTAGTGAAAAAAAACATTGACATATAACAGTACTTGTGCATGCACCTCTACAATCCATACCTTACGGAGACGCTGTGCCCTTTGTCCAACTCTGTTGCGGTACATGTGGGATTGCTTTTTTCTGCCCCGTTTTGGTGGCGGAGGTATTGCACTGGTATTTAGTGACCTATTTTTCTGTAAGGATAGTTTTGCCTTTTTGCGTAGGAGTGGACTCAAAAGTAATCCATCCTCTTGCGGAAGTTGATCTTTGAAATTGGCCACTATCTCCTCCAATTTAGTTAGCCTTTGCCGCGAACTGGACGTCTTCCGCTCTACACGGAACTCCTCCCACATCGAATTCTTCCATTCTTCACACTTCAGCGAAGTCTTCTCACATCAATCTTCGCGGACTCTTCCCACGCTTTCGGTTGATCACGATAGCCATCACTCTTTCCATTGACTGGGTGCTCACTATATCAACTGTGTTGCTGTTGTTCCACTACATCTTCAGGGCTTCTCTCTCCACACCTACAACCTACACTCAGGACTTCTCCTTTACCAAGGTTATTTATGCGCCTGATCACTTGCTTCCATTGCGAGCTTACCACTGAAATTGCCACTCCTGGAATATCAAAACACATCCTCTATTATCTACTATCACCTCCAAACAATCTTCAACATCATCTGCTGCCCCGCCCCCCCAGCCTGTTAGGGTCTCCTAACAACCGCCTTTGAGGTATGCACTCTACTGTGCATAGTTGTGTCACTCTTCAGTGGCATACTATGAACTTGAGCTGGACTCATTAACACTTCCTTTCACTTGTATGTATGTGTGTGCGTATTTTCATGAGCATGCTCACTACTATTAGCACATGTTCTGAATCTTTGGTTCTGTTCAACAAGTGCTGCTCTAAGTTTGAATTATAACAATCTAAGACGAACTCCAGCTACTGCCTAGCTCTGTGCTCTAGCTACCTAGTGCATGTCCCTCTTCAGGGTGGTCCTTCGTTTCTAATAACTTGAGCTCAGGGACTTACACCCCCTGAACAATGTGTATTGGTGGATGATGGGTATTGGGGGATGATAGGTATTGGGGGATGATGGTATTGGTGGATGATGGGTATTGGTGAATGATCGGTATTGGTGGATGTTGGGTAGTATTGAGGGATGATGGGTAATGGGGGATGATGGGTATTGATGGATGATGGGTGTTGGTGGATGATGGGTATTAGTGGATGATGGGTATTGATGGATTATGGGTATTGGGGGATGATGGGTATTGGTGGATGATGGGTATTGGTGGATGATGGGTATTGGGGGATGATAGGTATTGGTGGATGATGGGTATTGGGTGATGATGGGTATTGGTGGATGATGGGT
>WLWD01005725.1_pt1 | contig 44440 bp, 36 predicted proteins | sample 6712731 | NCBI WGS metagenome assembly WLWD01 (sample SAMN12718690, study PRJNA576275) | sponge metagenome | isolation source: marine sponge | host: Mycale hentscheli | place: New Zealand: South Island, Marlborough, Capsize Point | collected 2014-11-01 | reverse complement strand
TGAAATCAAATGTCATAACTGCTATTATAGTGTTTGCATGAAGTAAGCTAAAAATAGTAACATTTTATGTTACCTAACTATCAGGCTCGCTCGCCATTTGTGCTCAAGCACACCACTAGTTTATTTATTTGTGTTTGGACGTACGTATGTCATTTTGTACTTTGACCCTCGCGTTTTTGTGTTAGTAATGTGGTCGACCCCATCCCAAATTGCACTAAACAGAATCCTCTTGTTTATCGATCAGTACCCGTATCACCCTAGAAATTGAATTGTTTACCGTTTTGAATTCTTTTGCGGGTGCAGTTAAAACTTGATAACTTAAGGGACTTCCATTTCTATTCGAGTTTGTGACGGTGGTAAGTCAATGCGCTCTTTGTCATGGTTATAAGCCGTGCGCAACAGTATTTACTTGAAAATACATTGTCCACTAGACTACTGCGAAGGTAAGTCTGTGTAGGTGCATGTCCAGTTGTGTCAAAGCATTGTGTGTTACAACCACTACTTAGCTAAAGAATATCACAAAGAAAACTTTTAAATAACGTGTATTGTTTTGTTGTTGTTGTTTTCCTTCCAAGCAGCTGCAGAGAGTTGTTACTATGGCACTGAAATCCCTTTACCCTGTATGCTAAATTTAAAAACTGGACCTTATTTTCAGTAGCTTCAGTGTTAGAAGTCAAAATCATAAAAATAGTATAGTCTTTAGGCTCGCTCGCCATTTGTGCTCAAGCACATCACTAGTTAGTTGCCAAAAACTTACTATATTATTATAGTTCTCTGGCCGGAGTCCCTAATTCATTTTTTTGTGGCGAGTATTCTGTCGCCGATACGGCCATTAGGAGGAATGGAGAAGGGGGTAAAGAAAGTTAAGTTACAGGACGGCTCCGTGTTCGAGGGAGTGCCTATGATGCCTCCCTACGCTGTTTTTCACCTCAACTACATGTATAATTCCGACTTGGACCCAAGAAAGTCAATCTTAGCATTGGAGGTGAGTAGTGTCCTGAATAGAAGAAGACTCAGAGTTGACGAGTTGTAAGGAAGGGAGTGGGCCACAACTAGTAGAGCTGGTTATAGGAATGTACCAATACTGTTACATAATGTAACATTAGTGGAACATTCCTATAATTAAGTTTACTTTATGTAACAATAGTGGTACATCTTTATAAGCAGCACTACTTTATGTAATAGTAGTGATACATTTTTATACATTTTTGAATGGGCAACTTTTTAGAATTCACTTGACTGTAAGCCTTTTTTTACAAGATTATTAAATCTCTTGGCTAGAAAATTACAAGGCTTGTGAAGTGTGTATAGACTGCCAAATTTGAATAATAATGGGTAGTGCTGTGAGATAATAGTGCTTAATAAATCAATGTCAATCCTTATAGCATACTGTTACACGTTTTTGTACTGCATGGGTCTCTACACAGCATTATGTGTCTCTCTCATTGCCCCTCAAAAAATCTATGAAAGGTTGTTGTTGTTGCCCTTCCCAGATTCGGACACAGATTTGTTAATCAATCACAACAGATTTACTGCTGGGATGATCTGAGTAGTGAGAAAGTGCTAGCACAAATTATCTTCTAAGAAACTGATGCATGCTGGATACATGTCACTCACTACCCCTTATCACATTAGTGTGATGATGAATAAGTCACTGAAGTTGGAGAAGTGTTAATAAGCATAAACATTTAATTGGTTCTTGCAGATGTGCTGGTTGTTGCTGTGATGAAGGGACACTGGATTATTCTGGATGAACTCAACCTAGCAATTTGAAGGTGAGAAATTCTAATGGCCATGGTTACCATAGTAATTGCTGTACTAACTGTAAGTGGTTACTGTATTGAGGAGTATTTACACCCATCATGATTGTCTCCATAGGAATTGACAAGATTGTGTAATATCATTTGATATGGGAGGAAGCAGTGGCGAGCTTCCTGAGAGAGTCCCCATTCCACTTAACTGGCTGTATTAATATAGCATGTGTCTGGACTGTTGCAGCTGCTTTTCTATGAATTTGTACAATTATCTAGATTGGGCCAGGATCTTTTGATTGGCACATCAATTTTAAAATCAGATAAAAATAACCTCACCCCTCAAATTCCTACCTTAAATTTAAACAGACAATAATGGCACCATGTAGATGGGCTATACACTTATCCACAACATCCATAGTGATATGCCATATGTCATGTTTGAAACAAATTGAGTGTAATCGTAAACAATGAATAATAGTAAAAATGATTTCGCATGTGTTTGGAGACTACAAAAAAAAATTCTCCTCAGCATACATGTGTGAGAGAGTTTCAATACTCAGTTTATGTGTCTGTCATTTTTAGCCATATGATCGTAAGCTTCAGTGGGTAACATTTCCTATAGTCATGTGATAATCACATGAGCAAATAATTTCTTTTCTGCCCGCAGTAGTTTTTCTTTACACTATATGCTCAGTGATTTACCGGAGTGCTTGGAGTTTCCCATTGAAACTACTGGTGAGGTATGTGTCACTTACACTTCTCTTATGAAGACAGCATTAATGTCTACCATTTCATTGCACTGAGTTGCATATCAACTTGCTAAAACTTTACATATTGACTTGCACTAGCTACATATTCATATTGTATTGCTCCTAGTAAATTATTCTTTTGGTTTTTGTAATAGCTAGCTAGTGTATACTAACACTGAGGGTTCACACTCTTGGTGCTTCATTTTTTTGGTAGATAACTTTTATTACAGTAAACAAATACTGGACGATGTTAAATAGAGTATGCATCCGAGTTTCCTGCCCAAGTATATCTGCATCAGTCCCTAGTAGTAGTGATTTGGCCAACACCAACAAAGAAGTAAACAATAAATAAACCATCTGTAAGTTAACACCTCCCAACCTGTGTGTGTGTGTGTGTGTGTGTGTGTGTGTGTGTGTGAATTCCCATAATGACAGACCGACACATATTGACAGTTTTTAGTTTTGTATGTGTGGTTATAAAGATTTACTAAACTTACGAGGGAGAGAAATTTATCCCTTCCTAAGAGAATCAGTCCAGCTTTGGAAAGTCTGGGATGGCTCAGACTCAGGATCACTTATAGGACAAACTAACAGTTGGACTCAACTCTCAACTATGTACATCTATTTTAGAATGACTAAGCATATGTATATAGGATGTCCATATAAACTACTTGCATGTGCTAATATGCTGGTTAATACAGATTTCTTCACTCTATGGTGTGTGTGTGTGTGTGTTTAGGTGTGTATACAGACCTAGAGGCATTCAGAATTAGCCACTATTTCAAAAGGATCAAAGGTCATAAGCAGTCCCACTATAAATTGAAAGGTGAGAATTGAGCTAATTGTTACCTGCCTACCTGTCTCAGGTTGGTAGCAAAAGCAGGTGCTTCATTCTATAGGCTGTGGTTCGGTAAATCTGGGTTGATAATACATGAAGAGTAAGAACTACATGTGCTAGCGTAACTTGGTAATGGCCAGCTCTGCTAGATGGGTGTTAGACTGGCTGGCACTTCAGCTTGGCCACTGTATGGAGCCAGTGGTAAATATTGGCAACATGCTTATGGGTTGATACATGCAAATGCAAATGCAAATTTTCTTGCTGCCGCTAGGCGGTCACGTGTACCTGGCAGAGCCAGGATGCCTGTGCATTAAACAGGCATTGTGAGCCTTGCAAGCAAAGCTCCTGGAGCTAGGCTAGGAACTCGCAGGAGAACAGACCTTTCCTCACAGCAAGTGGTGTGGGCACCCGAAGTCCCACCTGGACCATTGCTGTTTCCTGAGAAAAAGCCTTGAATTTGCATCCCAGCAAATGCCAGGTATCCAATTACTGCTGGGTGGACTGGTGGGAGGCAGATGGAAAATTGCCTGAGATGAGATTGAACAAGCAGGCCCTGAGCCAAGGACACAACCACTACACCACACACACACACACATTCATACATACATACATACCCCCTCCCTCCCTTCCTTGAACCTCGAAGTCACTTCACCACCACCCCTCCCTTTGAAATATTCTTAAAATTTTGTGAGCAAAAGTTAAGTTCAAAAGTGAATAATGAAAATACCCCAACACTTCGTTGTCATGCAACTATGGCAGTGGCCACTTCATGTAGTCCATGGCTCTGTAGGAACTTCTTCAAGTCTGCACATGACAGTTGATCCATAGCTAGTGGCACCATGCAACTCTGGCAAGCTCTTCACAAATTTGGACTATTTATACCTATGTCTGACTTAGCCAATGCTGGATGGAGGTCACCGGGTGTGGGGGGGTTATAGTCCTAGACTCTTTGCCTAGTCTAGCTGGCTGGGGAGACTTGCAAGTAGGGATGAATTGGGAGGAATGGGGGGAGGGGGGGGGGGATTTGTATTGACCTGAGGTTGTTTTTTTTAATCACTTATGTATATGGGATAATAGACCAAGGCATTTATTTAGTCCAGAAGAAGCACCTTGATCAAGTAGTGTGTGGGGATGTGCAGGTGCATATTGTTTTGAAATGGTTATATAGGGGGATGTGTGGATTCTACCTTTTAGCAAGAATAATGTTTTCCTATAGGCAGCGTTTTGCCACTAAAAACTGACTTCCCAGGAATAAGTACACTCCTCATACATCACAATCTCTGTCGTCAGAGTGGCTGGCTCACTTCACTCTATTGTCAGAGTGGCTGGCTCACTTCACTCTATTGTCAGAGTGGCTGGCTCACTTCACTCTATTGTCAATAAATCCATCAGCTAGCATTGTCTGCTATAACCAGCCAAGTCAATTGGCTGTCACATTGTTCATGAAACCTAAGTACTCATTAGCACCCACCCACCCATCCACCTACCTTCCCCCACCATGCAAGTATGACAGAAGACAACATCCTTCGTCTCATCGTAGTGTAAGAATGTCCAAATTTTAAACCAATGCGATTGAAATGCTCTGGAAGTGTCTCCTTTTTTCCCAAATACTCTTTTAGGAAAATTATAATCCTTCGGCTGGTATGGTTTCTCAGGAACCTCCGCGGTTAGAGCACTCACCAGCTTCGAAGCCATACTATCTACACAGTACTGGTCTTGCGTGGCACCGGTGTAGCCGATCCTTACCTTACATGTCATTGTATTCCAAAGTATTTCTGCGCATGCGCTGAATAATAAATAATTAGAGTGGAAAAAAAAGTGGTGCGGCCAAAGCCGCACCGGCCGCACCCTTTGCTACAGCCTTGTGTGTGCGTGTGTGTATGGGGTGGCAGCAAAAAGAACAATGTTATCTACCAATAATTTAGATCCAGCTTTTGTAAGTTGTAGTATTAACAATAACTGTTACGGCTTGTTTAACCTATGCTTTTTTTCTTTTTAAAACTAAATTTTAACTACTAAATTTTTTTTAGATAAGTCGTGGTTACTGTAATTGGAAAGATGGATGCTATAGAAATCTATACAAGAGCAGTGGTTTGGCTGTGACACCATGCTGATGCTGAATTCAATTGCAATATGTGTGTGCAATAAAGGTTCATTTTGCAAGCCTAAGGTCTGCTGCAGTTAATCTTGGTGATGCCAGCTACAAATGCATCCTCTGAAAGATCTTTTAGTGCTTTGAGACGCATAAAGACGTATTTAAGACCTACTATGAAGCAAGAACGTCTTAATTATTTGATGCTTCTTCACATTCATAAAGCAAGAACAGATGAAATAGATTTAAAGTGTATTGTTAATGAATTTATAGACGAATCCGAACACCGTAGCAGTATTTTTTCAAAGTTTTAAGTTCATAGCATTATTGTTTTAAGAACTTTAATCATTTATGTAACAATCTATTGTAATAAAAATTCTTGTAACTAAAGTATAGACAAACCACACCCACAAACTATTAACCACACCCATTTCCAGAGCCGTACCACCCCAAAATTGCTTGCTACGGGCTTGACACACAATGAGGCAGGCACACATGTTGTCAACCCTCTCTCATCAACTTACCACTTAGTTACCACCACCAGTAGTAGAGTTTTGAGTGATGCGTAGGTATGATAGCCCTCTTGTAAGCAGGTTATGCCCTATAATGTAATGATTCTTATGAGTATGGATTTAAAGAAGTTTTATATGCCCATTTATATACATAGTCAAGTACAGTATTGGAAGATATCTAAGAATTTGGTCAAAATTTCACATTGTGACTCTTCACTCTTTGTAATGGCTGCATTCTGTTGACTTTTAGTTGTGTTTTAATTTTAGGCTATGAGAAATGGTTGTGGGACAAATAGGAGATAGCTAATAGGTCTAGAAGATTGATACAGAATTGTTAACTTCAGTTATTAATTTCACTGAACCCGTTCTTGCCTAATTTGCTCCTTTTTCTGTTCCTACTCCATTTCCCACATAGAGGATGCCACAAGCTCATTTTCATAATACATTATTGGCTACTGAATTGATCCAACTATGGATAAGTACAGTTCTCACAGGACTATTTCACAATAGTAGTTGTATGCAAATGGTATTAATTCTGTCTCATACTTTTACTTTTTTCCATGCTTTTACTTTGAAATTTTCCTTGGTGTCATGCTGTCTGGATCATGCAGAAACACTATGAGCCTATAGAATGTGCTGTCTGTAACAGAAGTGAAATATTCCTTAGTAAATGCAGTTGTTTTGCTGTGATTAATTATTATTGCATATAGAATATTTTTGCTGGGGGTGTAAAGCACTGTAGTGTCTCCCATGCATGTCATTACTTGGCCATACCAGAGTTTAGTCGTAGCCAGACCCTTTACCTAACCGCTATGTGAAGAAAAGGTCTGGGGATAATCATACACCTTGGCTAGTCTAGAGCCATCACTTCGGGATGTGGTTAGTTAACACTTTTTGGCCTGCTCCTAGGCAGACTTCAGTGAAATGAGTGGGCATCTTACCACAAGTGCACATAACAAAGCCAAAGCCCACCCCCCCCTCCCACTCTGGGCCATACCCATTGATTTATCCACGTGCCAATATGAAAGTGTATATTTCATGTAGATCAGTTTTTGGCCACACTACAGGGTTGTATAATTTTATTCCTCATAAAATTCAAATTTGCTAATGACAACTTCCAAAATTCTGAGGACATAAATATTGGGGAGGGGAGAACACTTAGGATTGTGGTGATGTTGGATGGCGAAATCCCAGGGCTCTCTCTCCTCCCTTCTCTGTGTAGACTGATTATTATTCTAATTATTCTCATATGCTTTTAATTTTGTCATCATAAACTCAGTTGCTTTGTGCTGTACTTTTTTCCCCCTGTACTGTACATGTAATAGAAGTGATATATTCCTCGTAAATACTGTTGTAAATACTGTTGTTTAACTGTAAAACTTGCACCACATGTAACACTAGTTTTTCAATTCTTGATTGCATGTTTTGAATTGTACTGCATGTACCATATTTTGTTTATAAGTTAAATGAAACAGTGTATATAGCAACAGTTTATCTGTGCTATTCTAGTCTCATACAACAAGTGGTACAAGTGGTACAGTATGTTATATGGCACACAAATAAAGTTATACCGTGTAGAACTTAGGCTAAAGACTTACATGTGTACCGATTGTACACTTTCAAGTTTATTATTGTTATTTATCATACTACAAGTGTTGTAAGCTTGTTCTCGTGTACCACTCCTGGTACATCCTGCATTATCTTCTAACTCATAGTTTGTACCGCATGTGGTACTTGATGTACCACCTATGTAAAGTAGTGTCTTTAAAGCTTAATCACTAATTAAACATGTATCAGATGTGTTACATCACGTACCACAAAATGGTATGCCTCAGAACAAAATTGTTTATTTTGAGAAAGCAATATTCCATCAACTGTAAATCTTGCACCACATGTAACACTAGTTTTTCAATACCCGATTACACGTTTTGAAATGTACTGCATGTACCATATTGTCTTTATGTTAAATGAAACAGTGTACATAACAACAGTTTATCCGTGCTTTTATATTATCATACAACAAGTGGTACAAGTGGTACAATATGTTATACGGCACACAAATTAAGTTATACCGTGTAGTATTTAAAACAAAACTACTTCAACTTGTATTTAATTTTGTAATTTTGACAGTATAATAGGTGGTACGATTGGTAAATTCTGTAGTGCCGGTGTTACCTAGGGGGCTAGAGCTAGGGCTAAAGACTGCATTATCTTCTAACTCACAGTTTGTACCGCATGTGGTACTTGATGTACCACCTATGTGAAGTAGTGTGTTTAATGCATAATCACTTATTAAGCCTGTATCAAATGTGTTACATCGCGTACCACAAGGTGGTATGCCACAGAACAAAATTGCCTATTTTGAAAAAGCAATATTCCATTAACCCTTTCACCGGCAGATTTATTTCACTTTTTTTATGTTTTTGTAAAATATTCTACAAAAATTCATTGATAGCTTAAACTCCATAGCAACAATAGAAAAAAAGATTGAATATATACTAAAATTATTAAAAAAAAATTATTTTGGTTGCTTAGCAACACCTTTGTTATATAAACCACAAGTGACCCACTTATCACCCACTTAGCATCTACTTATCAAACACTTGAAAACCACTTATGTGTAGTTTGCTTTATAATCAGATTGACTTGCAATATTATTGCTTGTGGATCAATACAATCATTACTAGTTATTATTATAAGTGTGACTGATATACAAATTGTTTTCTATGAAAAGGTGACCAATGTATGATATTTTTTGAAACAATTTCTTTCTGTAGCAACACATAGAGGAACCTTGCAGTACTCGCATTGAATCCTGGAGTCATGACGATGTCCAATTGTAGGAAGAGATTTCTTCCTAATTGTCTCCAAACAAACAACACATCTTCCTTTACTACTTGTGTGTATTGGCCAATGACCGAGACTAGGATTGAGCCGATCAAGTTGAACATGCTCAGATGATCGAGGTCGTCCAGCTGCACGTTGCCGTGAAGAAAAATATCCTACCAATTCAATAGCCAATTCAATTCGAAAAGAAAGCATGTCTCTTTTTTTTCTCCCTCGCTGCTGATAATCAGCAGGCTTCACCATCTTCTCCAAACAAAAGCTATTCAATATGGATACCTCTAAGCAATAAAAAAAAATTCTTCGCCACCATTTCTTGGATTTTCGCCCAACATTATAATAGCTTACAAGCTGGTCCCCCCTGTCTACTCCTCGCATATGCTTCTGGTAGTCCGGTAAGCAAGGAGGGCATGCAACATCAACCTGGCTACCATCGGCTTGCTTTCTTCTAACAGTGGGATTACCTAGGGGCTCACCAATATGTATGGTTGATAAAAAGTACAAAGTTCTTTTGTCAACCCATGAACAAGCAACCAAAGGCCCATTACTAAGATATTGGTATGTACCACGGTTAGTCTCACTAGTCTTTATAATTAGTTCTTTTGGAAATCCAATTCTATTGGATCGTACTGTACCGCAAGCATTAATTCCTCGCTTATATAACCGATGGTACAGAAGTGGGCTGGTATAGAAATTATCTGTATACAGCTGGAGACCAGTATTCTCAAAGCCTGATAATAGATCAAGAACTACTCTTGTGCACAACCCCACATCTGTAGTACAACTATCTAGCCCTTTACCAGTGTAAACTTGCAATCTTTTCACATACCCAGTCATAGAATCAGCTAACACAAACACCTTGATTCCCCATTTTGTGGGTTTATCCTTCATATATTGCTTGAACTTCAGCCTCCCCTTGAATGGTATCATAGCCTCATCAATGGTGCAAGATTGATGCAACTCGAATTCAGATTCAAACCTAGGGCAAAGCAAATCTAGCAATTTCCTCACCTTGAAAAGTTTATCATATCCTGGCTGGCCATATGCAATCTCAAAATTATTGTCTGTCAAATGCAAAAATCTCCATATCTGCTCAAATCTTCTGAGAGGCATGATTGTACTGATGCCAGGTGTTTTTATGAGAGAAAACTGTGACGACCAGTACAATTCTAGTCTAGGAAGCCTTACAATTCCCATGCATATCAATAACCCAACAAATGCTTTCATCTCTTCAACTGTTGTATCTGTCCAAGTACGGCCATCAGGATTGTTTAGACCAAAGGAATTAGCATATCGATTTGTTTCAACTACAATATGATCCCACACTGCATCTGTAAAAAAACGGCTGAACAAATCTTGAGGACTACTTTGAGAAGTAACAGCAGGAGACACAGGGCCAGGTATTATTGTATATGGTTGAGTATAAGAAGTGGGTTCTTCTTTCTTCCACTCAAAGCCAATTTCATTCAATACAGCAATGGTAGCTGCAGATAGATTGCTACTTCTGACACTTGTAGTGTGTCCTCTACTACTGCTTCCCCTCCTTCCTCTCATACCTTGCCCTCTCCTTCTTATGCCTCTCCCTCTTCTTCCCCTACCTAGCCCTCTCCTTCCCCTGCCTTGTCCCCTTGATCCCCTACATCTAGGCCTTTGTATGTTTGTCATACTCTGGGAACTCACTGATGAGTGAAGATCTGATTCATCAGACAAACTTGACTGAGAAATCAACATAGAAGAACGTGAAGACTTGGTAGAGGAGACAGACATTGACACTTGGTCATCAACAAGATCGGAATCATTGACTGCAATATATATATAATATAGATACATACATATCTATAAAACTTATTGTATTTCTTGGTTTACTATTTACTAGTTGGAAACAAAATAATGTTTAAAATTTTCAACTACCTGGTGATCATCATCAGTAAAATAGCAATATATAGCAATACAAAAATAATTGCTAAGAACTAGCTATAAACAAGACTACTAAATATAATCCTCAGGGCTTTCTAGATCATAAAGTAGCCATAGATTTTTGGCAAATGCTCTGGTCTCTGTACATGCACTTTTGTTTCAAATAGGTCTATAGGAAGTTTTCTATAAATTGTATACACCAGGCTATTCAAAATTTACTAATAATTATCGTCCATTTCATCTAAAATACCAAACTTATATAGTGTGCTTACCTGTATCCTTTGAACTGACAACAGAGTTATCGCTTGTTGCTGAGTCATCTTCCTGATTAGGGAGAAATCCAACGGAAGACTCAGGCATAGGTGTGGTTGTAATGCCTCTACTAAAAGCAGCAACCTCCGCTAAGTCAAAATGCTGTTGACCAGTGTAGGCATACAGCCCCCCTCCTTCTTCATCGCTGCTATCACCCTCCGAAAAGTCGAAGTCGTCGTCTAAAATAAGCTGAACGACTTCGTCCGTTGATAGTTGCTTTGATGCCATTTTACTGCGGTTAGTTTGAAATTTCAAAATTTATTTGAACATTACTTTTCTATTTTTACGTAGTTACCTATATGCTGTATTTCTGTTATTTGGAGCAGTAATACAGCCGATTTTTCTGCATTTTTTTATGCTTGAACTGAACGGTAATTGCGAGCGGTTGAATTTCTACGCCGATTGGCGCCATATGGCGCTTATGCCGGTGAATGGGTTAATTGTAAAACTTGCACCACATGTAACACTAGTTTTTCAATTCTTGATTGCTTGTTTTGAAATGTACTGCATTTACCATATTTTGTTTACAAGATAAATGAAAAAGTATATATAGCAACACTTTATACGTGCTATTCTAGTCTCATACAACAAGTGGTACAAGTGGTACAATATGTTACACGGCACAAGAATTAAGTTATAAGGTAATTTTGATGGTATAATAGGTGGTACGATTTGTAAATTCTGTAGTGCTGGTGTTACCTAGAGCTAGGGCTAGGGCTAAAGACTTACATGTGTACCGTTTGTACAATTTCAAGTATTTTATTGTTAGTTTTAGTCAATATCATACTACAAGTGTTGCAAGATTGTTCTCGTGTACCAATCTAGGTACATCCTGCATTATCTTCTAACTCATACTTTGTACCGCATGTGGTATTTGGTGTACCACCTATGCGAAGTAGTGTGTTTAATGCATAATCAATTGTAATGCATGTATCAGACGGGATACATCACGTACCACAAGGTGGTCCTAGAGAGCTAGGGCTAGGGCTAAAGACTTACATGTGTACTGTTTGTACAATTTCAACTTGTTTATTGTTATTTGTAATCAATATCGTACCACAAGTGTTGCAAGCTAGTTCTCGTGTACCACTCTAGGTACATCCTGCATTATCTTCTAACTCATAGTTTGTACCACATGTGGTACTTGGTGTACCACCTATGTGAAGTAGTGTGTTTAATGCATAATCACTTATAATGTATGTATCAGACGGGATACATCACGTACCACAAGGTGGTCCTAGAGCTAGGGCTAAAGACTTATATGTGTACCGTTTGTACAATTTCAAGTTTTTTATTGTTATTTATAGTCAATATCATACTACAAGTGTTGCAAGCTAGTTCTCGTGTACCACTCTAGGTACATCCTGCATTATCTTCTAACTCACAGTTTATACCGCATGTGGTACTTGGTGCATAATCACTTATAATGCATGTATCAGACGGGGCAAAGTGTCTCGCGAGGCCATACCCAGTGTACAATCGGTACACACGTAAGTCTTTGTGATGCATAATCACTTATTAAGCATGTATCAAATGAGTTACATCACGTACCACAAGGTGGTATGCCACAGAACAAAATTGCCTATTTTTAAAAAGCAATATTCCATCAACTGTAAAACTTGCACCACATTTAACACTAGTTTTTCAATACCTGATTGCAAGTTTGGAAATGTACTGCATGTACCATATTGTTTTTATAAAGTTAAATGAAAAAGTATGTATAGTAACAGTTTATCCGTGCTAATCTAGTCTCATACAACGAGTGGTACAAGTGGTATAATATGTTATACGGTACACAAATTAAGTTATACCATGTAGTACTTAAAACAAAACAACTTATACTTGTATATACTTGTGTAATTTTGATAGTATAATAGGTGGTACGATTGGTAAATTCTGTAGTGCTGGTGTTACCTAGGGGCTAGAGCTAGGGCTAGGGCTAAAGACTTACATGTGTACTGTTTGTACAATTTCAAGTTTTTTTATGTTATTTGTAGTCAATATCATACTACAAGTGTTGCAAGCTAGTTCTCGTGTACCACGCTGATATTGATTATATATAACAATAAAAAACTTGAAATTGTACAAACGGTACACATGTAAGTCTTTAGCCAATCGTACCACCTATTATACTATCAAAAATACATTATAACTTAATTCTTGTACCGTGTAACATATTGTACCACTTGTTGTATGAGACTAGAATAGCACGGATAACATGTTGGTATATATACTTTTTCATTTATCTTGTATACAAAATATGGTACGTGCAGTATATTTCAAAACAAAGCAACAAAGCAATCGAGAATTGAAAATCTAGTGTTACATGTGGTGCAAGTTTTACAGTTGATGGAATATTGCTTTTTCAAAATAGGCAATTTTGTTCTGTGGCATACCACCGTGGTACGTGATGTAACTCATTTGATACATGCTTAATAAGTGATTATGCATCACACACACTACTTCACATAGGTGGTACACCAAGTACCACATGCGGTACAAACTATGAGTTAGAAGATAATGCAGGATGTACCTCCCGTTCTTTCCCCATAGAAAATACATTAGCCGAAAAACAAACGCACTTGTTTTACGGAAAGAAAAGCTGCCACGCCCACCCCAATTGGTGGCCACATCCATCTCATGTGCTTTGTATCACCAACATGATATGGTTTCTGGGTAACCACTCCCTCCCAATTTAAGTCTCCTCCCGTTCTTTCCCCATAGAAAATACATTAGCCGACAAACAAACGCACTTGTTTTACGGAAAGGAAAGCCGTCACGCCCACCCCAATTGGTGGCCATGTTCACCTCATGTGCCTTGTATCACCTACACGATATGGTTTCTGGGTAACCACTCCCTCCCAATTTAGGTCTCCTAGAGGAAAATAGTTACACTTCTTGTGACGTAAATTAAAATGTGATAATTTTTCAATTGGGCTGAAAGGTTTAGTCACTTGGACAGCATTTCATTTCTTTTCTTCGAAATTGTCAATTCTGTGTATCCTCACAAAGTGAACGACACCAGTCGTTGTACAAATTTCCGTCACATACACCTAAAGAAACGAGAGATCATACATTGGTATAATATTCATGCTAAACATTTAACATACCTTGAGAGAACATCTGTTGAAGAAATTGATGGGCTTGATTATTCACTTTTATTTGGTGATAATCTATACTAGCATTCGTACTCTGTATGTACGTTATCATTATGGACACTTGCCTAAAGTCAAGTTTTCCGGCATTCCATGATAGTTCATCAAACTCATACATGGTTGAATGTCCAAATATACCAGCCCTAAGAGATTCAGACACATCACAAGATCTACCAAAGTCTATCAAGACTGGAGTATGGTCTGTGGGACGAAAACAAATATTTTCAAGTCTCACATCGTTGTGAGCATTGCCCGATTCATGCAACTCTTGTAGTGCTTGTATTGTCCCATTTACAAGTTCAATCAAGATAGCATTAGAAGTAATATCGTGTTTTTTGATAGGTGGTAACATTTCTGGAAATTGAATGAATAGTTTATTAAAAGCCTTGAATATGCAAACAGGATAGACTGATAATGCAGGTCTATTAAGTTCAAACATTAATTTCATTTCTGGATCGTTTGACTCAAGACTGTACTTGAAGTACAATTTTTTTTCACTATCATGTATGACAATTGAAAGCCCAGACCTCACTTGAACAGCGTTTTCGCCAAAATATCTTTGAATTGATTGTGGATTAATGGGAAGACATAAAAAAGAATTACTGAGCAATGGTACCAAATTCTTTTGATTTCGCCAAGCTTGAACGATGGAGTCTTCAACCTCATCACGTTTTAACGCTATCCTGTCGAACACAAATCGAATGTTTTCATCAACAAATGTACCAGTAACTTCTTCAGCATATCCTTCATTAACGGGCATGAAAAAACCCTTGACTTTATCGATAAACATTCCACGTCTTCTTAAATATAGAAGTTGACTCATTAATCCGATCGAAAGTTTGGCCACTGTGCTTTCAACATTGCTACTTGATTCAACCTCTATGAGTACAACTGGAGTCCCTTGTGCCTCCCGAATTATAATATCCACTTTTTGAACACCTCGTGATACTAGTTCGTTATTTGACATATCACCAAGACCTTGGTCACAATCAATCGAAACATTAGAGTCTCGAAAAGCAGGATTGCCAGATAGAAAACCCTTGAATTCAGTATGCTTATTTCTTACAGAGGAATAAGAATGTGCTGCTCTTGAAGGGAAGTCGTCAATTCTGTATCTGCGGTACCTTCCAGGTTCAAAATAAGGCACTGTAGGGATAGTTACAATTCCTGGAAGAGACTGATACGGTGATTTGCTGCTCACTGTTGCATTAGGAAGTTGCCGGACACTTGCTAAAGTTTCCCTCTCGAAAACACGCCCTTCCCTACCTACAATCTCCTGCAAACTGGCCATAATGTGTGTAGCACTAAGCAAGTTGGGTGTTGGCTAAAATTGACGCACATTACACAACCAAAAAATCAATATAATTACATTATTCACTTGATACAGGAGAATATCACGTGCACGTGATAGTTTCTGTATGGCCCCACCCCACGTGGTTGGTAAAAAGTCCCCCGTTTGGTATTCACAATACTGGTACACACTGGGTTGGTATTCACAATACTGGTACAGTCTGGGTTGGTATTCACAATACTGGTACACTCTGGGTTGGTATTCACAATACTGGTACACTCTGGGTTGGTATTCACAATACTGGTACACTCTGGGTTGGTATTCACAATACTGGTACACACTGGGTTTGGTATTCATAATACTGGTACACACTGGGTTGGTATTCACAATACTGGTACACTCTGGGTTTGTATTCACAATACTGGTACACACTGGGTTGGTATTCATAATACTGGTACACATGGGTTGGTATTCACAATACTGTACACTCTGGTTGGTATTCACAATCTGGTACCCTCTGGGTTGGTATTCACAATACTGGTACACTCTGGGTTGGTATTCACATACTGGTCACACTGTGGTTTGTATTCATATTGGTACACACTGTTGGTATTCATAATACTGGTACTCCTCTGGTTGGTATTCACAATACTGGTTACAGTCTGGGTTGGTATTCACAATACTGGTACAGTCTGGGTTGGTATTCACAATACTGGTACTCTCTGGGTTGGTATTCACAATACTGGTACAGTCTGGGTTGGTATTCACAATACTGGTACTCTCTGGGTTTGTATTCACAATACTGGTACAGTCTGGGTTGGTATTCACAATACTGGTACAGTCTGGGTTGGTATTCACAATACTGGTACTCTCTGGGTTGGTATTCACAATACTGGTACAGTCTGGGTTGGTATTCATACTACTGGTACACACAACTGGGTTGGTATCCATACGGTACCTCGGGGTTGGTATTCACACTACTGGTACAGTCTGCGTTGTATTCACAATACTGGTACTACTGGTACTCTCTGGTTGGTATTCACAATACTGGTACAGCTGGTTGGTATTCACAATACTGGTACACTCTGGGTTGGTATTCACAATACTGGTACACACTGGTTTGGTATTCATAATACTGGTACTCTCTGGGTTGGTATTCACAATACTGGTACACTCTGGGTTGGTATTCACAATACTGGTACACACTGGGTTAGTATTCATAATACTGGTACTCTCTGGGTTGGTATTCACAATACTGGTACACTCTGGGTTGGCATTCACAATACTGGTACAGTCTGGGTTGGTATTCATAATACTGGTACTCTCTGGGTTGGTATTCACAATACTGGTACTCTCTGGGTTGGTATTCACAATACTGGTACACTCTGGGTTGGTATTCACAATACTGGTACACTCTGGGTTGGTATTCACAATACTGGTACAGTCTGGGTTGGTATTCACAATACTGGTACACTCTGGGTTGGTATTCACCATACTGGTACAGTCTGGGTTGGTATTCACAATACTTGGTATTCACAATACTGGTACTCTCTGGGTTGGTATTCACAATACTGGTACAGTCTGGGTTGGTATTCACAATACTGGTACAGTCTGGGTTTGTATTCACAATACTGGTACAACTCTGGGTTGGTAGTCCAATACTGGTACACACTGGGTTGGTATCACAATACTGGTACAGTCTGGTTGATATTCACACTACCTGGTACAGTCCTGGGTTTGTATTCACAATACTGGTACTTCTGGTTTGTATTCATATACTGTACACACTGGTTGGTATTCACAATACTGGTACACTCTGGTTGGTATCAACAATCTGGTACACACTGGGTTGCTATTCACATACTGGGTACATCTGGGTTGGTATTCATAATACTGGGTACACTCTCGGTTGGTATTCAACAATACTATGGTAACACTCTGGGTTGGTATTCACATACTGGTAACAGTTCTGAGTTTGGGAATTCACAATACTGTACAACTCTGGGTTGGTTATTCACAAACTGGTACGTCTGGATTGGTATTCACCATACTGGTACAACGCTGGGTTTGGTATTCACAATAACTGGTACCTCTGGGTTGGTATTCACAATATTGATACACTCACTATTGGCAGTCATGGTATCAGTACAGTCTGTATCGGCAGTCATACTGGTATACAAATCCTGGTCATCTAGTTCAGCATGCAACAACCACTCTTCATTGACTTCAACATTGGCATATAATGGGTTATGTTTCTTCAACCATTTTAATGCATTCAGGACTTTCTCAAGGGGTTACATAATCATACATGTAATGGCCTTTATACGATAGTTTACGTTTCAATTTGAGGGCTACGAGTTCACTCTGAGAGGGGAGTCTGGGAAGTACAGTGCACACATTATCTAGTTTAGATGGTACATTCACAGCCAGGGTTTCATCTAGTGGGGGTGCAGGGGGGGAAACTTCCCCCCCAAAGTCCTCAACTTCCCCCCCAAATTCCTCAACTCCCTCCCCAAAAGAAAATATTCAGATAGATGATGTCATCTTAAAATAATTGTGAGTGGAAAAAATTGTGAGTGTGTGCAAAAGTTTAAATGGCAAGTCTGCGCTTTTTCTGGTTCTTCCAGTGTTCTACTATTGTTTCTAGCTCTCTATAACTTAATTTCTCAGGACCTTCAATGCAAACTTGCATAGCTTGATCAAGAGTTTCTTCACTGAGCCTGCTTCTCAACCTTGTCTTTACAAGCTTCATGTCACTAAAGCTTCTTCCCCCCCAAACCAAAAATCCTAGATGAAACCCTGACAGCTGGACCATGGATACATCTCTGCTTGCCTGATGGTAGAGCCACCATTTTCATGAATGGTAAACGTAATGATATTAGTCTAACTTCTAATAAATTCAGACAGGACAGTTCAGGTGGAATAGTGGGTAATTTCAGACCATTAGCAATGGCTTGTGTTGGCATTTTACCACGAGTTAGTGCTGTATAACAAGTATTACATATCCATTCTTTACCATCATTGGAATAAATAAATTCCGGACTGAATACATCAGACAGTAATTCAGGACTAGCTTTCACATACTTGTGCACATTCAGAGATATAACTGATTTTTTGTACATTAGTCTATGGCAGGATTTGCAAACATAGACCCTGTTTTGTTTTGGCTATAAATGACTGTATAACATTTGGTAAAGGAATGCCGTGGGATCTTATGCGGACCTGACATTTAGAATTGGCTTGCCTACATCTCTGGGTCTCTTCAGGAGTCTCCTGAGCTCTTTTTTGGGCATGGCAATGAACATTAGCTTGCTTACGTCTCTGGGTCTCTTCAGGTGTCTCCTGGGCTCTTTTTTGGGCATGGCAATGAACATTAGCTTGCCTACGTCTCTGGGTCTCTTCAGGTGTCTCCTGAGCTCTTTTTTGGGCATGGCAATGAACATTAGCTTGCTTACGTCTCTGGGTCTCTTCAGGTGTCTCCTGAGCTTTTTTTTGGGCATGGCAATGAACATTAGCTTGCTTACGTCTCTGGGTCTCTTCAGGTGTCTCCTGAGCTCTTTTTTGGGCATGGCAATGAACATTAGCTTGCTTACGTCTCTGGGTCTCTTCAGGTGTCTCCTGAGCTCTTTTTTGGGCATGGCAATGAACATTAGCTTGCTTACGTCTCTGGGTCTCTTCAGGTGTCTCCTGAGCTTTTTTTTTGGGCATGACATTTAACATCAGCTTGCTCACATCTTCGGGTCTTTTCAGATGTTTCCTGGGCTCTTTTTTGGGTATTACATTTAGCATTAGTTTGCTTACATATCTGGGATTCTTCAGGGGTAGCTCGTGCTTTTTTGTGGGCATGATATTCAGAATCAGCTTGCTTACGACTCTGAAACTCAGCAGAAGTTTCCCGGGCTCTTTTAAGGGCATGACATTTAGAATCAGTTAGTCTACGTCTATGGGACTGATCAGAACTTTCTAAACCTCTTTTTCGTGCTTGACACTCAGCCATACTGTTTTTACGACTTTCTGAGGACTTCATAACATTTTCGGGCTTTAGGGCTAACTTTGGCTTGGTAGAAAAACAATGACCACAGGGACATCGGGACTTTCTAACATGGAGGACACTAGCACACTTAGGACACACTTTTTGAAAAGCAGGCATACTCAAAGAACTTACCGTTGATGAATGGAACTGACCTAGGCAAGGGAGACCTCTACTCAGAGAGAAGACGACACAATAATTGTACAGAGAGAACTGGAACGCTACCAACTGCAACACGACATGCGGGCGGAATGATTATGAATCCCGTTATGTACCGTGATGCCAATTTTACCTTTGAACCCAACACGCGCATTTTTTCCTTTCCCACAATTTGAACCGAAGAACTGCGTGTACTTTGAACTTCCCCTTGTGGAAAACCGTTGGGTCATTTGGAATCTGAGGTAGGACATCTAGAATTAGGAAAGGCAGAGCAGGGGCTTGTTCACAGCAAATGCATTACTACACCCACAATGACAAATAATAAGCTTCACTCGTTCAACTGACTATCTCCTGCAGCGTCTCTCGATTGCGGTGGCATCACAATCTGACTTTATTTTATTTTATTTTATTATTATTTTATTTTTATTAATTATTTAGAAATTATTCACCTACCTTGAACTTTGGATTAAATATACTAGCTATTATCCTGTATCATTTAATTATTATATAAGCTTCACTACCACACCCACAAAGTACATTCATTGAACTACACACAAGCTGGCCATACAAATAAGTACATTAGTTGACCACACCCACAAAATATTTATTTTGACCTCCTGCGAACTCAGTCCTGACCCCGCCCCTTCCTTCCCTGGCACCTCCCCCTCTTTAGATGGCATTTCTTTTCCTTTTCCGTACCAACTAGAAAATTATCTGCTGGCCACACCCACAAATTAATAATCTACTGACCATGGACACATACTGTTGATCAGCCACTTGTGATGACCACGCCCACTATTAAATATGATGGCCACACCCACATATTAACTCTGATGACCACACCCACATATTAACTCTGATGACCACACCACATTAACTCTGATGACCACACCACATTAACTCTGATGACCACACCACATTAACTCTGATGACCACACCCACATATTAACTCTGAAGACCACACCCACAAAATTTAAGCAATTATTACAAATCAGTTATTTTATTTTTACACAGTACACTTCAATGTTATTCTTCATCAAATTGCCTTCTTGCTTTTTTGTAATGCTGGTTATCTGCCTTTTCTGTATTCGTGGTTATCAATCTTCATAATTAGATTTCGCAGTATCGCTCAAAGGATGAATTTTAATGATCACCAGTTAGTTAGCAGCAACACAGAAGAGTGATTCGAGCCAGCCTGCAGCAATGACATGTCCGAGCCAGCCTGCAGCAATGACATGTCCGAGCCAGCCTGCAGCAATGACATGTCCGAGCCGGCCTGCAGCAATGACATGTCCGAGCCAGCCTACAGCAATGACATGTCCGAGCCGGCCTGCAGCAATGACATGTCCGAGCCAGCCTGCAGCAATGACATGTCCGAGCCAGCCTGCAGCAATGACATGTCCGAGCCAGCCTGCAGCAATGACATGTCCGAGCCGGCCTGCAGCAATGACATGTCCGAGCCAGCCTACAGCAATGACATGTCCGAGCCGGCCTACAGCAATGACATGTCCAACAGCAATGCTGGGGCAACCTGCTCTAGTTTAGGTATATCAAACTGATATATCGTAACTCCCAGATTCTTAATTGCAATTAATAGCAGCAAACTATTAGAAAATGCCATGTCATCATTTTAACTTCACAATATGCTGCTTCAATTTGTTTATCTGTAAAACGAGTTGATAAATATATGCATATTAAACCATAACTGAAGTATGATCAAATTGAATATTGTCCAAATGAATAATATATCTGTTTTTATACCAAGGAATGTGCATATCCTGTCATCTTTGTGGAGCATGGTATTCCCGTAAAGATCGATTGGCTAAGCATCTTGAGTCAGAGCATGGAGTAACCGACGGAGGACACCAAACAGGGCGCTTCTTCTGCCCCTTTGAGTGCAAGTTGCCACCATTTCGCACCGTGAAACTCCTTTTATGTCACTGCGAGTTGTTACATGAAAAATCACTAGGTAAGTACATCATTTTTCATAGCAATTATTAATTAATTTTCATACTCTATTATCTCCAATATTTTCAACTCTTTCAGCAGACTTGCTAACAAACATATCACACTATATAAATTAACTATATATGGATTATCATTCTTTCATGGTCAAGTTTCTGACGACCATTGGGCGAATTGGAACTATTACCAACAATTAGGATAAGAACCTTAGCCATCACATACTGTAACCACTCAGTCATTAAACATTTGCTGTTCTTAGACAAAGGTGCGCTTGAACAGTAATTTGTGCGGAAGGAGCTAGCTTAATTAACAAAGATCATTAAAAAAATTAATTTACAAAAATAGTCACAAAAAAGTATTACATTTGACAATGTTTGCCATGGAGACAATTTTAGGGTTAAAATTTAATGAAACTACACCCGAGTGTACAAAGAAAGGTGACATAGGTATATGTAATACAAAATGTATTGTGGATACCATATTTCCTTGATCGGAACTGTGGGTGAATACTATTCATTTCAGCTTACCAAACCTGTGGGTTATATGGTAGTGTTCAAGGGTGACTTGTATTAATTTCAGACTTCCACATGTGTGCTCTCCTAAAAGGGAAAATTCTCTTCAAAATCTTCTACCACAGATGAATTTGTCACAAGCAGGATATGTCAATGTGTGGTTCTAATCAAGGAAATACGGTATTTATCATGACTCGGCAAAATTGTTCAACATACTTGAGGCTGACGTTAGCTAAGCAAAGTACACAAAATAATTTTTTTTTAATTTAAAAGATGGTACCTGTAGACACCACTAAGAAAATGCTATTCAGACTATCTCCCTTACGAACATCGGTGTGTCAATATTCCACAGGTACTGAGCACCTTAAATTTAGCTCAATGCAGGAGTTCAAAAAATGGAAGGAATATGAAGAAGAAAGAACATACTCAGCATATGTGCAGCAGCAATCACCTTACTGCCCTAAACTAAATTCAGGTATACGGTATATTTAAATATGTATTCATTTTAGCAACCTGTATGTATAATCAACAGATGAAAAATCGATGGTGTATGTCTTTCACGAATGTACATAAACGAATACAAAGACCATGTTGAGGTAGAGTACGTGCCTGCCCACACAAACCACAAACTGTGTGCGAGTGAGTTGCCACACTTACCTATGCCTCAGAGTGCAATGGATGAGGTAGCTTTTAAAGTCAGCAGAGGCATAGCATCTGACAGAATATTGGAAGGTATGTTGACTACACATCACGAAACTTAATTATTAGTTTCGTTTTTGTGAATAAACAGACATCCGAGAGAATGTAGGACACCGAGTGAACAGACAAGACTTTCATCAAAATGTTTTTAGAAAGCATTTGTTGTCAAAACAAGACATACATAATGTCAAGAGAAACGTACTTGATCGTAAAATCAAGCGCCATGAAAATGATGCTATTTCAGTGGGAATTTTAGTGCAGGAGTTAAAAAACGAGACTTTTAACCCTATCCTGTTCTATAAAGCCCAAGGAAGTGAATCAGAAACAAAACTATTTCTGAAAAAAGACTCTTTCATTCTGGCACTACAAACAGAATTTCAAATGGAATTATATAGAAAATTTTCTCACAAAATCTTGTGCATAGATGCCACCCACGGCACTAATGCGTACAGATTCAAGTTGATTACATGTCTTGTTCAGGATGATTTCAGTCAAGGTAATAGTCGAAGTTGTGGAGATAACAATAACAAATATTCTTGTAACATGCAGGACAACCAATAGCATGGTGCATATCAGATCAGGAGACCACTGAAGTAATACAAATTTTTCTGCAATGCATCAAAGATAGATCACCTCAATCTGAAGTTACAGTACTGATGACTGATGATGGTATGAATATATTATCTATATGTGTCAAAAAATAATTTTCAATAAAGACGTGCAGTGAGATACCTCCAAGCCTAGAAAACCAGAAAAAAATTGTGTTCTATATATGTATGCGGCAAAGTGGCAAAACCATAGACACTCATTTACATAATAATGCTGGCATCCTCTCCCATATGACAACTTATGATCAATAAACAGATCAAAGGAAATAATGTGGCTAAATAATAAGTGCATATGTTTATACATTATGGTATTATACTAGATAACACTGGATGGAATGCAGCTGCAACCGTATTTGGACCAATACTTAGACACATACTGTGTCACTGGCATGTCCACAGGTTGGAGATCATTTCTTATGGTATACTAGTATAATGTGTTTGCTATTGTTGCTGTAAAGGTCCTGGAAAAACCACATTCGTAGCTGCTCCCGTGAAAATCAGGTCAAGATTTATCAAACTCTGTGTATTTTGATTGACGAACACAGTCTGGACAACTTCAATAAATTGAGTGAACAATTTATTATTCAATGGAAGGAAGTTGAACCAAAATTTACGGAATATTATACGAAGAATTACCAGAATCGACCTGGTCAGTTGTCAGTTAGTCATCGTTACAAAAAATTCTGTAATTACATTTTCACACACAAAACATTCACATGCACACATGCACACACATGTACATATACACTCTAATTATGAATTCTTCATAAATGCCATAGTAACATGAGTGATACAATTATATATTTATCTGCTCAATATTACACTTTTTTTTAACTGGTTCCTTAGAAAAGTGGGCCAAGTGCTACCGCCACTTTCCGCATGCAGACAGTGATACTAACATGTATCTGGAAAGGTAATAATTAATTATTTAAAGATAACCACTTTAATTTGAATTTGTAACACTTCATGTAGTTTTCATAACAAACTGAAGACAACGTATCTGAATGGGAAAGTTAACAGAAGAGTTGACTTTCTAGTTACCATTCTTTTGCGAATTGAAGAAGATGCATATTTCTCGTACCAACATAAAAGCCAACTTCCTATGAAGCGCATTACAGATAGCACTAGACATCAGCGTGGAATGGATATTCCTGCACATGAAGTACAGGTAACTATAAACCCTGTTGTAATATCCACCAACTGTACACATATTGTGTTTAGGCAAACGGTACTAGTTGGCATGTTCCAAGCACTTCTGGAAAGAAGCCTGACGGATATCTTGTACAACAAGTGCAAACATCCTGTAGTGACTGTAACGATGTATCTATGGAAGTGTGCAGCCATGCTGATTGCAAGCGCCTCTGCTATCACATGTACTCTTGTGATCAATATTGTTATGACTACAACAATGGTCACATATGTAAGCACATCCATAGAGTGCACTCCATTTGGCTACAATCCACTGACTTTGCTATAAATGACTGTGAACACAGTAGTGAATGTAATCCGGACATGCTTGAAATCGCTGAAATCGGTACAGATAGGCAGACAGGTAAAAAAAAAGCAGGGGGTGGGGGATGGAGGCAGAGGAAGAATTGGTAATGCATAAATATATGGTTAATCCATTACAACCACATCCAGACTCAAAAAATATCTCTCTCCCAACTCCATCCTGCACCCCCCCCCCAATCTTCATTTTTTATACCAAATTAACATCTACTCAGTAGTTTGTTGCAATCTTAGTAGAGTACAGTGTGTACAATTATTTTCTTTTTTTGCATGAAAACTTAGCAGAATAAAGTGATAGACATCTTTATAATCTTTTTATAGACTACTCACTTCAATTGAAAACATTTCAAAGTCATATGAGGACACTTGAAGAGTCCATTACTGCAGAGAATGTTGCAGTACATCCGCACCTGACCCACATCAATGCTCTACTACACAGTGCGGTTCAGACATGCAAAGCAGCCATGGACATGGAGAAAGTTTTTGATGTAGAAAAGTTTAAAGGTGAAAAAATAGCAGCCAACAAAGATTTGGAACACCAGTGGAGTTTCAAGAAAACTTCTAAGCCACCTGGAAGAAAGAAAGGACAAATTTTTAGGTATGTACAAATCTAACGCTGTTTTTAGTTAAGCAGAGGGAATGAATATAATTATGATGCTGCATTGTTAAAGACAGGAATCAACAATTACAACATATCATCAGATTAGCCATTCGTTGGCGTCATATCTAACACAGCAATCCATGAGCCAGAAAAATTGCACACCAAAATATTCTTCTGAGCGTTGGGCATGCAGTTACATGCAATTCTAATTACTCATGTCTATGATGTCATTCATTATCATTAGTGATCCAGGTTACCACAACTGTGATCCAAAGGATAACAGTTTACTTATAATTTAATCACAAAAATTTCCTCTTTTCACCCACTCCCTAACTCCTCCCACTCCCCATGTACACACAAACAATACACACGATCAAATGCACACACATACAAACCATACTCACGGACACACAAACACACACACGTACCTGCAAGTGAACAAATGTGCACACACACTACACAATTTTGACAACACAACTCGCCAATACACTACAACAGAGCATCAGTAGTGTGAACCCACAACACAACTCGCCTAAAAATACACTACAACAGAGCAATCAGGTAGTGTGAACCACCAACCAACTCTCCAATACCCTACAACAGGCATCAGTAGTGTGAACCCACACCCATCGCCACATACACACGACACTACACCAACATCATTAGTGAACCCACAAGCACAACTCGCCCAATACACTACACAGAGCATCCGTAGTGTGAACCCACACACAACGCGCCATACACTACCCCAGAGCAATCATAGTGTGAAACCCACAACACAAACTCACCAATATACACGACAAACAGAGCATTCGTATGTGCCCCACACCACAACTCGTACGTGCGCACAACTCGCCAAATACCCTACAACAGGCATCAGTTTGTGAGCGGGCACAACACAACTCTGTACCAATACACTACACAAGCATCAGTAGTGTGAACCCCAACACAACTCGCCAATACACTACATACAACATAGCATCAGTAGTGTGAACCCACAACACAACTCACCAATACACTACAACAGAGCATCAGTAGTGTGAAAACCCCCACACAACTCGCCAATACACTACAACAGAGCATCAGTAGTGTGAACCCACAACACAACTCGCCAATACACTACAACAGAGCATCAGTAGTGTGAACCCACAACACAACTCGCCAATACACTACAACAGAGCATCAGTAGTGTGAACCCACAACACAACTCGCCAATACACTACAACAGAGCATCAGTAGTGTGAACCCACAACACAACTCACCAATACACTACAACAGAGCATCAGTAGTGTGACCCCACAACACAACTCACCAATACACTACAACAGAGCATCAGTAGTGTGAACCCACAACACAACTCACCAATACACTACAACAGAGCATCAGTAGTGTGAACCCACAACACAACTCGCCAATACACTACAACAGAGCATCAGTAGTGTGAACCCACAACACAACTTGCCAATACACTACAACAGAGCATCAGTAGTGTGAACCCACAACACAACTCCAAAATATTATTCAGCTGCTGCCACATGTCATTCTAACCAACAAATTGATGTGTTTAATGATTTCATATCACAAGCTAACTGTAGTTAAGAAAATGAAAATAAAAAGATCAGAAGACTCAGAACATTATTACAATGCTGACAATATATGAGGGGATATTGACAAAGAAACTTCAACAATCCTCACGTGCATGTGTGCTGAAAGTTAAAAACTAGTCAAACGCAAAAGAAATGCCATTTAGTTAAATTACACTTTTGACTGTGCTAATTTTATAGACATGCTACAGACTTGGAAAGAAGTGATATTCTCGAAGAACTTGAAAAATGCAGTGTAAGATAAACACGTCGTTATAAATTACATATTACTGCTGCGATTTTGTCATTCTAGCCTACTCCGAAAGGAGTGTCAGATGGGAGTGAAGACTCACAATTATACAGTAGTAAGGTAATACTAAATATTGAGATAGCATTGTTTTAAATGTGTGTGGCAAATGTACATAAAGAACATTTTAACATGGGATTGCTTTGTGCCAATCTGATTTGTATAGGTTGCAGCAGACATTTCACCTAATATTTCAATTCCTGCTTTGTACGAAAGGTATGCTTCATTTTTCCTAATAAAATATTGCCAGTAATGATTTTAAATATGTTAGATCATATGCAACAAGTCAGAAAGCACAAGGTAAGGACGGAGTGTAATTGTGTAAAACAAAACTGATATAACATTTGCTTATCTGTGCTGATATTCAAAATACGCATTGTGACGTCTAGATTAAATATATCTTCTATTTCCTAGATTGGAAAATTTGGCATCTATTACAATCACCAAACTTAAGCTCTGTATACATATACATATAAGTATTCTGAATCAGATGGGGTGTGTGGGGGGGGGAGGGATATGTCAAAATTTAAGGGAGGTACAGTGCCCTAGTTAGTCCTTGCCAATATATTACTTGGACAATGTCCAATTCAGCAATAAAACAAACTTCGAAGCTGTTAACTTTAATATCAATAGTCGTGATCTAACACTTTGTTGTATGCAAATTGTGTCACTAAAAAAGTTACGAAATATAGTACAATTGTTAAGAAAGAATTATGTTTCTACGCTGTTTCAAATTGGCATTAGAGAAAGTATTTAACCATTGGTGTCAAGACTGAAAATTGTTAATTAGTCATTAACTACTATAAAGTTATTATTTTTTGATCGGATTTTATCCATAAAACCTAGATTATTTGAATGCTTACTTAGAGCAAATATGTATAACCCAATAATACTTTATCAAGTCCTAATCCTCGAAAGCTTATACCCGTGAAACATACCTCAAGCTCCCCCCCCCCCCAAAAGCCCATCATGTATGAATCCCTAACCTGCTATACAGTAATACTTGAAATATGTCTTGTGTTCGGTTGTACTCACCTTCAAATGATAGCTTCTGCCACACTGTTTGAGTCCAGCGTCTGTCAACTTCATGTAGTGTATGGCTGTAAGATATATCTGATGTCAAATCCTTGTTACACTCAAACAACACACAATTTTTCATAGGAGTTGCATAAAGTGTATTATCAAACTCTATTGCAATAAGTTTAAACCAAAAATAAGTATGATTGCCACGCAATAAGTAACACAATCCAAATATTAAGGTGGCAGTATCAGTGTATGTGGATAAACAAACAAAAACTAGATTTGAATATGCTAAAAAATTTAATCTTCCAGTTCATCAGAAGCTCGAGTTCTGACTTAGTTACATAGCAAAGTCTAACAAAACTGAGTGTACAGCTTCTTTGTATTTTGTTGAGTAGTCTGATTAAAAAAGAAAGAGTTGTCCAGTTAAGCCGTCTATTGTCCCAATGCCAAAATTTAAATATTATAAAATTTGAAAATTTCTTTGGAGGTTGACTAGTCAGACTAGCCCATTTTAATGGTCATCACAAGAGTGGTGCACCCACACAATTAGGGGCCTTCGCCTCCCCTCCCCCTCCCATCCCATCATATGCTGTCACAAACACATGCATTCAGCTAGTATGTGTAAATTGGACATAATAAAGAAATATTACACTAATGAAAGGTTTGCTTCTAATATGCACATGAACATTTGACGACAAGACTGGACAACTATGAAAAAAATACTCCTGGTGATGCAGTTCTGATTGGTTCTATTACAATAAGCAGTCTGTCACAATAGTAAAAACAAAATTGGGACACCAGGTGAATGGGTTAACTAGCACCGTAAACAAACTGGTAATATTATTTAAAATGAGCGATTTGGATGACAGTTTATTTTCCTCTATTTCTACTTACAGGTGTCAAGAGAAAGAGATGTGGTACATGTGATGGATGCATTAGATGTGACTGTGGCATATGCAAGTTCTGTAAAGACAAGCCTAAGTTTGGTGGAATGGGTAAAAAAAAGCAATGTTGCGAGCTGAGAAGGTGTGAAAAGTTGATTACAATGACTGATAAAACTAGTGATAAAATGCAGATATCAGTTGATCAGTACCTGCAGAGAAGTGGTAGAAAAATTCAACATATTAGAGGCGATGGAAATTGTATGTTTAGAGCTTTTTCGTTCGCTTTTCTCCACCATGAAGACCACCACTTCCATCTAAGGAGTCACATCGTGAGAACGATGAATTTAAACGAGGAACTATTCTCCGAGTACCTTATGCCTATTAATAAGGCTACCATTTCAGAGCAAGTCAAGCATATGATGAGGCCAGGTGTGTGGGGTACACATTTGGAACTCAAAGCTGCTGCAACACTATTCCAGATACCAATCTACTGCTGCACTCAAAATTCACAGCAACATGATACTCAATATAGTTGGAGCGTAATAAATCCTTTTCAGGCCTGTAAGTCTCCTTACATTATTGATGAGGTTGCTCAAGATAAAGCAGAAATCTCACATATCGAGGTATATCATCACAGTAGCCACTATGATGCTATCGTGTCAACTGATAGTGGAAAAATGTGTTTTGAACCACCAAAATCACCGGAAAAGATGATCCAAAGATCATTAGTGTTGAATGATTCACACCATCCATTGCTTTCTGTTTCTTCACACTCATATAACTTCAATGGGATAGTGACATCACCAGCTATAAAAAAAAAACGTTTGACCTAATAAAAAAAAGAATGACTCAGTTTGCACACATTGTTAATGTTAATATCAATTGCTGCACTCATTTACATCAAAACTACAATCTATTGGAATATGCATTGAAGAGGCTGTATTTATCCTGGAATAACCTGCTCAGTGATAAAAGAAATGATAGATCTGTTTTTGTTTTGCTATTAAAGATGCTCACAAGCTTCTCAGTTCTAGTTATAATGTTGTCATTTTAGCTTGCTCTGAGTTGCTGCAATCTTTTCCCACACCCCCTTTGTTGCACTCAAAACAATCACACCCCCTTTGTTGCACTCAAAACAATCACACCCCCTTTGTTGCACTCAAAACAATCACTGTTCCTTTCAATTCATAAATCATGTTGTCGCAAGCTGGCTCTTAGATTAATACCTACCTCTGACATCTTCACTGTAGTGTAGAATTGTTAATTTATCAAGTTCAGTGGTACTGTACACGCCTGCTCTTTCAGTCCAAAGTTCAGGGAATAGTGTAACGTTAAAATGCGCGTGTTGAGGTCAAAGGTGAACTTGGCATCACGGTACATAACGGGATTCAATGATTATATACTCACGCGACCCCGTGTGATTAAGGGGCGTGTCGCCCGCTGTAAACCTACGATCGCACGGCTCTGGAAACAGTCTAATCGCCAACGTACCGGAAGTCCAATGCAAGCTGTACAAAACCATTTGCAACCGCGACTGAAATAATTTACTGTTTTCCGTATACTATGAATAAGTCTGTTTTTTAGTTGCTGCATTTAGCACCCCTTTTAGATACCCATAGATTACTAGGAATCCCAACAAATGATATTCATTGGAAGGCACACGTCGTGGTGAAAATCTGGTTTTGATAGCTTCAACCAAACGGAAGTTATATCTTTAAGTGTACAGGCAATCCACTGTTGTTCTTTTGTGGGCCATTTCCTGGAAATATCTGTTTTGGCCACATCACTGGTAAGATCAGTAGATTAATACCTGTAGTTTACCTTGGTAATATTTACTTTAGTGTCCCATGTTCCACTTTTCCAAAATTATGCTAACATTTCATTCAAAAATATGTAAACAATAATGAGATAATAGCTGAAACAATAAACAACACAATAACTATGATGACATCTAATGACACAATTTCAAATTTTGAAAAATAACAGGCATGTAGTAAAACATAGGCTTGAGTTGATTTCTTCTTCCATCTCTTCCAGCAGCCTTTTTCCTCTCGCGAAGTTGCAGTGTCCGTTCCAAGTGTGCACCTTTCTCCTCCCCCAAGTCGTCTCTCCACCTGATCTCATATCTATATTGTGGTATGGTATGTGTATGGCAATATGGCACAAATTAGCGTACACGATGGTAAATGTGGTCCGTGCCACTTGTGCGGAAAAAAGAGTACAAATTATGTACATCTTGCTTTCAAATCTGATTGCAATGTTGCAGCACTTATTAGAGCAACCAAAACCACTCCTAATGAGGCATGCATATGTCATGCTTGTTACAAACAAGCTTCAAGGAATAAAAACAATCCTAATTTCCACCCACGTTGGGAGGAAAAGCCACCCACCACTAAAGTCCTATGTGGTATACTCACCTGCACCAAGGGTGTCTATAGACACAGCAACATTGCTGGCAGACAGGAAATAGAGGAAATAGTCGGAGAGAAGGTAGTCACAAACACGAGCATGTCAGTAGACAGTGACGGAAGCACACCTCTCTGCCAGGATCACTACTGTCTTGTTCGCACCAGAGTAAAGGCCCCACAACCATGTCAATCTTGCAATTGCTAACCTAAGCAAGTAGAGAAAAACTATTTTAGGCATTGCTCATCGCCAGAAGTCTTAAATTCCTACTTAAATGTGATCAGTGGGGAAAAGTCTTAGCTCAAGCAAAGTTAGGTGAGCAGAGTTCTAATCCCACATTGGACGCAGCTGGTGCCCTCATTGCCACTCAAATTGATTCCATTAAATTAAATTTTGGTTTTTACATTTCTATATTTTGTGTGTTCTCTTATTTAATGCCAATCATGCCTGCAGTGCACCCCTTCACGTACTACTAACTGAAACAATTCTATGTCATGGAGGAGACCAAGTATTAGTACAAATAATGAATAGAATTGGTGCTGTTGCATCACTGGATACTAGCAACAGGTTAGCAACACATGTCGTTCAAACTAGACTTGTTAAGGGAATAAAGCCATCATTAATACCAAATGCACTTACGATAGTATCGGTGGACAATATTGATATACTACAACCACATGCTGTAGTATCCAGTTTAGACGCCACCCGAAGCTGGCACGGTACATCAATTCAAGTCATGCAGCCAATGCCAGAGACATGTTTACTTGGGCCACAAGAAACGGTGACTATCAGTCCCCAGCCAGACCAAGCTTCCCCTATACCAGTTCATCGTTCTAAACGGAGACGAAGAACAGTGAAAGAACCAGGATCACTCCACGGGAATGTTACCCAATCTCAAATGAATATGAATTGTGATATTACTACGAATACAATACCCAAAAACCTACCAATAATAACTCTTGCTCTGTAATTTCATAATATTCATACCCATGAAGCAGGTACTCATGAAGTATCTCGGCTGGCTCAAGAAGGAAGATCAGTTGGAAGTTTTGTGGGACACTCCTGAGAATATTGCCCGAGCAAAGCAAAAAGTTGATGCCGTTCTGAATGGATGCAGGTGTAGAACTGGCTGCCACACAAGACGGTGCAGTTGCCGCAAGCACAACAATTGCTGTGGTCCAGGCTGCAGATGCATTGGCTGCAACAATGTGACATCCACCAGAGAGCAAACGGAGAGTGAAGGGATTGAGATGGAAGACTTTGATGGAGACACTACCTGATGAGTCCACTGAGGTCACTGAAGAAATAGACAATATCATGACATCAATTTTTGGTGAAGACAGTGATGATGAAACTTGCAATTGAACATATGTGTGTATTAGTTATATTGTATTAGATGTTGTGGTTTTTAGACTGAATTTGTAAAAGTAGGCCATTTACTGGAAAGTGAAGTTTTTTAAATAAAATATATATTAGGTGGTAGCCTAAACATTGTGCAATGAAATGCTTACAAAAAATATTGTGTCCCTTAAGTTAGGACATCACAGCTTGAGTTAAAGTACACGGCAACTAACAATGTAAGCCTGAATTGAAATACTCCAAGCGGTCTATAATACTAACATGAACGTTTTTCTACTAATAATAGTAAGGAAAACGTGTACTTACCTCTAGTAGATCCAAGGAAACACAAGTTACAGTCAAAAGTATACGGACACCGCCCTAAAACTCAAGAGACCTCAGATACACTGTCAGCCATATTTTCTGGTCCAACGGGATGGCGGGTAATGAGCGCGCAACAATAGGAATTACCGGAAGCTACACGTTGGCGATTAGACTGGAAAGACTCGCTTTTTCAGGAAAATGAAGTCCAAAATCAAAATTCTGGCATATTAAAGGAACTTACTTCGTGAAATACTGCGGTTTGATGCCGCTTTCATAGCCTGGCTGGTTCCTATGTACCTTCCAGAAGTGCCTGTTGACAGACAGAGACAGAATGAATGAATGAATGAATGAATGAATGACACTAGGACTACTGTAACCCTCTTGCGCATGCGCGCTGAGGGTTAATGAAGGCCATTCACCACTGATTGATGATTTAGATCCTATTAATCCAACCTGACCTACAGAAAGCTAATTACATAGAGTACAGTAATGTATATCTCCAGCCCATTACTATTTAAACTAGAGCACTGAAGTGCAAACCCTCAGCGCTAGTTAGCTAGTATGATAAAGAAGAGGAATGAATGAAAATAGGTAGGAAGAAAAGAAAAAGGAAGAAGAAAGAAAGAAAAACAGTACAGGAAAGAAAGAGGAAATGAAAGGAAAAGGTAGAAAAGAAATAAAAACAGTAGGAAGAGGAAAATAAGGCAAGAAGACAAAAGGAAAAAGAAAAAAAAACAGGATGAAAAAAAAAGATGAAAAAAAAAAAAATACCATCAGGTTGATTCGAACCAGAGACTATTAGGTTAGGTACTTGCTTACTGAACGACTACGCAACGCAACACCTCACGCTGAATGCATGTAATTGTTAGCTATTTAAAAGTGATTTGCAACCTGCAAGCTGGCTCACGTGACAAGCACGTTTTTTAAGGGGCGGTTCCCGCTGTAAGCCTACGATCGCACGGCTCTGGAAAGACTCGCTTTTTTCTGGAAAATGAAGTCCAAAATCAAAATTCTGGCATATTAAAGGAACTTACTTCGTGAAATACTGCTGTTTGATGCCGTTTTCAGAGCCTGGCTGGTTCCTACCTTCCAGAAGTGCCTGTTGACAGACAGAGTGACAGAACGACTGACACTAGGACTACTGTAACCCTCTGGGCGCATGCGCGCTGAGGGTTAATAATACCACCACTGATGAGCAGCCATCCTTAGAGAGCTAATAGTGCCGGGTGAACCAGCCATTCTGGCAAGGAAGTATAACAGGTAGCTACTAGGCTTAGGCTACAAGCACTGAGAACAGTGGCTATCAGGACTAATGTACTTGTGCCCGGATGCCATTGCTCCACATGTGACACCCCACACGTGATCGCTTAGCCGAATGGTCGCAGTATTTGCAGGTCCTCTGCTGACCTTTACCTGGGCTCGGGTGATGTGATGGTGGGCTTAATTACTGTGGGTAAAACCACTAAGATAGTAGCAAATTTTTCTCGTTCTAACCGCCAATAATTATTTCAGCCGAGAATGACTGAATAACCACTAAGATATTTCATGGCACATGAATTATTCAACTCAGTCAGCCATATAGAAATACAACACACACAAAAAGTTAGAGCAGTCTTACGTCACAGGATATACCACCTTATTATGTCATCTATTGTTTGTGGTTTTCCCAATTAGTGAGGGGAACTGAACAAACTACTTAATGTCAGCCTACCTGCCGCATAGCAGTAGGTAAAGAGTCCAGTAAAGCGAGGTTTAATATGACGTGATCAAAATAGATCCTAAAGCCTGTCAGGAATAAATAATGTGCTTATAAACTACAAGCCAGAGACACAGATGGATAAAATTTGAAAAATTGTTCAGATGTGCCCACATTTGACTGCCATTACAGGGCTCCTCTAAAAGGTTCTAAAAGAACTAAAACGTTCCGCAGACTGGAATATTTTTAGAGATGTTCCAACTGAGGGAAACCAAGCATTCTACTTGGTACAGCTACAGCTGGTAATTTAGTGATATGAAACTCAATGACAAAACTGACTAACAGAACAGAACTTGTTATCCTACATATAGACTCCTTGTGTATGTAGAATACATGGAGGTATAAACTCCTAGCTAGAATTGAACTAGACACAGCTGATGCCAATGCCACTGAAGGTCATAGATTACACAAAACAAAGTTAGCTGAAATAATAGACATCTTCCAACAGAACAGCCACTGGATCATGTGTTAATGTTACTGCATTAGTCACTCCTTGTTACTGGTAAAGAGTCCAGTAAAGCGAGGTTTAATATGACGTGATCAAAATAGATCCTAAAGCCTGTCAGGAATAAATAATGTGCTTATAAACTACAAGCCAGAGACACAGTTAACACTCTCGTTCCCAAATTGTTTGGACGCGCGCGGAAAAATCTAATCTTCTACCGCGGAATAGTGCATTACCGTTTTATTTTTTTAACTCGATGCTGGCTGGGAAAACCCCATAGCAACCATATATCACTAAATAGACCAAGAGTTTGGGATTCCCCTCATTTTTTGATTGAGAAAATTGAATAATATTTAAGCCATCTACTAATATTTCAAAAAAAAATTTTTTTTTCCCCAAAAAAATCCACTTTTCCCATCAATAAAAAATAAAATAAAATAGAAATAATATTGTTTGATGCATTTTATACCAATATTATATTAGTTCAACAATAAAATATGTTGTTTGTTGTGTGTGGTGCTGATTGTGATTATGTAGGAGACATCTATGAGTGTCCACAAGGAACGTATGCCATCGGACGTCGAGCTCCACTACAAAACAATTTCATATACACAAAAACACAAACAACAAAGATATTTGTAATACAAACAACAAATTATTCATGATCCTATATAATTGCAACTTTATGATGTATTGTATGCGTTCATACAGGATTTTGGTTTGGGGTGGGGCTCCGAGTGTACTTCGCCACACCCATTTTTTTAAACCTACACTACTTTGATGCACATCTTTGCATACGAGTCTATACTTCACACTGATGATCAGTGTTCGGTCCTATGCACTAAAGCCTCAGTTATGATAGGAACATAATGGGATACAATATCAGACTAAAAATAAATGCTTCCTAAATGTTCATTTCTATTCAACTCCCAAAATTCTAGGGGGGAACCCAGCGCTAGCCTCCCACTGTATGAACCCTGGTATGTATACTCCACACTGTACATGAGAGAAACAATCGTGTATTGAGAAAGTGTAATTTGAAAATGAAAAGCAGTACAAGCACACACGTGGAATTCAACTTACCCGGCATGGATGGTGGCACAGACTGAACGATCCCTCCCATAGGATCCGGAACCTCCATACAATACCAAAAAAAAACACAAGACAACAATGATATTTGTAACATAACAGCTGGCCTCGCTGAATTGCCCCCCCCCTCCCCCGTCATTACTTTTCACTGACATTCTTGTACCATAACCCCCCCTCCCCCGTCATTACTTTTCACTGACATTCTTGTACCATAACCCCCCCTTCCCCCGTCATTACTTTTCACTGACATTCTTGTACCATAACCCCCCCTTCCCCCGTCATTACTTTTCACTGACATTCTTGTACCATAACCCCCCCTCCCCCGTCATTACTTTTCACTGACATTCTTGTACCATAATCCCCCCAGCCCTAGCTGGACACCCAAATATCAGTAAGTTGAAATGAAATTCAACTTACTTGGCATGGATGATGTCACAGACCGAAAAAGACCGAGTTCGTTCTCTCTCAGGTTGGATCCGGAAGTGCCACATACTGTTTGTTCATGGTTGCTCTCTCTCTCTTTCCACAAATGCACGCACACACATACACATACACACACACACACAAGAAAAAAGAAGCTACAGGTGAATACAGATCATAAAAATAAATGTATAATTTATTATACATAAATTGACTGGTGCACACACACACACACACACACACACATGAAATTCAACTTACATGGGCATAGTAGTCACGATCCAAAAAGATCCAGAGTTCCCTCCCAGGTTGTATACGGAAGTGCCACATACTGTTTGTCCACGGTTGCTCTCTCTCATTCCACAAATGCACACACACACATACACACACACACACACTAGAAAAAAGAACATACAGGTGAATACAGATCATAAAAATAAATGTATAATATAAATTGACTGGTGTACACACACACACACACATACATGAAATTCAACTTACATGGGCATAGTAGCCCCGATTGGAAAAGACCCCCCTCCCTCCCCCCCCCGAGTTCGTTCCCTCCCCGGTTAGATCTGGAAGCGCCAGAATAACATTTCAACTCCACGCACACACATATACATCGAGTGTGAAGCTCCACCACAACACCACAAAAACACAGACAACGACAACGACAATAACAATACATATTACAACTTTTGGGATGTTCAGGGGGGGGGGGGAGGAGCAGCCACAAATATCAAAGTCTGTGGTCCTTCACACAAAAGATTATGGAATATCAATGGGTGTGTTGTCATCTTTCTTCCACTCTCCCCCCTACCTCATCCACCCGACTCTTGTTCTTCGATTCCCGCCTTCTCCGACCGCGAGGACGTCCAGAACTCGGAGCAGGAGGAGCCACTTCCTCTTCTTCATCACTGGAACCTGCTGCCTATTCGTGTTTCATCATTGGAAGACTCAGGTCCGGTATCCTCTCCTTCATGACTGGAAGACTCTGCTCCTGTCGCCTCATCTGCGTAATCGGGGTCGGTGACTGCATTCACATCTGGTCCTAGTAGTATATGTGGTAAAAAATTTTTTTTAATTTTTTTGAAAATTTGAATTTGTTCAAAAAAACCACAAGCCACTTTCAAATCTCAAAACTCAATGAAATATATATATATTATAGCTAAACAGCTTACTCTATCTCAATATAGCTATAAATAAGTCCTTTCCACAACAGAAGCTTGCTATTTTTCAAGAGAAAGACAAGAGAAAGACAAGCTTACCTCGATCATCTTCTGACTCCCATTTTCAGTATCAGAGTTGACGGGGTCTGGTCCACCAACCCTGATACAGGGCCTCCTATAGCCCTAGATGTCGTCTCCCTTCTCTCCGCTTGATCCTGAGTCGCTAGAGTCAGCATCAAGCAAGTCTAAAACTTGCACCGCATTGTAATTTCTAGACGCCATCTTCAAAAAAATGACTTTGAAAAAAAATTTTTTTTGCATAGTTACCGGGGTCACACGACACGCTCACTTTTATCCTATGATGTAATAAGCATTACCTAAGACTGTACGTAATAGGGAGGTCCCCAGTTGAACTGGCGATTTTATAAAAAATGGAGAAGACAGTAAGTCAAACCGCGAAGTCTTGGTCGGCAAAGAAGCGGTTGTTTCAATGTGTTATGGAATGCTACTGAGCTCAAGCAATTTTTTGCTGCTTCTACAAAGCTCTGGAGATGACTGGATCCATAAATGAAGCTGCTGTGAAGAAGGTAACTTTTTTTAAATTCGACGGAGAACCGATGTTTTTTTTTTTGCCGAGGAAGAAATAAACGCAACTGCTGTGAGGTACTGTCGAAGCAGTCCTGGCTGAAAGCTATTTTAGATGCTTCTCCAATGCATTGGGCACCTGTGTATGCAATCTGAAGGTTCTAGCTATAAAGTAACTATTTTTAAAAATTCGGAGAAGTCGATCGGTCTTCACCCGCTTCAAAGCGGGATTGGGAACGAAAGGGTAAAACCACTAAGATAGTAGCAAATTTTTCTCGTTCTAACAGCCAATAATTATTTCAGCCGAGAATGACTGAATAACCACTAAGATATTTCATGGCACATGAATTATTCAACTCAGTCAGCCATATAGAAATACAACACACACAAAAAGTTAGAGCAGTCTTACGTCACAGGATATACCACCTTATTATGTCATCTATTGTTTGTGGTTTTCCCAATTAGTGAGAGGAACTGAACAAACTACTTAATGTCAGCCTACCTGCCGCATAGCAGTAGGTAAAGAGTCCAGTAAAGCGAGGTTTAATATGACGTGATCAAAATAGATCCTAAAGCCTGTCAGGAATAAATAATGTGCTTATAAACTACAAGCCAGAGACACAGATGGATAAAATTTGAAAAATTGTTCAGATGTGCCCACATTTGACTGCCATTACAGGGCTCCTCTAAAAGGTTCTAAAAGAACTAAAACGTTCCGCAGACTGGAATATTTTTAGAGATGTTCCAACTGAGGGAAACCAAGCATTCTACTTGGTACAGCTACAGCTGGTAATTTAGTGATATGAAACTCAATGACAAAACTGACTAACAGAACAGAACTTGTTATCCTACATATAGACTCCTTGTGTATGTAGAATACATGGAGGTATAAACTCCTAGCTAGAATTGAACTAGACACAGCTGATGCCAATGCCACTGAAGGTCATAGATTACACAAAACAAAGTTAGCTGAAATAATAGACATCTTCCAACAGAACAGCCACTGGATCATGTGTTAATGTTACTGCATTAGTCACTCCTTGTTACTGCAATAGTGTTCCCCAGGAATTAAATCAGCAATTTTTGGGAGGCACAAATTCACTAAGGGGGAAATCACAGGTTATATTGCATAAGATCAGCCTTCAGAAACTTGCCAGAGTACGGACTAGCATTCAGATCACTAAGATTATCAACATCTTGCGATAGTACTGGTCTCATATACAGTGACATCTGATTACATTACTTGACGAACATATTTACATGTACACTCAAACCTCTCTTATCCGGACAGTCTGGGACCAAGGGGTGTCCGTAACTAAGAAATGTCCGTAACTCAGAAATACTTAATTTATTCGGTGTGAACCGTGTATACAATTAATTATTTGATAATTGAATTAGTATATTACTTAAAATTAAAAAATAATACATGAATCAATTTATTTAAAATATGAAGTGATTTTAGTTTGCTTCATAGACTTCAAGCTAGGCTGAGCTGCATCGTCTCTCCAAATTTTTACCAGCATAAGATGTGCAGGGTGTGTGTTGCCTTTGGACTCTAACCACTCCAAAGCAGTATCGAAAGCAGCACAAGCTTGCAATGGAGTAACTGCATTTGAAGAAGCTTCATCTTCATTTTTGGTCTCAGATTCTTCTCTCTCTTGCAAAACATCTTCTACAATTTCTTCATCGTTCATGTCCAAATATCATTCACTGTAGATTTTGGAACACCAAACTGTCCAGACACTGCCTCACTAACTTCCCTTTCTTAACTTCTGATATTATCTCCAGCTTTCTTTCTAGAGTTAAAACGCTACGCTTGGTTTAGTTACCGCGACCTTACCTCCACCACCGCTGGTCGTTGAGTTCTTAGAAGAACTAGCAGCGCACTGCCTTTCAAAGAGTTTTGAGAAGAACTAGCAGCGACGACGCCGGTCAACGAGTTCTGAGAAGAACTAGCGGTAGACGCACTAACTGCCTGTTGATTCCCTGCTCCATCTCCGCAAACAACGCTACGATCAAATACACTCGAAGTGCCACACGCGAAATATTTTCCCGATTTTATTCGTTTAATTTGGTAGCTTTCCGACTACACTGACGATCCGTACGCAGTCAATAATTTTAGTTGGTGTCCGGTAGACAGAGGTGTCCGTAACTTAGACGAACGGATAAGAGAGGTTCGAGTGTATATTTATTGACACAAACACACACACTTGTGTCCTAGGTGACCACAACAAGCTAGCCAGAGCCACTAATTGCTCCGAGTGTTGGTGATACCTTCTAGCAATGTAGACGTATTGGAATCAATACTTCCTTATTACAAACACACTCTAGAGAACACTCACCTTGCCATCACTTCAGCAATGTCAGGTAACTCTATGATCAAATGTTGACACTTCTTGAGCCATCATTCACAGCTAGTCTAAGTCAGAGACATCGAAAGCAGCTTCACCCACTCCACTACAAGGAAAAGCAATAGAAAAACAAAACACATTGAAGTGAATAAATGCAATCATGAAATTCAACTATACTCTGCAAGCTAATCCCACCAAGAAATTGTTAGAAACAGTTTATCAAATTCTAGCTGAGAGGTATAGTCTCTTAAAAATATTCACTAACACGGCGGTTCTGGATCTCTAGATTGGAGTCAGTTGTAACACAACAAGAGGTAGAGGCATGCATGAACACATACTGTAGTACAATGCAGAAATAGAACGGTCAAGACAGTGTGGTAAAAAACCACAACATTAATTTTAGAGGTTAGTGACAGGGAAGAAACGTAAGCTCTATATATTATAGAAGAAACATTTCTACACAGGAAACTAGTTGCACACACAGGCATACACTACTAATGAATGACAGGATTCAGTTTTGATCAATACTCATTCACTGATTAAAATTTAGGTATCACAAGTTACGACCAAGGATGAAGTGATGGTAAAATAACTTAATTAAGTATTACATAAAGATTCATTATTACTACATAAAAATATATAGTTTCATACTAAAATATATTTATTTTTAATTTCTGTAGTATCTGTAATAATAGTTCAAATGTTTCGGCTCCATGTAGCCTTCATCAGTGACTTTTTAAAAGTGATAAAATAAAATACATTTCTCTTCCCATCTTTTAATGTATAAAGTAAGGCTACAGAAAAAAACCCAACTTTATACAGGTAAATAAAGTGGTTTCAACACAGAATAGTATGACATTCACTTCTAACATTCAAATAAACTGAATCAAACCTTCTCTTGCTTGCTTCTCTCACACTCCTAGCACTCTTTCTATCATTACAGATTCATCACCCCTTCCTACTAATACCTGTATTAGGTAGACATCTATTGCTACTGGACTTAGTACTGCTTGATTGTACTGGCTTCCCTGAGGCTCCATCATTACTTTCTACAGTTCTAACCCAAAGGAAAACGGCTGCACAGGTAGCTAACTATCTGTCCTTACTTTCTTCTTCTCTAACATGGCTAAATTCGCCAGAAGCTTTTAAAGGTTGTAAAACAAGAAGCCATAAACTCCTGATCGAATGGTACAAAAAATTGGTAAAGGTTACATAGCAAAAGAAGGTTTTTGCCATTGTCAGAATGAACAGTCTTTTAGACGTCTTTTGATTACTGTATGTCACATATAGCTTTAATATTGTATTTTTTATGATCCTTTAAAGTGATTGACTTCCGTGGCTGCATTAATGCGGCCGCAATTGTTTTTGTTCCCCATTTAACTTCAATAAATCCACCTGATATGAATTCTCACTTCAAATAAATGCTTCGACCAGAAATCTTGAGAACTAATGTGGAGTTGTTGGCTGCAGCTACTGTTCAGATATCAATATAGAAGCCGTTGACTTCCATCACATCATATTCATACTTGATATTTAAAGTTCAAACCACTAGTCATACCTAAATGTATTTATTAATCAAACATTTTTTAGCTTGCTATTAAAAAAAAAAACACATTGAACTTTAATAATCAAGTATATTTATTGGCGAGCGAGCGTAGCAAGCGAGACACTTACAGGGGTAACACAATTAAAAATCGAGGATGTTTGTTTATTTATTTATTTATTAGTATATGTATGGACATATGAATGTCATTTTGTAGTTTGACCCTCGCGTTTTTGAGTTAGTTATGTGGTCGACCCCGTCCCAAATTGCACTAAACAGAATCCTCTGGTTTATCGATCAGTACCCGTATCACCCTAGAAATTGAATTGTTTACCGTTTTGAATTCTTTTGCGGGTGCAGTTCAAACATGAGAACTTAAGGGACTTCCATTTCTATTCGAGTTAGTGGCGGTGGTAGTTGTGTCAAAGCATTGTGTGTTACAACCACTACTTAGCTAAAGAATATCACAAAGAAAACTTTTAAATAATGTGTATTGTTTTGTTGTTGTTTTTTTCCTTCCAAGCAGTTGCAGAGAGTTGTTACTATGGCACTGAAATCCCTTTACCCTGTATGCTAAATTAAAAAAACTGGACCTTATTTTCAGTAGCTTCAGTGTTAGAAGTCAAAATCATTCATATAAAAATAGTATAGTCTTTAGGCTCGCTCGCCATTTGTGCTCAAGCACATCACTATTACCTAGTCAAACAAATATTATCCAAGAAATCCCATCATATTGAACTGCTGCACACTAACCACTGTCAATACGATAAATATATCTCTGGCCAACTCTTAGACACACTTCTGAGGATCTCATGACCCATACAGATTGTAGACAAGTTCAACACCCTATTATCCCTATCATCATTAGGCTCTTCCGGCTTGTCACCCAAGGGGGAGCTAAGTTAATGGGGGAGGGGGGGGGGGGAAATCGACATTAAAGTTAATCATGCAATACACCTTATAACATGTAATTCTGTGTCAAGACTTAGAATAAAAATTTCCCCACTCTCTTTTTTTATTTTTATATTATTTATTTTTCCTACTTAGCCTTACACCTTAGCCACTGTCATCATGTATACCACTGTTAATTAAAAATTGCCAGTACACTAATGGGAAAAAACAACAACACAATCTCACTAAAGTACTAGGGAGGTGGGGGGGGGGGGCATTTCATTAGTTACAGTGGCCGAGTGTTTACTGCCACTCCTGACGATGATATGGAACGTGTATATGAAGAAAAACAAAATGAAACAGGCTTTGAGTTTGTTCATGTTAATGATTTATCACACTATTCCTTGTCAGATGGCGTATTGTCACAACAATTTCTAAATTTAATAGTACGGCACGTAAATTGCCCATTCAAAAATGTGTGGGAAAATCACTCTTCAATTGAAGTCGCACAGAGAAAGTGAAATAGGGCGTTAACTAAGTGAAATAGCACGGTAACTAAGTGGAAACTAAGTGAAATACCACAGTAGCTAAGTGAAATAATACGGATAAGTGTGCACGCATGCAGTATTAACCTTGGAAACGTACAGTTGGAGAGATTCTAGTTGGAGACAATGTCATTCTGTACCACAGAAGCTCTACCCATATTAGACGGAAAATTTTCAACATTTTAAGAGGAGCCATCACTTACTTGTTATCACATAGCATAAGTGAATTCCTGC
>WLWD01005760.1_pt1 | contig 44453 bp, 31 predicted proteins | sample 6712731 | NCBI WGS metagenome assembly WLWD01 (sample SAMN12718690, study PRJNA576275) | sponge metagenome | isolation source: marine sponge | host: Mycale hentscheli | place: New Zealand: South Island, Marlborough, Capsize Point | collected 2014-11-01 | reverse complement strand
TGGTGTGGTACATACTTGCCAATTTGGTAATATAGAACATCAGGCACCACAGTGTGGTGTGGTACATACTTGCCAATTTGGTAATATAGAACATCAGGCACCACAGTGTGGCGTGGTACATACTTACCAATTTGGTAATATAGAACATCAGGCACCACAGTGTGGTGTGGTACATACTTGCCAATTGGGTAATATAGAACATCAGGCACCACAGTGTGGTGTGGTACATACTTGCCAATTTGGTAATATAGAACATCAGGCACCACAGTGTGGTGTGGTGCATACTTGCCAATTTGGTAATATAGAACATCAGGCACCACAGTGTGGCGTGGTACATACTTGCCAATTTGGTAATATAGAACACCAGGCACCACAGTGTGGTGTGGTACATACTTGCCAATTTGGTAATATAGAACACCAGGCACCACAGTGTGGCGTGGTACATACTTGCCAATTTGGTAATATAGAACACCAGGCACCACAGTGTGGCGTGGTACATACTTGCCAATTTGGTAATATAGAACATCAGGCACCACAGTGTGGTGTGGTACATACTTGCCAATTTGGTAATATAGAACATCAGGCACCACAGTGTGGTGTGGTACATACTTGCCAATTTGGTAATATAGAACATCAGGCACCACAGTGTGGCGTGGTGCATACTTGCCAATTTGGTAATATAGAACATCAGGCACCACAGTATGGCGTGGTGCATACTTGCCAATTTGGTAATATAGAACACCAGGCACCACAGTATGGCGTGGTGCATACTTGCCAATTTGGTAATATAGAACACCAGGCACCACAGTGTGGTGTGGTACATACTTACCAATTTGGTAATATAGAACATCAGGCACCACAGTATGGCGTGGTGCATACTTGCCAATTTGGTAATATAGAACACCAGGCACCACAGTGTGGTGTGGTACATACTTGCCAATTTGGTAATATAGAACACCAGGCACCACAGTGTGGCGTGGTACATACTTGCCAATTTGGTAAAATAGAACATCAGGCACCACAGTGTGGCGTGGTACATACTTGCCAATTTGGTAATATAGAACATCAGGCACCACAGTGTGGTGTGGTACATACTTGCCAATTTGGTAAAATAGAACATCAGGCACCACAGTGTGGCGTGGTACATACTTGCCAATTTGGTAATATAGAACATCAGGCACCACAGTGTGGCGTGGTACATACTTGCCAATTTGGTAATATAGAACATCAGGCACCACAGTGTGGCGTGGTACATACTTACCAATTTGGTAATATAGAACATCAGGCACCACAGTGTGGTGTGGTACATACTTGCCAATTTGGTAATATAGAACATCAGGCACCACAGTATGGCGTGGTGCATACTTGCCAATTTGGTAATATAGAACACCAGGCACCACAGTGTGGTGTGGTACATACTTGCCAATTTGGTAATATAGAACACCAGGCACCACAGTGTGGCGTGGTACATACTTGCCAATTTGGTAAAATAGAACATCAGGCACCACAGTGTGGCGTGGTACATACTTGCCAATTTGGTAATATAGAACATCAGGCACCACAGTGTGGTGTGGTACATACTTGCCAATTTGGTAAAATAGAACATCAGGCACCACAGTGTGGCGTGGTACATACTTGCCAATTTGGTAATATAGAACATCAGGCACCACAGTGTGGCGTGGTACATACTTGCCAATTTGGTAATATAGAACATCAGGCACCACAGTGTGGCGTGGTACATACTTGCCAATTTGGTAATATTGGAACAGATTTCTATTTGCTAGGAGTGATAAATTGTGTTGTTATGATTTATTGGTTTTTGCACATACACTGTAATGTTGAGTGGAGTCAGTCGTCACACACTAGCAACTGCCTAGGAAGAACAAGGACAGGCTACAAACCTATACCCAGTTTTATCCCATTTGCAACATACAACGTTGCTTGTTTTGTGGACCCTTTACCTTAAGCTACATTAGAATTATCTGTCTCTCTGATGCATGGTTTTTTGTCGGATTTTTCTTTGCGACAGAAGCATAAAAATTTAGCACATGCTTATAGAAACTATCATAATGGAGAATTTAGGCAAGGGTCATTATTTGTGCTTGCATCTGTCATTCATATGTACAATTGATTTGTTAATAGCAAATTTTCTCGTTTTTAAGTTAAGTTTTAATTAACAATATTAGTGACTGTACAAAACGAGAAAAATTGCTATATTATTATTATTTCAGCCTAGAATGACTGAATAATTGATTTGTTACTGTAGCTGGTGGAGCTGCTAATTGAATTACTTAAGAACAGCCAACACTAATGATAACAAAGAGTGGTGTATACAGTAACCTTAAAGCATGATCTGTTGTTTTTGTTTCAGTTTGTCAATTTGTTTAGTAAAATATATTTCTTTTAGTTCCAATGGCAATTCTCACCTGCCATGCCAAGTTCAGAGTTCTGTCAACTGGTTTTATAATATTAATTTTGTGTTTCTGATTACTACAAGATCTCTCAGCAGCAGCTGTGTCAAGGGGAAACATTTGGTTATCTCTTAAAAATTCTGGTGAAGGCAATAATATTTTCAGTTTTTCTCAAATTACTTAGCTCCCTGGTATTTTCTGCAGTGACTTTGATTTCATATTATCTCATTTATGTTCTTGGAATATAGGTCACTCTGGCAATACCTAGTATGTTTAGTTTCAGGAAACCTATAAAACAGCCACTTCAGATTTATACTCAAAATTCCATCCCCACTATTCCCCCCCCCCCCCCCCCCCCAGAAATAAATCCCAAATGAAACTGAGTAATTCTCAAATATTTTAGTTTGAACCATGTGTATATTATAATTGGAGTAACCATATCCTATGTCCAGGGGGGACACAACTGCACAGCTACATTGCCCAGCTGTATACATATGAAGGCTAAGCAGAGCAAAGGATTGACCATCTTGAACCAAATGTGATATTCATCCAATTAAACACACGGAGCCCAGTAGTGTCTCCAGTCAGAGGTGACATTTATTTCTGTGACGAGTCAGCAACTGATAGTGCTTTGTGCCAGGTATCAATTCTTGGAGTTGGTTTTGAAGTTCAACATTGTGCCCTGTAAATAGAAGACAAGATTTTGCTTTGCAGGAAATCAGCACAAAATACAAATGTATCAATTATTAATTATTCTGTTGCGTGGCCTTGTACAATGGGGCAAAAAACAACAACAACAAACAAACAAATGAAACTACAGTAGCCATTGATTTAGATTGCAATGGAATTGCTTCTGTGGAATTGGTGTTGTATTGAAGATATATGAACAGACATTCAAGTGGCACCAATATTTGACTTGCTGACTTGTAAGTCTACCAGACTGAAGCAACTTGAGAACACAGAAGAAAGTTGTGTTCACTCGACCGCTCAAAGTAGCTGCTTAGATATTTTCCTGAAATGTCCCCTTTCCTTACATACAAATGAAGCTTTCTTACTCTATGTAATTATCCTGCTCCTACTGTACTACATACATATCTAATTACATAAAGTGTAATTAGATATATTTAAAAGTGTAGGGTGCTGGCACACCCCCTACTTATCCGCCCACACAAACTCGTTAGCTAAATCAATTATGTTGCTATGGCCCAAGTTTATATACTTTCTATTCCTTGCTGCCTACTCCATGCAGTGGACTGCGAAAGTGAACCCTTCCAGAAGCAAGTTTACATGAAATTGGACTCCTATGGCAAGAAACACTGAAGACATGAGCCCTTCAAATTTCACACCCTACGGAGTGAGCTACAGTTTGCAGTTCAAGGCTACAGCGCCCGTTTCAGCATTCTACGGACCTTGGAGCTCAAGCCCGACAAACTTACAGAAGCTTTTTCCGATTCACAATTTACTTTTCTAATTATGCACTGCAGTAGTTGTTTCATGACAGATTTTGACGCTATACTTCCGTTGTGTACCTATATTACGTATTTTGACGCTATACTTCCGTTGTGTACCTATATTACGTAATCTCTCTCTGTAACTTTATTTGTTGTTGTCTTGTGTACCTCTGTTCCAAATTTAGAACGGCTCTGATACGTCATTCTGTAGTTTTGGCAAGAAATAGCTTGCAGAAGCTAAAAGTATTGGTACGCATACTTTATTCCATAACAGCCCCGCCCTTTCAGGCGGTTAAGGAATACGCGCATTTTTTTGTCAATATCTTTCGTTATTGAGTGGCTCAGAGAAGAGCCGGTTTGGAAAGAATAAATAAAACACGGGAACAACAAATGGAGAAGGCGGCGAACAGCAGACTTCTAACAGGAACTGAGCGCCTTGAACAGCTTCTCGCCGAGCAGCTTGCTCCTGACTCCCCTCTTCGTCGTGGAAGAAGTCCTTAGTAACCAGCTTCTTGGCTTGTGTTGGTGTGACACTGGGTTATCCTAAGGACCTGGTGAGTGCTGCTGCTTTGATAAACAGAGTGTTTTGGGAAAGACACTTCTTCAGTTGCATCTGAGGAGTCAGAATGGAGAGTTTTTTCAAACAGCCACTCAGTGATGGATGCAGCAAAACTCTGTCAAGTGCCAGTACATCGGGAAGAGTAAGGTAATAACAACAGTAATAGCAATAACAATAACAGTAATGGTACAATAATAATAATAATATTATTATTAATAGTTGTTGTAGTAATAGTAGTAGTAGTAATTGTAGTAGTAGTAATGGTAGTAGTATAGTAATAATAATAGGAATTTTTTCTCTTTTTAACAGCCAATATTGCTATATAATATTATGCTGCCAAGTATGTTCAGCAATGGCTGAAACTTTCTCATCACCTCTCTTACAAGCATCCTGATGTTGTTTTACTCTCTGCTGCTAGGCAGAAGCATCACCCCATTAAATGGGAAGAGGTAAGAGTTGTAGACAGAGCCAGTAAGAATCGTGAGTTGAAGATCAAGGAAGCTCTACACATACAGATGACACCTGACAACAACAAGTTTAATAGAGACATAGGCTAAGAGCTTCCAGGATGCTGGCTGTCCATGCTGCGTGCAAATCACCCTCCAGGACATAATAAACAGTAAAGTACCCTCCAGAAATCTTGCTGTTTATTTTGTGTTATTATATCACCACGGAGAGTTCGACCTCAGTTGACCCCTGAAGAGGACTTCAGCAAGAAGTCGAAAACGTCGGATTAATTATAATTAAAAATATTGGCTGTTAAAAAGAGAAAATTTTCCTATTATTATAGCTCATGCTTTCAATGTCAACTCTAATAATTTTCTGGTGGAGTTTTCCCATGCCAAGTGATGTTCCCTGCAGCACCTCTTCCCCCGTCCTTCTTCATCTAAATAAAATTATTAATTAGAGGCTGCAATAATATATTTTTACATTTCACAATACTGGTAGCATGTCACAGAAGTGGACATTATTCGGAAAGTTGAGAGTTGCCAATTCACTGCGCCGTTCAACTTCCGCAAACAAAATGGGGAAGTCAAAAGCAGATCCGTTGTGTGCTACCAAGACTAAAGTATGTACATAGATTAAAAATAAATAAATGAATACAAAGAGGGGGTAATACTTTTACATACCTGGATAGTGAGAAATCTCTGTTTTTTCACTGACTAGAGTGGTATTACTTGTAATCCACTCTAAAAAATTTGGCAACACAACAGACAGTAGCCGTTCACTCTTTAAAAGATTGGAGGTGATGCCTGTTACCCTAGAAACTAATATTACAACTCTAATTATTTATAATGTATTTATAGAATACCAGTAGCAGAAATGTTTCGTCTGGTCCGAACCAGGAGGAAAAAGTTGGATCGGGGATGGAACCAGGAGGTTGAATCACCTTGGCTATGAGTGCTCGAGCAACTTGGCAGACCTAGCAGACTACTCAGGCGAGCGTAATCAGCGTCGTACAAATGACCACTGATCAGAAACGATAAGACAGGATAGTACTGTTTCTATGAACAGCTAGATTGGTGAATCTGAAGGCTCGCGGAATGACAAAAACTGACTGTGCCAGTAGATGTGCATGTTGAATCATGTCATCATCGTGAGGAAACTTGATGTCATCACAGAGCAAGTCATCTTTAAGGGTGCTATCAAACTCCTCTGCAAATAAACCATCATTGTTGTCCATGAACTCGCTGTCATCAAAGTTGGACACTGTAAGTGTTGGTAAAAAAATTAAATTAAAAAATTATTATTATTAACTTATTTTTACGATTATATTTATTGATTGATTGATTTATAAGAATAGATCTATGATTATAATTAAGGGAGAAAAATTCCAGGGCTACTCCCCTTCTGTGTGAAGCCCTGATGCATATATACACACAGTAGACAGATTAAAATTTGATATATTTTTTATATATGTGTTCATCCCAAGAAAGACTAAGAAAATGAAATTAAACATACCTTCACTGTTGTTCAACACAATTCTAGGCACATCTGCTACAGTTGATCCGGAAATATTAGCCGGCTTTGCCTCAGGAACATGAAACTTGCAGATGGTGGTGCCATACTCACTATCAGTCAGCCCAGGAATATCAGTGCTGGATTCTCTAGAGGAAACTGCTTGAGCTGGTACAAATGGACATGAGCCAGAAGGCATAGATAGACCTGCGCTGAGTGGCACAGTCGGACCCTGCACTGGGTGGCACAGACTAACCTGTGCAATCAACTCGGGACCTGTACAGTCATAGATGATGCTGTACATCAGATTTATCAAATAAATGTGTAATTTTATCTGAAATTGAAAAAATGAATAAATTTTAGACTAAAAACAAAATCACGTTTATTAATTTTTGGATATACAGCCATGCACATAAGCATTCATTTTTTGTGTTCCATAAGTATGATGTTCAAATATCAATGTTATCATGTTTAGCTATAGGTTCCTCTACTGGAGTAGCATCTTTTCTTCTGCCTTGCTGCAGAAGATGTTTCTTCCTCTTTGTGCCTGCTCTGCTAGCCATACCCACCACAATTAGATAACAGGCCACCAGCCTCTGCTTTGAATACTCAATAAAAGCCAAGAGTTGTATGGGCCACTACTTGTATGGGCCACTAGTTGTAAGGGGGAGATCCAGCTAATGTGTGATGTGTTTTTTAAGCCCAACCACAGGCACCTACTCTGTGGTTTGGCAGCTCAATTGAGTCAATTAACAGTGCACACCTTTGCTATGTACCAGCTATGTGGCATTTCTTTCCCTAGAAAATTTTTGTATTAAATCCTGATTGTACTTATTTTTAATTATAATAAGTGCATATTTCAAATATCTCACCTGTTGTTATTTGTTTAGGTTGAGTATGTCCATTTGTTGAATGCCACCATGTGTGCTACCACACGTGCCATCTGTGTCATATTGGAGAACTATCAGACAGAAGAGGGTGTGGTCATTCCGGAGGCCTTAAGACCTTACATGCCCCCAGGTAATACTTGGTAAAACAAAATTGTAGATACACCTGTATATGTTAGTACGTACACCCGTACACCTGTATATGTTAGTACGTACACCCGTACACCTGTATATGTTAGTACGTACACCCGTACACCTGTATATGTTAGTACGTACACCCGTACACCTGTATATGTTAGTACGTACACCTGTATATGCTAGTACATACACCTGTATATGTTAGTACGTACACCTGTATATGTTAGTACGTACACCTGTATATGCTAGTACATACACCTGTATATGTTAGTACGTACACCTGTATATGTTAGTACACCTGTATATGCTAGTACATACACCTGTATATGTTAGTACGTACACCTGTATATGTTAGTACACCTGTATATGTTAGTACGTGTAGCGGCGGTAGAACGCCAAGGAGAGAATAGTTCACCAAGTTTGGTTATTAATTAAAGTAATAAAGAATAGTTCATGTAATACAGCGAGTAACTGACCACAAAGATATAAATAGTAAGAATGACAAAAAAAGGTAACTAAGAAACTTTAAAACGGAAAACGGACTTGAACATCGACGATTAACGCCGAGTACAAGGCGCAAGTGCAAAGGTAAAGACTAAAATGAAATAGTTTGTGTAGGACTAAATGAAATAGTTTGTGTAGGACTAAATGAAATAGTTTGTGTAGGACTTCTTTCCTCATTCGGCTTGAACCAGTACGTACACCTGTATAATGTTAGTACGTACACCTGTATATGTTAGTACGTACACCTGTATATGTTAGTATGTACACCTATATATGTTAGTACGTACACCTGTATATGTGACCGTCTATAGGAAAACCAGGCTCAACGCGGCACCCTTCGAAAAATTTTTTTTTGCACTTACGGAGTTATCGACGTCCAGATATTGAGCTCTCCAAATTTTATCGTCGTAGCTTAAGTCGTTCCCGCTATAATAGACCTAACCGTTCCCTTCCGTCGGCTTGAAACAATACATTTTAAAGAAATCGATCGATCTTTTCTCGATATTTACGCATGCCGCGTTGTGCCCGGTTTTCCCGTAGACGATCACATATGTTAGTACGTATACCTGTATATGTTAGTATGTACACCTGTATATGTTAGTACATACACCTGTATATGTTAGTACGTACACCTGTATATGTTAGTACGTACACCTGTATATGTTAGTACGTACACCTGTATATGGTAGTACGTACACCTGTATATGGTAGTACGTACACCTGTATATGTTAGTACGTACACCTGTATATGTTAGTACGTACACCTGTATATGGTAGTACGTACACCTGTATATGGTAGTACGTACACCTGTATATGTTAGTACGTACACCTGTATATGGTAGTACGTACACCTGTATATGTTAGTACGTACACCTGTATATGGTAGTACGTACACCTGTATATGGTATTACGTACACCTGTATATGTATAGTACGTACCAAACCTATATGTATATACGTACACCTGTATATGGTGTACGTACACCTGTATATGGTAGTACGTACACCTGTAATATGGTAGTCGTGTACTACACCCTGTATCTGTATTGTAGTACGTACACCTGTATATGGTAGTACGTACACCTGTATATGGTAGTACGTACACCTGTATATGGTAGTACGTACACCTGTATATGGTAGTACGTACACCTGTATATGTTAGTACGTACACCTGTATATGGTAGTACGTACACCTGTATATGTTAGTACGTACACCTGTATATGTTAGTACGTACACCTGTATATGGTAGTACGTACACCTGTATATGGTAGTACGTACACCTGTATATGTTAGTACGTACACCTGTATATGGTAGTACGTACACCTGTATATGTTAGTACGTACACCTGTATATGGTAGTACGTACACCTGTATATGGTAGTACGTACACCTGTATATGGTAGTACGTACACCTGTATATGGTAGTACGTACACCTGTATATTATGTTAAGAATATATTGTGGAATAGCACAGATTGGTTCTTATTGGGAATAAAAATTGAGAAAACTTAAATATTGTGGATTATATACTTACAATACATTTTCATAAAATACAACTTTTTTGTGTGTAACAACAAATTGACAACAAATTGTTTTGTTTTGTTGTTTTTTCCCTAGAATAATATGTACCAATATAGAAATGAGGCTTTAATTTGATTTTTTCCCTTCTTGTTAGATTGTGGAGACATATTGAAGTTTGTGAAACCAGCTCCCATTGATGAATTGGCCAAGAAACAGAAGAAGAAGTAGAACTTAATAATTTATTTCTAGGCTAATACATACATTGTGTCAATGTTAAGGACTTTACGTTTAAACTTGTGTGGCTGTGGAACTATTCGATATTGAAAGCATTCACTTTAGGTCACATGATGTGGCTGAGCATCCAGCTGCTCATCATGAAAAGCTGCTCATCATGAACTTACTATGTACTTGCAGACTTGCACACAATTGGAAGTCCATTGCTTTCCTTTATATTTAATTAGAGTAAACTAATGTGTTTTTCTTGCATAACTGTGTGCTCAGTCACTTCTCATTCTCAGTATTTAGTTTTTTATCCACAGCCCTAGTTGTAAAGTCAAGTATTGTATGCCTTAGCCTACACTAAGTTTAGATTAGTTATAACAGTAAGGAGAATGGAAAAGGACAAAGAATGAACATAGCTAAAGAAAGTGTAGCTATTAACTTTAATGTTTAAAATGTATGACTTAAGCAGCAATACTTTCCCCAAAATCTTAAAAGATTTATGTAGTAAGTAATTTCTCATGCTAGGAAAGTTCTATCGCATAATGACATAATAATGATCCCACATCATTGGAGCCTCAAACAAATGCACTGATAAATTTGAGGTCTCTCATATTTTTAGTCAATTATGTCTTTATTTGTTATGAGCATAGGCAGACTGAATTGACCTCTGACCTTCATGTTAGTTAATACCTAGACAGAATTAACAGAATTAGGCAGTTACAAGTCTATACCCAGTATTATTTCATCTCATATAGTTGAGCTCAATCATATAGCAGTTTTGACTTTACAGGGGTTAACAAAGCTGCTGATACTTTTACACATTGTGGGTTACCTTCCTATTGACACATGTAATGCTGGGTTTCATGGGTTTGACCTAGTCACTGGGTACTTATGCAACTGTTTTCTCTGTGATGTTTCCTAATTGTCCTGCATCACAACTAAAATTGATGAAACCAGAAGTCTTTGCTGATTATTGCCAGGCCTAAGCTACCAGTCAGAGAAGCCTAATGGAGAAAAGGAAGAGAAGGAAAAAAAACACATTTTACCAGGGTTTGCTATCAAGAAATCCTGGTCCACATATCCTCTAAGACACAAGTTGTATTCAAGCTTACCAAGTTCACAAACCACAATAGCCACAAAGTTTATGGGGAGTGCCAGGTAGCTGGTTGGACTGTATACACTCATTAACCAAAAGTTCTAATGTGTTTGCATGTAAGTAGTACTGCTCCATACAAATCACAACCAGTTGGGGGTTCTAATCATGAACAATGAGGAGAAATAAATTGCCTGTCAATGATTAATTAAAAAAATTTTTTTTAAATAATACAGACAAAAGTAGTATGTAGTAGTCAAAAAAATTAAATACAACTGATGTCTCAACCTCTCACCACCCAACTAGGTTGACAGCAATAATTTAACTTACAAATGTGTGCTTATAGAGAGAGTATGAGTGGTCTCAGCAAAAGAGTAAAGTCACTTGATGGGTGCTTGGAATTGAATGAGTAAATAGAGGGCAAGCTAGAACAGCTGGTTGGCTGGGTATGGAATGTTAGCCACAGGTAACTCATTAACTAACAGTCCCTGGTGTAGTGGTTCTACCTGGAGATGTATATAAATGTGTTTGTATGATGCATGCAGTATATAGTGTGCGTGCATGTGCACTTTGCTTCTGTGCTGAAATGTTGAAAGGATATTTCCATCAGTATAATAATATATCTCTACAGTGAGCCATAACCCTTTTAATTTTCTCAAGCTGAGATGATATGTAGCTATAACAATTTGTCAATCTTTATGAAGCACTACTGTCCAAATCAAATATTATGTACGATCTAAGGTAGTGTATCAGCTACCAAATACTGAGGTCCCTTGAACTATGGATGGAAGTTAATAAAATGAAGGAATGAGATGATGATGAGGCCAGCCAGTCATATATTTAATATTTACTGTGTACTAAAACTCATGAATATAATTAATTCTTGATACTTATTTAGAATATTAGGAGTTGTAAAATAAATATGTGACTGGCTTCAATTTCTACATATTGAAACTCATGAATATCATTACTTTGAAAAAGGTGGTTCACAGAACCCCCCTGAATCCCCATCCTACCTACACAACTACATTCCCTGGGAGAAAGTTCCTCCAGAGATTGATCTCATTTCAGTTTATAATTTTGGTGTGTTTGTTATAGGAGATAGTGGGATAATATGATAAACTGTTGAATTTACATTTTTTTGGTGTAAAGTAGTTGTCACGACAACATAGCATTTGTGTCTAATTAAATGAGTTATTATTACCCTGAAATATCACATAGCCAGATTGTTGTTTATCGCAGGTGTGTACGATCTTTCTTTTGATTTGCTGAAGGAGCCTTCTGATTACTACCAAGTCAGGGAGGTAAAGGAATGGTTTGTACAATATTTAGTGAACGTGTCAAAAGAAGAGGAGACTGACCATGAAGATCTGACTGATCCCCTACTTGTGATTGCATCATGCAGTGTCAATGAATTCAAGGCTGTAAATTGACATAATTATACTTATGAGGTAAAGTCATTCAGTAAGCTATTAATGTTAAATATACATTATAAACATAATAGGTAATTGGAGGAGTACAGAGTTGGCATGCCATAAGGAATATTAATACTATGGGAACGCGCAACATAGCCAGTAGGAAGTGTGCAATATATGGAAATGACATACCAAGGATGGCGGCCATGATGTTGGCAAAGCAGCACAACAAATTCAACAGTATTTAACGTTCTACAGGATTTGCAGAACTGGCGGCATGTTGTAGACAGTTATATTTTGTGCATTTTTCTATGGATGGAGTGACAGATGATGGTAAAACTGACTTACCCAGGGAGAGAGATATTACTCAAAACAATATATTGCATTTAAGCAAGAATGTTTGGCTTTATTGACAACTTCCCAAATTGTAAGGTCATTTTTTTGCTATCTATTTTTAATTATATGTTGTATTACAGAGTCAAGCAATTATAGAGCAGGCCATACAGATGGCACTACAGCAAATGCACCAAATATTGTTGGCAAATGATGAGATATTGTGCAACCAATTTTACACCAAACTAAAAATTTCCTGCAAACAAAAACAAGAAATATTCTGGCAAAAAAAAAAAAAAAATGTGTGAAATTTTCTGGTGCACCAAGTGCACATATCTTTCTAGCAAAATGTGCAGCTAGATTTAATTTTATGTTAGGGACATGGTGCAGGAAAATTTCCTACAACCAAAATGAAAAGTTTTATCAGAACTATATGTGATCATATGTGTGGGTTTCTTGCAAACAAATAGCAGACAGAGATTCTCCTACATTTTAATACTCTCCTTTATGTATTTTGTCTTCATCATAATTTCTTGCACTCTATCATTAAGTTTGGTATCTTATTGACCGTAAATGATCTGCATTTGCAGAACCCTTTTTACTTTATGAAAATTATGGTAAGCATTTTTCAAGACATGGCTGCTATCATTTTCATATTTGGAGTATCAATGTGAGAAATATCCAACACTTTGATGCACTTATTTTTATATTGAAAATACTCTAAGAGCAATCCTTCCTACATTTTGCTTGTAATACTGTCATTCATGTATATTGTAAATATTATATGAAGAATCTTTCCTGCATTTTGAGTGTAATTTGTATATCCTTGGAACTAAGAAGGAAATTGTCCTACAGTTTTGTTAATTGGTGATGCATGCATTATCATCTAGCAATAGCAATATAGACCTATTGGAACCAATACTTCTCTATACTAGCAACACACACTGGAGAACACTTACCACGCCATCACTTCAGCAGCGAGAGCTGGCATCACTTGCAACGCAGTTGCCCAGATAGCGATTGAGGTCAAAGGTGAATATCAGCCAGCACTCACTCTGCATAAGGTCGTTATGAGACAACGCCCACTCAAATATTCACAATTGGATTTTGGTTGCTAGGGATTACTAACTTTTTTCTTGGTGTTTGTAGAGCTCCAACTAAGGGTGGATCCTAAAGAGTACTGCTAATGGACTAACTAAATAAAAAGAACGGGCCTTGGGAGCCTGTTTCGTTCAAGTTACGAGCTCCTCAGTCTCAAGTATATAATCCACAACTCCTCCCCGGGTGCCGTCGGCGACGAGCCCATTCTTCGTCTACTGCTACATTTATTGATTGTCTTCAAAACCTTCGTTGTACTTTTTCTCAATTCTGCTTTGTTTTGTCTAGTTGATTGTGCTCATTTGATCCTCGCGGTAGCGCGCCCAAATTTTTTTCTTTCAAAAAAAATTGCAACGAACATTTTGTAGCTAAGGTCATAGTCAGCCTGTGTACGAAGTTTGGAGTCATTTCTACTCATAGTTTCTGAGAAGTAACACAAAATAGACTCCAGGACTAAAAATTAGTCAGTTGCCGAGATAGCGATTGAGGTCAAAGGTGAATATCAGCCACTCTGCATTAAGGTCGTTATTTCTATTCGCGTGATTCTTCATCCGGTAACCTAATATCTTATGAATTTGAGAATGGCTCAGGCCACGTAGTGGCTGCCAGCTATTCAGAATTGTATGAAGAGGGTGAAGCTGATCACATCAACGTGTTTGGCCTAAATTCCATTGCTCAACAGCTAGATTTGTCGCTTGTGCGCATGCGTAGAACTCCATTTAACGCCCTCCAGGGCTTCCTATAAAACTCCACGTGCGCCAGCCTCCTTTGGCCTTTGACTAGCTCGCACATTGCGAACCATGTAAACACACTAATGCATGCACATCAATCAATAGAACACTCAATTAGAACCAATAAACAAACATGTTTAAGAGCAAACCATGCTTCAGTTTTGATACAAAACAAGTGCAATATAAGTCAATATGATAGACAGAGTACAGTACAACTTGCCAGTGTCCAACAGGAATGATACACGGGGGGGCATGGGTGGGACGTTGATGTGATCAGCTTCACCCTCTTCATACAATTCTGAATAGCTGGCAGCCACTACGTGGCCTGAGCCATTCTCAAATTATATTTCAGAGGGCTCAGCTTCACACATCAACGTGTCCTTCGTAGCTTCAATCCCCGGAACAGGCTGTGCTTGTAAGGACAGTCCTGCCGAAAGTAGCCTCTTGACGAGGCCTCAGGTAGAACTTGCGGAACACTGACTCCGATGACCAGTCTGCCGCCTTCAGAATGTCCGCTGTAGACATCCCTGCCATGGCTGCCTTGCTGGTAGTCGCACCACGAAACGAGTGGCTGGCAAAGACTGACGTGTCTACTCCAGATGCCTTCATCATTGTTTTCAACCATCTTGCTACCGTACATGGAACTACTGGCTTGTGTGGTGCCACCATCCCTAGGAACAGTCTAGACGAAGACTGGACACGAAGTGGCTCCGAGCGTCGGATGTATTCCTTTAGTGCATCCACAGGACACAAGAGGATCTCCTCCTGAAACGAAGGAAAGAAAAATACATGGAAAGGTTTCCCTTGCCTGGACTGCTTGGACAGAGCCGTAGGGACAAAGGAGACGCCGTCGTCCAACCATCTGAGCGCCTTCACGTCCAAGTTTGCCAAGTCAGCCGACCTGGACGGTCTGGTCAGTGCCGTCAGTGTCGCCGTCTTGATAGTGAGCCACCTTAAAGACAGACTCTCATTAGGACCCATGTTCCTAATGTGATTCAGTACTAATCCGGTGTCCCATGCACCCGAGTATTTCGGCAACGGAGGGCGCCTATGAAAACTACCCTTCAGAACCTTCTTGACCATTTCGTGTTGCCCCACACTGACACCGTTCACCTTGTCGTGCACGGATGAGATGGCCGAGCGATAAGAATTGAGTGAGCAGTAACTGTAGCCCTCTTCAAAGAGCTCAGCCAGAAAGTTAGCCACATTCACTGCAGGTCCAGAAAAGGGATCTGCACCCCGTACACCACACCAGCTGCTCCACTTCCCGAACAGCGAGTTGTAGGACTTGTTCGTCCTCGACCTCCATGCGTCCTCGACGAGTGAACAAGCTCCTTCCGAAAGGTTGTGCTCAACGCAGCGTTCCCTGACACGAGCCAAGCGGCTAGTGCTGGCGCCTCCATGCTGCTCGAGCAAGTTGCCTGTGGCTGCCACGGAAACAACCTCGGCGAGTCCATCGCCATCTCCAGTAACGTCGGGTACCACGACTGTGCCTTCCACACTGGGGCCACCAGAACCACTGTGGCCTTCTCGATCCGAACCTTCGTCAGCACTCTGCCCACCAGATTCCAGGGCGGGTTGGCATATGCCTTCAACTCGCTCCAGTCTTGGAGAAAGGCATCTGTGGCTGCTGCACATGGGTCCGGCCTCCAACTGTAGAACACTTCGCACTGGCATGTCAGCCTGGAGGCAAACAGGTCCACCAACAGTGGGCCCCAAAGGCGATTCAGCTGGAAGAACACATCCTTGTCCAGCATCCAATCCGTCCGATCCGTCAGAGTCCTGGACTCGGCATCTGCTATGTCGTTCAGAGCACCCGGCAGGTGTTGCGCCTGTAGGTTGATTCTCCGCCATAGACACCAGGACCACAGGTCCTTGGTAAGCTCCACTAATTCTTTGGACACCGTTCCTCCACGGTGGTTCACATACGACACCGCTGTCGTGTTGTCCATCCTGAGCAGCACCAGAATGTCCGTTTTGTTCTTGGCAAAGGACTTCACTGCCAGCGTCGCCGCCAGCAACTCCAGACAGTTGATGTGCCACATCGCCTCTGTTTTCGACCACTGGCCACCCGTCCGAACCTCCTCGCAGACTGCTCCCCAGCCGGTCAGAGAGGCGTCCGATTCGATGATCATGTCCACCGACTGACACACCAGACTCTTGCCATTCCATCTGCTCAGATGCACTGTCCACCAGTCCAGCTCCTCGTGGCATTCCCGCGACAGGTGGGCCATCGAGTCGTAACTCTGGTTGTTGTTGTTCAGAGCCGTTGTCACTGCCATTTGCAGGTGTCGGTAGAACAGTGGGGCTGGTGGAATAGCATGGCATGCCGCATTCATCTTTCCTATGAGCCGCGAGAGTGCTCTTGCATGAACACAGTTCTCTTTCTTCATTCTCCTGGCCTCTGCCCGAATGTTCCTGAGCTTGGCCTCTGGCAACCTCAACTCCATCGCAGTAGAGTCCACCACTGTGCCCAAAAATTCTATTGTCTGGCCTGGCATCATGATAGACTTCTCCTGGTGCACCACAAACCCCAGGCATTCCAGCAAAAACTTGAGTGCTGCTACGTGTTCTCTCGCCACTTCCTTGGTCTCTGCCAGAACCAGAATATCGTCGATGTAACAGACAATGCGGACACCCATGCGACGCAGCACCGCTGCTGCAGGCCTGAGGGTTTTTGTGAAGACCCACGGTGCCGACGAGAGCCCGAACGGCAGGCATGTGAAGTGAAACAATTGGCCCTTCGCCATGAACTGCAGAAACTTCTGGTGGTCTCGCCGTATTGGGATCGCAAAGTAAGCGTCCTTCAGGTCGACCTTGGCGAGCCAGTCGTCTTGCTTGAGCAGATCTCTGAGAGTGTGAAGGCCCTCCATCTTGAAATGGACTGTCTCCACGAAGTCGTTCAAGGCCTTCAAGTTTACCACTGGCCTTTGGCCCCCATCCTTTTTTGGAACCAGGAACATTGTGGAAACAAATCCTGCCCGGGATTCTTCCACACGCCGTACGGCACCTTTGTCTAACAGTTTGTTCAGCTCTGAGGCGAGCATAGCTTCTGCTTCCATATCCAAGTGTGGCTCCCTGGGAGGCCCAGCTTGTCTGGGAGTTGAGTGCAGATCTATGGCGTAGCCGTTTACTGTCTCCAGGACCCAGCGGTCTGTTGTGATTCTCCGCCAGTTGGCAACAAAATGTTTCAGCCTCCCAGCCACTGCCTGCGGGCCGTGCAATGGCACAATGCCCATTACCTGCAGTTGAGCCATCACGCTGGACGACTGCTCTGCTGGTCTTGCCTTTGGAAGTTCTTCTTGAACTGGCTTCCTCTGTAAGTTTGTCTGGGCGGCAGTCTCTGGCCGCCAAACTGTCTGCTCCCTGACGAGTTTGCAAACTCGTTGCTTCTGTATCTGCCACTGCCCCCCCGCCTGGAGGGGCCGCTCCGAAAAAACGGTCGACTGTCGGACCTCGACGGCAGAGTGGACTTGAGAGCCTTCATCTCTTCCACATGTTCCTTCGCAAGCTTCGCGAATTCTGCCCCAAACAGTCTTGGGGATGCCTCTGAGAAGTCCATGCCTGACTTTACTAAAGGCAGCAGTGACTTGTTGAAGTCACTAGTCAGCTTCTCCCGTCTAAGTTGGGACAGCTTGGCACTTGCATTGCCCAGCAGCTCAGCCGCGGACTCTGCCGCTTTGAGCACCTCGTCACCGGACATGCTCTCCTCCTTGTCGCCCTTGGTCAGAATGGCCGTGATGGGCGCAATGCCATCGTTAATCAGTGCCTGCAGCTTAGCCAGCTCTCTGTCAGTGCTCTTTGCTGCATTGGAGGCATGCGACTTCACAAAGAAGTCCATCTGAGGCACCTTTGTGGCTTCCACGTCAGGAAGGGCAAACTGACGCCTAACTCTGAGGCGAGCCTCGTTGGGCAGAGGCTTGGAGAACCTCTCTGTAAGGAATCTCCGGGTACGTTCAGGCACAGGCCTGAGCACCGATTCATCCTCCCTCTGGTCTGCCTGTTCCTCGTCCTCCGTCTGACCGTAGAGCCCCGACTGGACACAGGCGGCACCCTGTCCGCTCAGTGTGTCAGAATTGCGCCTGTGCCTGGCGCGAGACCTCGGTGAGTCAGACTCTGCTGACGGTCTCAGAGAATGCCTAGACGTCGAAGGGGATCTCGATCTGCACGGTTTCTCCACTTCGTCAAGTCGCTTGGAGAGATCCTCCAGCTTCTCCAACACCGCGTTCAGTACCCCGGACGAACCCTCCGACTGATCCATTAGCAACAAATAGAAAAAACTCAAGGCAAAATTAAACTCAGTCAACTGTCGAGCTAGAAAAAAGGCCAAAGGAGGCTGGCGCACGTGGAGTTTTATAGGAAGCCCTGGAGGGCGTTAAATGGAGTTCTACGCATGCGCACAAGCGACAAATCTAGCTGTTGAGCAATGGAATTTAGGCCAAACACGTTGATGTGTGAAGCTGAGCCCTCTGAAATATAATCTAACTTTATAGTCAGCATTTTGGGTGTGGTTGGTCAGAGATATTCAAATAAGAAATGTGGGAACGTCCTATTTTAATCGACTCTAGCAGGTAGCAAGTTATGGCGGAAAGCCAGCCCAGAGTTAGTACTGAGGTGAGCACATAGCTACCCCTAGCTGATTACCAAATCAAGTGTTTGTTAGCCTAGTTACTAGATCTGTTGTTTGTTACTAGGTCCATTTTTTTTATCCAGTTCACTAGCCCACTGTTTGTATAGATAAAAGGGTTGAAATAAGGGAAAACACTGCTGTCTGAGCATGCTCATAAGAGATATCAACTAAAAACTGGAAAATAAAAAAGAGAGGGAAAGTCTCAGCATGCTCACAGCCAATGCACTGCTGGCAGCTAGCTGGAAAAAAGAGAGGGTAAAAGTCATGTTTCTGAACATGCTCTTAAAAAAGCATCAGGTTCTTTTTATGAGCATGCTCAGACATGACTTTCCCTCTCTTTTTTCAGTTGCTAGTGTGTTTGTGTTGGAGGATTGTGAGACTATCCCTCTCTTTTTTGCTACAGTTTGTATCTATTTACTCTAGCTATTTGAAGTCTAGTTTGTTCCAGAAATATAGTAAGTTGTGTGTTTATAACACATAAACACAACATATATTTGTTGTAATTTTTTTTTGTTGTGTTTGTTGGTGGTTTATTTACAATTTTTACCACGTGTAAAGAATTGATGTATATTTGTATGTTTGTGCACTTTAAAGGAAGATTATGCTTTTGTGTTTTCTTCTTAATGTATATTCATGTGTATGCAATTGTATCAAACATAGCTGGTGTCTTGCGAAGAAAAAAAGCTGTTTTTTACAATTTTTTATTATTTTGTCTTGTCTAAACTGATTATAACAGTGAAGTTCTCGTTTCTGTTATTTACTACTAAAGGCTAGAAGCTCTTCCACAGCTATATCAGCAAGCTAAGGCCTTATACTACTCTCTTAATGCTATAGAAATCAGGCTAAACTGCTTGCACAATAAAAAATAACTGAATTGCTTTGATTAAGCAGACTTACTAGTCAGTAGATCGTTGTTGTTGTTTTTTGTTTTTTTTTTGCACTGAAGGAGCTATTGTAGAAAAGAAGAAAACTATACAGCAGTTGATAAAATTTCAGTTCCACTACGTTAAAGTTTTAATGCTCAATGTTTACCGTATGCCACTTCTATGAATGTAAGAAATGATGCTATTTGAATGTTGGGGTCATCATTGGCTTAGATATTCTTACTACTAGTGACCCAACTGTAGCTGGTAGAAAGACTAAGATGTAGGGACTTGCCAGAGCAGCAAGTTCAGCGAAAATCCAGAATTGAAAACCTATCATTTCTGTTGCCTACTGTACATTATTTCAGCACAGGAAGAAACAGCTCATTCTCTTATTATGTGTTTGTGATATCATGTCATTATTTTGTGTTTGTGTTGTGTGTACATATTTACGCATTGTGCCAGTTGTATGTTTGTGGGTTTGTTCATTTGTTATTTTCTTAGCATTGTTTTTACTATTTTTATATACTAAATATTGTATTGTATATAAGCATTGTGTGAGAAATTGTATGTTTGCGTGTTAGTATGTCACACAGTTGCTATTGTTATTGTGTGTGTACATTTCTGTAAATTATAGTGAGTAAAATTGTATGTTTGTGAGTTTATTTACATGCTTATGTTACAGTATTGTTGTTTGTTAGCATTTTATGTATTTATTTAAAGTTGTACAGAATGTTTATATAGCATATGCATTGCTGATAATAGGAATTAATAAATTTGTTGGTGTTTGTGTACAACATAAATATATTTGTAGTCTTCCATAAGTTTGCTTGTGTGTGTTTGCAAGTTAAGGTCTTGTTTAAATAGCACTTAAATGCTGTTTGTTTGTTTGTTTATCACTTTAATTATACGTTTATTTATTTGTATTTAGAGAGATCTCCATCCTCCAGTCTCACTTCACTGGGAGAACTGCCATACATGGAGTATGACTGTCCGGCCTGTACAATGTGCAGTACTAAAGAATAAAGTACTAGTTATGCATGGTGATTATCTCACACTTCACATCTCTACTGACCTTCACTCATGGACTACTACTCATGCACCATATGAAAACTCGTCCCTAACTACCTACCAGTCTAAGTTTGTATTGGTTGGTGGACGTCATCACCTCACTGGCAAACCCACTAACTCTCTGTTGACTAGTACTACTGGTCTAGACTGGAAGCCATCGCTACGAGCCATGACTACTCATCGCTACGGAGCATCATCAGTTAGTGGAGGATCACCAGAGGTCCTGGTCGTGGCTGGTGGGAGTGTCTCACAAGGCAACTGCTTGGACACAGTGGAAGTTCTACTCAACGACTATTGGACGACTTCAGACTCACTTCCTTCTTCATGCAACAACATGCGATCAACATTCCATGAAGGCAGCTTCTACTTCACAGGAGGAGCTGGCAAGAGAAAGATACTATTTATATGCAGTTTAGAGTCTCTCATAGCATCTGCTAGTAATGGCAGGACAAGAAGACCAACAATATGGAGGAGAGTAACCACACTTACTGACATCTTCGCTATTGTCTCCTATGTATCGAATCTAATCGGCTGTCTGGGCTCTACCTCAAGCTACACCCAGAGTGGTAGTACTCCAGTTGAGACCTGTCAGAGCAGCCACCCTAGGCAGCCAGTCTGACCGGCACATCAACCAGGAACATTGTCTCCAGGAACAGAACAACAACATTATCTGCATCTTTTGAACCTGAACAATATACACACATATTTTGAACATAATCACCTCCATAATATATCGTCATGTTGCCTGCATGCGGGCACGTGAGCCTTAGTTCTGTACCACCCACCACTAATATAACTTGTATTTTTCCACCTCGTGTTCAGTTTTCAGTAATGTTCTAAAATTGCGAGAACCTGAAGAGCTGATGATTAACTCTGGTCCTTCGAGAATATAGTTCTAGTACGTACCACCTTCCAGTGTTGGCCTTACAACCCGACATTGGCATCGATGACTATTCTACCATTAGCAGCTACTCTAACAAGACAGAGAAGTGGATTGAGACTACTAGTGAGGGAGATAGACCAGAACAGAAGCATGGTATGTGGATGGCTACTGCAGTCTTGTCTACTGGACAGTTGCTGGTTGCTAATGTCAATGGAGTTTTCAAAGAAACTCTGTCAGGTTAGTGTAAGTAAGTAGCAGCATCTCCAGAAAGCCATCTTACCTTCAGTGATATTGGCTTCTCTTTAGAATGTCCCATTAATAGATTATATGGGAAAGTAAAGTTAGGTATTAAAACTAATTAATAAAGCTAGAATATTATTATTTATTATTGTGTTTATTATTGTGTTTATTATTGTGTTAATTCTGTTGAACTAATAGTAATTGTAATAATTATAATAAGTAAGGTAATTGATTGTCTTTGCCAAAATTGCAAGTGCTAGAGTGCAGCTGCTTCTACTGGCAGCTGTTTCTACCAGCTTAGCTCCAGGTGTGACTGGAATGGTTTTTTCCTAACAGTGGAGGCAACAAAGTGTTTGTTGCTGCCACCAGAATCTGCTTGTCACAGAAGATTAGGTATAGCTATTGGCATCTTAAGGCACAGTTAGATAGCACTAGGTTGTCTGAGGTTAACTTATTAAAAACCCAATGAATGCAGACTCCCTCCCTGGACATGTGCAAAGCCATAATATAGAAAACTCTGCACATGCCCAGTATCATGATGTGCATGACATAGAAATCACTAAAAGCAGCCAACTCTGTTACAGGTAACATTACATGGAAACATAGCCAGGGAACACCAATCAAGGCCACTCCACCAATTAAGTAATTAAGTTGATTAAGCAGTTCTGGACTCCACCCTCATCAAAGTTGATTAAGCAGTTCTGGACTCCTTGTGTGAGGAGTTTGATGAGGGTGAGGGACTTCTCTCACACCAGGCTATAAAACCAGCTGCCCACACTCTGTATTGCAGGAGCCAGCTAGTGGTACTGGTGCAGTGTGTTGGTTACTGTAATAACTGTAATTAGTATTTTATTTGCAACTCTTAAGCTATAATGAATATTTTATTTTACGTTCCATAGTTGTTCTAAAATATGAAGATGCATACAAACACTTCATTGTTTCCAAGGAAGTGTTGGAGCTTCTGTCTTTAAAAAAAAGTTTATGTCCCTTGGTCCTCCAAGACAAGGCAAGAGTACAACTCTCAGGAGAATTAAAAAAGAGATCATAGATCTTCTGTCAGCTAAAGAAGGGGAGCAGATTCATGGCAGCACAGGCACAGTGGAGGTTTGCTCCAATATGGTAGTCCAAGGCAAGTCTGATCCAACTACAGCAGAAAAAAGTGTAGACTGGACCATTGTAAAGAATCCCACTGAGGAAGCATCTCTACTCTTTCACACTCTCAAAGATAGTTTGGTGACTGAATCCACTTCTGAATCTGAATCCACTTCTGAGGCTACAGCTGATTCCCATGGAGGTAGTGACACCAGGGCAGAGGTCAGTCAGGCTAGCAGTACAGGGCAGTCTAACTCTGTGGAAGAGCCACCCCAACCTTCATTATTTCAGAAGATGATGGCAAGATTGAAATCTTTTACAAGATATAGGCAACCCAGGCATAAGGAAATCACTCCACTCTCAACAGCCCATGACCAACCAGCTGATCAGGCAGTATCATCACCAGATTATTCTGAAATAGCTGCCATATTCGAGACAGTGTCCAAACAACCACACTTTGCAGAAAATGTGAAGCACTCTTTTAAAGCTTTTTTGAGAATGGAGGACACCGGAGGTCAGCCTGAGCTGATGGACATGCTACCAGCACTCACCATAGGACCTGGCCTCTACTTGCTGTTCTTTAGCTACAAGTTCCAACTAGATGAAGAGTATCGGGTCTTTTATCAGAGAGCTTCAGGAGAGACAACTGCACCAGAGAAATCAGAGTTTACTCTGCAAGAGATGCTTTTGCGTACTCTGGCCAGTATTTCTTGTTTCAGTTCCTCCACCCATCTTCAACTTCAGTCTGGAGCAGACAACTCAGCCATTGGTGAGATATTGGAGTCCTCCAAGTCAGTAGTGTATATAGTGGGCACTCACAAAGACAAGGTTTCTGAGGAAGTCATCGCTACAGTCGACTCACAGCTTCAAAAAGTGATTCGAGACACTAACTCCTACGAAAAAGGCATAGTTCAGTTCTGCTCAGAAGACAAGCTTGTTGTTTCTTTGGACAACATGGGAGGCGGAGAAGAAGAGATCGATCACTTGCATCAGCTACTGGAGAATGCCATGGAGAAACACTTTAAAAAGCTGAAAATTCCAGCCGTGTGGCTTCTGTTCAGCTTGTGTCTTCGCATGAGAGAAGTGAGGACAGCCAGCCTGGAGACCTGCTTGGCCTTGTCCCATGCCTTCAATATGACACCCTACGAGACCAAAACAGCTCTGTGGTTTCTTCACCACCATGCCGGTGTTCTGATGTACTTCCCCAGTGTGCCTGGTTTGGAAGACCTGGTCATCATAGACATCCAGGTAGTGTATGACAGTATCACTGGTGTCATTCTTAAAGCCATGAGCTTTGATAGCGTAGGTCAGGCTACAGCCGAGAGATTCAGGAAGACAGGTCGATTCTCTATGACAGATTTGAAGACAGCTACGGCTGATATTTCTGGAGATCTGATTCCATCAGAGCAACTGGTAGCTTTGCTTGCATATCTTCACTTGATAGCTGAGATTGTGTCAGTCGAATCTTCTGATACTAACTCAGTGTTAGATGAAGAGAAAGAATACATCATGCCTTGCGTGTTAGAAAACACTAGTGCAAAGGAACTTGACCAATTCCACAAAGAATCCTTTAGCTCATGTTTCGTGGAGCCTCTCTTGATGTACTTCAGTAGTGGGTTTACTCCTATGGGACTCTTTCCTGCAGCAATGACTTCTCTTATATCCAACAAGTCCTTCACTTTCATTAGAGAAGGTGTCAAGAAAAACATGGTGCACTTTTTGTACGGTATGAAAAAAATTCGAGTAACATTTATATCTCGATGTAAATATTTTGAAGTCGTAGTTTCGTGTGATCCTACATTCCAAGACTCCATTCATCATGAATGTACTGCTCTAAAACAGGAAATAGAGGACACTCTAAAGAAGGCTAGTTCCAGAATGAACTACAACAGCTCCATGGACTACCAGTTTGCTTTTGACTGTCGTACACATGAAGGAGAAAATCATTTTGGGATAGTTGATGGAGCAGATATTACTCCTGAGGTTATGACATGTCTCTTCAATCCAGACAATCCACAAGCAGTGGTACTTAACAATAGACACCTCATATGGTATGGACAGGTATGTAGAAATACTGCTGTAGTTTCATGCCATAGTTACTTCTATTTCTTTTTTCAGAAGTACGAGAAGCAATGCCCTGGGCTGGAGGTTGCCACAAGTAAATTGAGTATTTAATTATCGTTTATTGTGCAGTTCAGCTGGTTATTATTACTTTGCCTTTTTTTAGGTAAAAATTACTTGTCGTTATTTCAGAAAGTGTATCCTGACTTGGTCCACTCAGTGACGCCTTGTGTTATGACAGTAGCTGATTACTGCTACAGCAATGAACTCATATCACGATATACCTATGACCAACTTCGTGAGCGCAAAGATCTGATTGACGAAGACAGAGCAAGAACTCTTTTGGATAACGTTCGTAGAGTTTTTTCATCCAGACCCTCAGCTCTCAAGGAGTTTGTTACTGTACTGTTCCAAACAGGAGAATGTAATTATGTGGCTGATAAAATACAGCAACAGCTCCAGTAAATATATTGTTATTATTGTAGTATTTGAATAATCGTATTGTTTGTGTAATAGAATTGTGGAATAAAATCTGACAAAGCCACATGGACATACATTTTTAAACACTCATTGTATTGCGCTTGAAATTTTTTGTACAACATATCCCATATTTCAAATTTATACAATGTTAATTTATTTCTACTGTTACTTTTAAAATATATTTTATAACAAAAACATAGTATGTGATTGTCAAATAGTTTGATTTTAGCTAGTTACCAATATTGTCATTCGTAGTCTGGTGTAGCCAGACCCTTTACCAACCACTGCCCTGTATTATTGTATGGCACTTATTGGTAGTTTATTGAACCACTACTTGTACAAAGGGTCAGGAAACATGGCCATACCAAATTTGTTTTGCTGCACGATTGCGGCAGTCAATTACCGTTAGCTAATTACTGTGAATGGCACTCCTCAACCACAAATAGAAATTCCAATGTCAGCAACCCTTTCAAAGCTAGATTTAGCAAGTATGGCTGATCCATCACCTCTCTTTTCTGATAGTGTCATGTTGGCAGTGTATATTGATCCACCACCTCTCTCTTGTCTGATAGTGTCATGTTGGCAGTGTACAGTGATCCATCACCTCTCTTGTCTGACAGTATCTTGTTGGCAGTGTACAGTGATCCATCACCTCTCTTGTCTGATAGTGTCATGTTGGCAGTGTATATTGATCCATCACCTCTCTCTTGTCTGATAGTGTCATGTTGGCAGTGTACAGTGATCCATCACCTCTCTTGTCTGATAGTGTCATGTTGGCAGTGTATATTGATCCATCACCTCTCTCTTGTCTGATAGTGTCATGTTGGCAGTGTATATTGATCCATCACCTCTCTTTTCTGATAGTGTCATGTTGGCAGTGTATATTGATCCATCACCTCTCTTTTCTGATAGTGTCATGTTGGCAGTGTATATTGATCCACCACCTCTCTTGTCTGACAGTATCTTGTTGGCAGTGTACATTGATCCATCACCTCTCTCTTGTCTGATAGTGTCATGTTGGCAGTGTATATTGATCCATCACCTCTCTTGTCTGATAGTGTCATGTTGGCAGTGTATATTGATCCATCACCTCTCTCTTGTCTGATAGTGTCATGTTGGCAGTGTATATTGATCCATCACCTCTCTTGTCTGTATCCATCATCCTCTCTCTTGTCTGATAGTGTCATGTTGGCAGTGTATATTGATCCATCACCTCTCTTGTCTGACAGTATCTTGTTGGCAGTGTACAGTGATCCATCACCTCTCTTGTCTGATAGTGTCATGTTGGCAGTGTATATTGATCCATCACCTCTCTTTTCTGATAGTGTCATGTTGGCAGTGTATATTGATCCATCACCTCTCTTTTCTGATAGTGTCGTGTTGGCAGTGTATATTGATCCATCACCTCTCTTGTCTGATAGTGTCGTGTTGGCAGTGTACAGTGATCCATCACCTCTCTTGTCTGACAGTATCTTGTTGGCAGTGTACAATGTCAGGTTTGTGGCAGTGATTTTGGACGCTTTCTTTACTCAACTCTATGTGGAAATTATTATATGTAACAGCACTTTTAAAGTACTGCCACGCCCCTCTACGGAATGAGAAGAGATAGTATTAATGACAATGGCAGGTTTATAAGCCTTTTAGGGTTATTTCCATACCACCAAAAAAAAAATCTTTTGTTTGTTTTGTATTTGGCGGACTGTGCCACTTGCTGCCAAAGTCTGTGAGACAGTCCAATACTAGTAGCCCCACCACCAGGTTGCGGTTCCGGCTCGGGTTATAGTCCCTCCGCCACCAACGTCTCAGTCACCCTCAACGTTCTCTTCGCTTATAAGCTTGTTTCAGTTCAGCGCCCCCGCAGAATTCGCCTGTACATCAACTTAACAAAATGAAAGGCCACTGTGCAAGTTTAAGGTGTTTTCTTTTAGCATTTTACTGCTGGAGTATCTCAAATAGTAAGTTACAGAAAAATAGTTTAAGAATTTAATTTGAGTGCAAACTTTACTGTATTGTACAGTTTAGTCGAAGATTGGCTTTATCTTTATTAGATAAAGACATAAATAATAGAGAGAGGGCTCTGGTGAAGAAAGAGCTGGGGTTATAATGGGGTATTTTTGCAACCTCAAAAGTGGTTTGTAAGTGTTTCTGTGTGGAATGTGGTCTGATAATGGAGTAGCCTTTCTTCTGTGAGACTAACAATGAGACAGCCTGTGCCCTGTGATGTTACTGCAATTTGTAGCTCACTATCTTTCATCTTCACTGTAAATGAACTTGCATTGTTGAAGGAGCAAGTTTTGTGGCACAGTTGTGTGGGATGATGTCCCCTTTAGTGAGAATAGATACAAATTGGAGGCAGTTGCACCAGTAATCAGTATAATCAAATGATACAATTATACTGCATAAATGCTAACAAATGAGTGCCTATAATATTTGTGTTTATATTTGTTTTGACAGCATATCTCAAATCTCAGCTGCAACTGAAGATGCCACGCCTTCGACTGGTGAGATATTGTGTGTGCATGTTTGAAGGAACTCTGTGCTCTAGTTGGAATTGAGAAGGTCACGACGACCCCTTACCATCCTGAGACCAACGGGTGCATAGAAAGGATGCACAGGACGCTTAAGTCCATTATTAAGAAGACAATTGACAGAAAAAAAGATTGGGTGATTCAAATGCCATATGCCTTGTTCTCCCTGAGAAGCCTACCTCTTGAAGGACATGGATTTACTCCATTCGATTTGGTGCATGGCTTCAGGCAAAGGACACCACTGGAGGCTATATATCACAACCTGGTTGAGCAGCATCATGAGCAGCAACAACTAATGGTGAGTGAGTGGGTGGACAGGATGGCTAGCACATTAGAAGAGGTTAGGGAAATAGCAGCTTTAAGTGCAGCAAAATGCACAGAGAAGAGAAAGAGGCAGCATGACAAGCATGCAAAGGCCAGAAAATTTGAGAAAGGAGATTTGGTGTGGTATCGCATCCCAGGGCTTCATGATAAGCTTAGTGAGAGTTGGGATGGACCATTTGAGATTGTTGAGAGGAAAGGTGAGGTCACTTACAAAATTAGGAGACAAGGGAAAGTTAGAGGTGAGAAGACAATCCACATCAATAACTTGATGAAATATAATGAGAGAAAAGATGTATGTAGAGTGAATGTGGTGTTAGAAGAGGATGCGGAAAAGGAAACGGGCGGATCAGGATGCAAGTTGAGTGGGGAGTGTGAAGGGTATAATGGAGAGGAGTTAGAGGAGCTAATTGAGGAATTTGTAATTGTGTTCAGTGGCAATACTGGCAGCACTGATGTAGTACAGCTTAGGATTGATACAAAAGAGTTGCCACCCATAGCCCAACCCCCATATTCTGTACCTCTCAGCATGAGGGAAAGTGTGAGGGATGAGCTCAGTGCTCTGGAAGAAGCAGGAATAATTAGGAGATCAGATAGCACCTGGGCATCTCCATTGGTGCCAGTAAGGAAGAAGAGTGGTAAAGTGAGGTTATGTGTGGACTACCGCAAAGTTAATGGAGTCACAACCCCAGAGCCATACTATATGCCTGGCTTTGAAGAAATGATGAATAAGATTGGGGGAAGTAAAGTGTTATCCAAGTTGGATCTGGTAAAGGGATTCCACCAGGTGGGAGTCCACCCAGAGGACAGAGAAAAGACAGCCTTCATCTGTCCATGGGGCAAGTGGGAGTATTTGAGAATGCCCTTTGGGTTGTGTAACGCCCCTGCTACATTTCAGAAATTGATGACCAGGGTGCTTGCAGGATGTGAGGAGTTTAGCAATGTGTATATCGATGATATCTTGGTTGGTTCAAGTAGTTAGGACGAACATCTAACTCATTTGAGAGTTGTGTTTAAGAGGTTAGAAGAAGCAGGCCTTACCTGCCAGGTTAGCAAGTGCGACTGTGGTAGGAGGAAGTTAGAGTTTTTGGGGCACCAGATTGGAGAAGGTGTCATGAGTGTACCGGAGCACAGGGTGAAAGCGCTACTGGAGTACAAAAAACCAGCTAGCAAGAAGCAGCTGCGTGCTTTCCTTGGGACTGTAGGCTTCTACAGGAAGTTTGTCTCCAAGATTCACAAGTGGACGTCCAAGCTGACGCCTGCCACCTCTGATGATGAGCCTGCAATGGTGAAATGGACTGGACCCATGGAGGAGGCATTTAATCATCTCTGTAAGTGTTTAGTTAATCATGTGTCATTGTGCATCCCTACCTGTTCAGATTCATTTGTAGTGGAGACTGATGCTAGTGGCACTGGTGTGGGAGGAGTCCTACTGGTGAGAAGAGATCAACAGCTACTTCCTGTGGCATTCTACTCGGCTCAGCTTCAGGGAGCAGAAAAGAACTATTCGTCCCAGGATCTAGAGGGCCTGGCCCTAGTGAAGACATTGAGGCATTTTGAGTTCTACTTGTATGGGAAGAAGTTTGAGGTGGTCACAGACCACAAATCACTGACGACCATTCCGGATGGCCAACAGAAGAACAAAAGAATTTTGAGATGGGCGCTGGAACTGACCAACTTCCAGTTCAGTATCAAGTACAGAAAGGGACAAGAGAACACAGTGGCTGACTGGTTGAGCCGCCAGTTCGAGGAAGACGAGATAGAAGATGGAAAAAGAGAAGAAGATGAAACGGAGACTGGAGCGAGGGAGCAGCTGCCATCTTCTATAGCAACAGTGGCAGCCCATTCTTAAAAGAGGGGGGAGATGTGAGAGAAGCCACTCCTCTCACATGAACATTGGAGACAGAACTCCTTATTTATGTACTTTCTTAGTTCTATGTCATTCACACTTGTAACACTTGTATAGGGCATGTATAAACATAAACACACCTATTTTGGTTCTATGTCATGCACACTTGGTTATTGGGCATGTGCAAGGTTGAATATATGAGGGCTGAGCACATGTCTAGAAGTCAGTCAGTATTATAGTTTGTTAAATTAGTTTAACCTCTGGCAATCTGTTACTCTCTAGCTAACTGAGCCTCACGAGGCCATAGCTAGGCATACGGACCCAGTGCCTTGCTGATTCTGGTGGCAGCAACAATCTACTTTGTTGCCTCCACTTGGTATTAAGTTGGCGGAGAACCACTCCAGTCACACACTGGACACGTCCAACTAATAAATATGCTAATTACATGGTCCCCCGGCATTTTCTATTGTTTCATTTTAGTCCACTGGACACGTCTGACTAATAAATACGCTAATTACATGGTCCCTGGCAGTTTATCTCGCTTCATTTTAATCCACTGGACACGTCAGACTTTAAAATATGCTAATTACATGGTCCCCGACAGTTTATCTCGTTTCATTTAAGTCCACTGACACACGTCCGACTTTAATATATGCTAATTACAAGGTCCCTGGCAGTTTCTCTCATTTTATTGTGGTCCACTGGACACATCCAACTAATAAATATGCTAATTACATGGTCCCCGACAGTTTATCTCGTTTCATTTTAGTCCACTGGACACGTCCGAATTTAAAATATGCTAATCACATGATCCCCGGCAGTTTCTATTGTTTTATTTTGGTCCACTGGACACATCTGACTAATAAATATGCTAATTACATGGTCCCCGGCAGTTTCTCTCGTTTTATTGTGGTCCACTGGACAAGTCCGACTAATAAATATGCTAATTACGTGAACCCCGGCAGTTTCTCTAATTTCATTTTAGTCCTACAGAACGTGTCTGACTAATAAATATGTTAATTACATAGTCCCCGTAGTTTCTCTCGTTTCATTTTGGTCCACTGGACACGTCCAACTAATAAATATGCTAATTACATGGTCCCAGGCAATTTCTCTCGTTTCATTTTGGTCCACTGGACACGTCCAACTAATAAATATGCTAATTACATGGTCCCAGGCAATTTCTCTCGTTTCATTTTGGTCCACTGGACACGTCCAACTAACAAATATGCTAATTACATGGTCCCAGGCAATTTCTCTCGTTTCATTTTTGTCCACTGGACACGTCCAACTAATAAATATGCCAATTACATGGTCCCCGACAGTTTATCTCGTTTCATTTTAGTCCACTGGACACGTCCGACTAATAAATATGCTAATTGCATGGTCCTCGACAGTTTATCTCGTTTCATTTCAGTCCCACTGGACACGTCCGACTAATAAATATGCTAATTACATGGTTCCCGACAGTTTATCTCGTTTCATTTTAGTCCTACTGAACAGGGCTGACTAATAAATATGCTAATTACATGGTCCCCGACAGTTTATCTCGTTTCATTTAAGTCCACTGAACACGTCCGACTTTAAAATATGCTAATTGCATGGTCCCTGGCAGTTTCTCTCATTTTATTGTGGTCCACTGGACACGTCCAACTAATAAATATGCTAATTACATGGTCCCCGACAGTTTATCTCGTTTCATTTTAGTCCACTGGACACGTCCGAATTTAAAATATGCTAATCACATGATCCCCGGCAGTTTCTATCGTTTTATTTTGGTCCACTGGACACATCTGACTAATAAATATGCTAATTACATGGTCCCCGGCAGTTTCTCTCATTTTATTGTGGTCCACTGGACAAGTCCGACTAATAAATATGCTAATTACATGAACCCCGGCAGTTTCTCTAATTTCATTTTAGTCCTACTGAACGTGTCTGACTAATAAATATGCTAATTACATGGTCCCAGGCAATTTCTCTCGAGGACAAAAGCTTTTAACATAAAAATCACCAGAATATTTTAAAAAGTTACAACTTTTGATGGGGAAAAAATAAATACACAATAAACTATTTGTCAATACTCATAAAATGAGTATAAAATATAAAATTGCACTATAGTAGAATAAATTCATTTTTGTCCACTGGACACGTCCAACTAATAAATATGCTTATTACATGGTCCCCGACAATTTATCTCGTTTCATTTTAGTCCACTGGACACGTCCGACTTTAAAATATGCTAATCACATGATCCCCGGCAGTTTCTATCGTTTTATTTTGGTCCACTGGACACGTCCAACTAATAAATATGCTAATTACATGGTCCCCGGCGGTTTCTATCGTTTCATTTTAGTCCACTGGACAAGTCCGACTAATAAATATGCTAATTACATGGTCCCCGACAGTTTTTCTCGTTTCATTTTAGTCCTACTGAACAGGGCTGACTAATAAATATGCTAATTACATGGTCCCCGACAGTTTATCTCGTTTTATTAAAGTCCACTGAACACGTCCGACTTTAAAATATGCTAATTGCATGTTCTCTGGCAGTTTCTCTCATTTTATTGTGGTCCACAGGACACGTCCAACTAATAAATATGCTAATCACATGATCCCTGGCAGTTTCTATCGTTTTATTGTGGTCCACTGGACACGTCCAACTAATAAATATGCTAATCGCATGATCCCTGGCAGTTTCTATCGTTTTATTGTGGTTTACTGGACACGTCCAACTAATAAATATGCTAATCACATGATCCCCGGCAGTTTCTGTCGTTAAATTTTGGTCCACTGGACACGTCAGACTTTAAAATATGCTAATTGCATGGTCCCCGGTAGTTTCTCTCGTTTTATTTTGGTCCACTGGACACGTCCAACTAATAATATGCTAATTACATGGTCCCCCGGCATTTTCTATTGTTTCATTTTGGTCCACTGGACACGTCTGACTAATAAATACGCTAATTACATGGTCCCTGGCAGTTTCTCTCATTATATTTTGGTCCACTGGACACGTCCGACTTTAGAATATGCTAATTACATAGTTCCCGGCAGTTTCTATCGTTTTATTTTAGTCCACTGGACACGTCCAACTAATAAATATGCTAATTACATGGTCCCTGGCAGTTTCTCTCGTTTTATTTTGGTTCGCTCTACACTGTCAACTTTAAAATATGCTAAATACATTTTCTCCGGCAATTTCTCACATTTCATTTTTGTCTACTGGACACGTCCGACTAATCATATATGCTAATTACATGGTCCCTTCTATCGTTTCATTTTAGTCCACTGGACAGGTTTAACTAATAAATATGCTAATTACATGGTCACTGTTAGTTTCTCTCGTTTCATTTTAGTACACTGGACACGTCCGACTTTAGAATATGCTAATTGCATGGTCCCCGGCAGTTTCTCTCATTTTATTGTGGTCCACTGGACACGTCCAACTAATAAATATGCTAATTACATGGATCCCCACATTTTCTAATGTTTTATTTTGGTCCACTGGACACGTCCAACTAATAAATATGCTAATTACATGGACCCCCGGCATTTTCTAATGTTTCATTTTGGTCCACTGGACACAAGTGACTAATAAATATGCTGATTACATGGTCCCTGGCAGTTTATCTCGTTTGATTTTAATCCACTGGAGACGTCAGACTTTAAAAATTGCTAATTACATGATCCACGGCAATTTCTCTCATTTTATTTTGGCCCACTGGACACGTCCAATTTTAAAATATGTTCATTATATTGTCCATGGCAGTTTTTATCGTTTCATTTTGGTCCACTGAACACGTCTGACTTTTTAAAATATGTTAATTACATGGTCCCCCGGCAGTTTCTCTCATTTCAGTTTAGTCCTACTGAACGTGTCTGACTAATAAATATGCTAATTACATTGTCCCCCGGCAGTTTCTCTCATTTCATTTTAGTCCTCCTACTGAACGTGTCTCACTAATAAATATGTTAATTACATGGTCCCCCGGCAGTTTCTCTCATTTCAGTTTAGTCCTACTGAACGTGTCTGACTAATAAATATGCTAATTACATTGTCCCCCGGCAGTTTCTCTCATTTCATTTTAGTCCTACTGAACGTGTCTGACTAATAAATATGCTAATTACATGGTCCGCCGGCAGTTTCTCTCATTTCATTTTAGTCCTACTGAACGTGTCTGACTAATAAATATGCTAATTACATGGTCCCCCCGGCAGTTTCTCTCATTTCATTTTGGTCCACTGGACACGTCCAACTAATAAAATGCTAATTGCATGGTCCCAGACAGTTTATCTCATTTCATTTTAGTCCACTGGATACGTCCAACTAATAAATATGCTAATTACATGGTCCACGGCAGTTCCTATCATTTCATTTTAATCCACTGGACACGTCCACTTTAAAATATGCTAATTACATGGTCTCTGGCAGTTTCTATCGTTTCATTTTAGTCCATTGGACACGTTTAACTAATAAATATGCTAATTACATGGTTCAAGGCAGTTTATCTCGTTTTATTTTAGTCCACTGGACATGTCTGACTAATAAATATGCTAATTACTTGGTCCCCGACAGTTTATCTCGTTTCATTTAAGTCCACTGGACATGTCCGACTTTAAAATATGCTAATTGCATGGTCCCTGGCAGTTTCTCTTGTTTTATTGTGGTCCACTGGACACGTCTGACTAATAAATATGCTAAGTACATGGTCCCCGACTGTTTCACTCGTTTCATTTTAGTCCACTGGACATGTCCAATTAATAAATATGCTAATTACATGGTCCCCGGTAGTTTCTCTCGTTTTATTTTGGTCCACTGGACACGTCCAACTAATAAATATGCTAATTACATGGTCCCCGGCAGTTTATCTCGTTTTATTTTGGTCCGCTCTACACATTCAACTTTAAAATATGCTAAATACATTTTCTTTGGCAATTTCTCTCATTTCATTTTAGTCTACTGAACACGTCCGACTAATCATATATGCTAATTACATGGTTCCTTCTATCGTTTCATTTTAGTCCCCACTGGACAGCTTTAACTAATGAATATGCTAATTACATGGTCCCTGTTAGTTTCTCTCGTTTCATTTTTGTCCACTGGACACGTCCAACTTTAAAAGATACTGTAAAATATTTGATTACTTAGTTTAATTAAGGGGAAATAATAATCTTATATTCAACATTTTATGATAATCTCTGGTTCTCTCGGTATTCTGATTTTGTTTGTTAGTTTATAGCCATTTCCCATATACCTAGTGCAGCTTTGAAGGATGCATTTAGTAGGCAACTCAGACTTCATTCCTTCAGCAAGGTAAACTGATGGTGGTAGCTATATGAGTCATTACTTGTCTCTGACACTTTGGATGGGGATATAAATTACACAGTTTAAACAAACATTTCCACATTGCTTGCAATCATTGTCTGACTTTTCAGTTGCTATATTCTGGATTCATACATCTTATTGTGCGAGTAGTGCATATTAGCTTTACTCAGATTTCTAAATAGACACCTAATAATTATTATCATTATTGTGTTCTTCGAATATGCTGCATTCATTGCACATTGTTAAGAGCTTTCATTTGATACTCAACATGAAAACTTTCCACCTGTTGTACTTTAGCCCCTAATTTTGTTTAGTAAACTAATTATAACTAGAGAAAGAATTATGATCAAAGTGTGATTTAAATTTTATTTTACTCCTTATGAAGGGCTTTTATTAGATTCCTAAACACGAACACATTTGATGAGGAAGATTTTAAGTCACCAGAGGTCAAATCAAAGGCGCCCCAATATTGCTGTTATTCAAGTGTATACATGAGTATCAAACTTTGTACTTTTTTAGAAAGTGTTAAAATCCTATAATGCATGCACACTGAGGATTAATGATGGGTACTAATGTGATACTACTGAAAATGTAAGAGCTCATCTCTTATACACTAAAATACTGAAAACCCACTATAAAATACAAAAGAGGTGTGGTCCTGCTAGAATGTGCTGTTTCTTCAACATACTTGGGGTGGGAAATCCCAGGTTTCCTCACCCTCTCAATGAAAGCCTGAGAAGCAATAGGAATTTCTAAAGTTAAACAAAGCAAATTATGCACTGATAGCCAATAATAGTGATATTTGATTACGATACGTTAATCATTCACTTCTGATATTTTCAAGTACAGTGTTCTCCAGTGTGTGTTGCTAGTATAGAGAAGTTGGTTCCAATAGGTCTATATTGCTAGATGATAATGCATGCATCACCAATACTGGAGTGCTATTTCTATTTAACAGCTTTTGCTCCCAAAATGAATTGCTTTATTGGGTCCTTTATGCGTATGCGTACGTCAAAAATATTCGCCCGCGCTTCTAATTACATAAGTTAGGTAAAGCGTTCACAGTTTCAGTATGTCATGGGAGGCCGTATCTTGGGTCACCACTGGGCACGGATGACTACATGAGAGTTTTTGTTCAGGAAAAGGTGAACGGCTGGATTGAGGACCTACAGATACTCACGGATATTGCCAAGTCTCAACCCCATGCAGCCTACGCAGCGTTCACTCATGGTTATCGGCACAAGTTCTCCTACCTCTCACGTACCACTCCCAACATCGTTTACCTCTTGGCGCCGCTGGAGGAGTTTCTGTCCTCAACCTTCATTCCGGCCTTGACGGGAAGAGCCCCCCCCAGATGCTGCTGTCCGTGACCTGTTCGCTCTTCCAACTCGGCTGGGGGGGTTGGTAGTTGTGAACCCAACAAAGTCCTGTCCACTCGAGCATGAGGCTTCTATTGCCATTACAGATCCGCCAACCACAGCGGTCTCTGCTCAAAGCGACGAATACACCTACGATTGCCTTGCCGCCCAGGTATCGGCTGGGGCCTAGGTGAAGGCCAGCAGGAAGGCTTTGGAGAGAGATACAGCGTCTGATGTCCGAGAGCGGGTACCCGCTCCTCTACAGCGTGCGATGGACTTAGCCCAAGCGAAAGGGGCTTCAAGCTAGTTGACGCCCCTGCCAATAGAGGAGCTAGGCTTCTCACATAAGGGTGCCTTTTGGGATGCTCTGGCACTGAGATATGGTTGGTCTCCACTGAATGTGCCCGATTGTGCCTGTGGTGTGTCCTTCTCCAACATGTGCTGTCCTGCCCTAAGGGTTTTTTCCCCTCCTTACGCCACAATGAGGTGCGAGACATCACTGCCACAGTGATGACAGAGGTCTGCCATGACGTTTGTGTCGAGCCACATTTGCAACCACTATCAGGTGAGGCTTTGAACGGGGCAACAGCAATTACTACTGACGGTGCACGATTAGATATGGCAGCTTGTGGCTTTTGGGGAGGCAGACACGAGAGGGCCTTCTTTGACATCAGGGTATTCAATCCCCTGGCACAGTCGAATTGTCATTCTATCGCCTTGTGCTACAGGAAACACGAACATGCTAAGAAAAGGGCTTATGACCAGCGTGTGAGAGAGGTTGAACAAGGCACCTTTTCACCTGTGGTACTATCCCTAACTGGTGGTATGGGGCCGGCAGCAACAGTGATTTACAAGAGGCTGGCCTCCATGCTGGCCTAAAAGAGAGACCATCGTACAGCTCCACCTTGTCATGGTTGAGATGCTCCTTAAACTTTTCGTTGCTAAGATCTTCAATTCAATGTATTAGAGGAGCCCGCTATCAGTTGGTCGTGCGGCCAGAGACTGCCCCCTGTGGACGTTGCGTCCTTGGAGGCGCGCTTTCATTGACCACTATAGATAGTGCTTATCTTCATTGCCTCTGTTTCCTTGGTTTTTGTTTTTCATTTGCTTTGCTTCATTAAAAAAACAAACAAAAAAAAACAAACAAACAAAAAAATAAAATAAATACATTTTTTTTTTCAATTAACGAGCGCGGAGAATCCTGCTGCACTGCCTTACGCAACTTTGTTTCAACCAAAAAGTTTATAGCTACTCTCTTCTTGAAACAATTGTGAAGTCTTTGTAAAGCTGCGCTTCTTTGCCACTGCTTTAAAAGTTTATTCAGGTAATTCTGTTATTGTTAACTCTTCATGCCTAATCATGGCTACTTAACTAGATGACCCAAAACAGGACACCTTTTTAAAATATTCATTTGGCACCATGAACCTGAATTGTTTAAGGTAAAGGATCACCACACTGTTGAAATAGTTAATCAACAGCTATGGTTTGAGACAGTAAACAATAGTTGTGGTTTGTGGTTTAGTCATACCGTCCTATTTTTCTGTAAAAATAATCTGCTCGCTCGCCATGCATTTGCGCTATTCGAGCGCACCACTAGTTCTATTCGCGTGATTCTTCCGGTAACGGCAGGTATAGCACAGCGGACCGAGGTTACCGGCGGTTAAAGAGAGTGGCCAAATGAGTTAGGGGAGGGCGGGGCTCGGTATTAAGGGCACCGACCTCGTGCGGAGAGCGTCAATTAGAAAGTGATTAAAATGGAGAAAGACAAAAAAGAGAAGCTGCCGAGAACGGCCAGCAAGGCCACGGCTGAGGCCCGTGGAAGAGAAGATGCCCCGGCGCCTAAGCGGCGGAAGGGGGCGAGGACTACGTCGGAGGAGAGTGAGGACGAAGTGTCTGAGGGAGACCGAGCCGGTGAGGTGGAGCAGAATTCTAAAGCAATTCGCTGGCTCGTGAGACAGATGGGGGTCTTGGAAAAGACAGTCCTGGACCGGCTTCCGGAGAAAAAGGGTATGCCCTGTGTAGAAGCTGGGGTGGGGGGGGACATAGTAGGTTGAGTGAGTAAGGTTGAGCGGTGAGTCTGTGATCGGGGACGTGGAGAGAGGGGACTGGAAGGCTATGGCAAACGTTTCTGATGCTCACCTCCGTGCTAGCAATAGTGCGTGACAAAACCGAGCTCAGCGGGCTTTGTGGAGGCGTCCAGTGGGCGAGGGTTAGGACGTTGATCAAGGTGTAGGGAGCCAAGGAAGGGGAGACGGCGAAGGACGCCGTAAGAGTGTGGTGAGCCGGAGGCTGGGAGGTGGTGGCATTGTCTCTCAAGGGAGCGAGACGGAGGCCTCGATGTTAGGCTAGGTAGTAGAGGGTAGTTCAGAGTTCCTCGGCTCAAAGAGGGGGGAAGGAGAGGCCGGCAGGGAGCTAGCCGGAGGTGGCGGGACTTGGGATGCGAGTTCCCAGTCAGCCGGGAGAGTTTGGAGGGGGATGGTGGCCATGCAGGTTGGGGCATAGAGGTAAGGTCCCCATAGGTTAAGTTTAGGGGGCAGTAGTATGGGTAGTTTAGGTAGGGTAGTCACTAGGTAGGCAGGAGGCGGCAGCGGACCAGTGCAGGGAGAGGGCAGCACTGGGTAACCGTGAGTGACGGAAAGGGTCCAGCGTTGGAGGGCAATGCTGTGAAGCCGTCAGTGTGGTGAGGGCGCCGAGGATGGAGTGGAAAAGAAAGGGTGCCAGCGGTCCCGAGTTGGTGGGTGACTCGGTGAAGGCACGGTATGTGAATGGGTGGAAGGGGCCCAGGGCTGGGTGGCAGCCCGGTAAAGTCAAGGGGGCCATGAGTGAGTGACACGGTGGTCCAAGGCTGGGGTGGGCAGCCTTGTGAAGGGTGTCAGGTAGTCTAAGGGCACAAAGAGTGCATGTGGTCCAGGGCTGGGTGGCAGTCCTGTGAAGTTAGGGGATTAGGATGGAGTGACACGGAGGTCCAAGGCTGGGGTGGGCAGTCTTGTGAAGGGTGTCAGGATGTCTAAGGGCACAAAGAGTGCAGGTGGTCCAGGTCTGGGTGGCAGTCCTGTGAAGTTAGGGGGTTAGGATGGAGGGATAAGGGGGTCCAAGGCTGGGGTGGGCAGTCTGGTGGAGGGTGTCAGGAGTTATGGTGGCACAGGAGTGCCGGCGGGCCAGGACTGGGTGGCAGTCCTGTGAAGTCGGAGGGTTAGGAGAGAGTGACACGGGGGGCCAAGGCTGGGTTGTTGGAGCAGTCTTGTGAAGGGGTCAGGTGTTAGTAGGGCACAGGAGAACCAGGGTCCAGGGCTGGGTGGCAGCCCCGTGAAGGTATGGGGTAGGAGTGAGTGACACGGAGGTCCAAGACTGGGGTAGTCAGTCTTGTGAAGGGTGTCGGGAGGCACTTGGGTGCTGGGGATCCAGGGCTGGGTGGCAGCACTGGGAGGCTAGGAGCCAGGAGTGAGGGGCCACCAGGGAGGGACATGTGTGTCATGTTCATGTCTGTGTGATGTGTGGTCACAGACGAGGTGGCGGAGCTGGCGGAGGCTGCCAGGAGCAAAGGGGCGACAGAAGCTCCTGCCGGAGAGAAAAGAGAGGAGAGACCTCTGGTGCAGAAGCTGTTGGACAGCTTAAAGGAGGCCGGGGCGGGAGAGAGTGAGGACAAGAAGTCATCCAGAGTGGTGCACCTCATTAAGAACTTACCGCCGTTGCCGACCAAGGTGGTCGAGCGGATTAAAGAGGGTTCCTTTGTGGACTTTGCCTTCTTCCCCGTCTTCGACGATGGTCCTGGCGAAGCAGGTGACTGGAGGTCCAGTCCGGGGGAGGCCAGTGAAAGCTCTGGAGGGGGAGGAAGCAAGAGAAAGAGTCCCAAGGAGGTGCCGGACTTGGCAGGGTGGAGCACCTGCTTCACTCTGTTCCAGGTGGCGTGGGCATCCAGCAAGCCGGAGATGTGGGTCCCACTGGCGACGTACAGAGAGTCAATTTTCAAGCTGGCAAAAAGGCACCAGTGGAACCAAGTTGCCCGCTATGACAGGAGGTTCCGGCAGGAGGCGGCGGGCAAGGACACCGTGAAATGGGAGGAAGAGAATCTGTCCTTGCTGTTGGACGTGGTCCACTCCACGCCATCATCGAAAGCCGAGCCGAGGCAGTCGGCTGGAGGGGGTGATCCTCTGGGGAGAAAGGCTGAGCCGAGGAGGAAGGGCGCTTGCTTTCGCTTCAATAGGGGCGAGGGCAGGTGCACCTTTGGGGCCCAGTGCAAGTTCAGCCACACTTGCTCCAATTGTGGAGGGGATCACCCAGCAACCCAGTGCAACAGGCCTGGGGAACGAAAATGAACTATAACCATATCCACCTCCGTATCGTACTGTTATTTTATCATCCGGTGTATTGTTCATGGTTGATGTAGTATTCTATTGTTTGCTTGAATTCTCAGTCACTGGTAGTCAGGGTATTAGCCGTAGTCGGGAAGGGGAGACGCTGTGAAGGGAGGGAGTGACTGTATCAGGGTTGGGTAGCTATAGCGGCTAGGTAGGGCAAGGGTAAGGGTGCGGGCGGGAAGGGGGTAGCTAGGGCACGTATGCACACACGCAGTCTAGGGTGGTGAGGTGTTGCAGTGCGGGTGGGCAAAAGCTGACAGTGGTTTTCGCTTTTGCAGGGTACTGCTTCACAAATCAGTTGAAGGAACTCGAGCGGAGATCTGAGGGCTTGAGCAGTAGAGTGCTGCAGGGTGCAGAGGCGGTGGTGACCCCCCTGGTGTGGCAGCAGTGGGAGGAGGAACTGAGAGAGCACCCGGACAGAGAGTGGGTGGAGTTCCTGGTGACGGGTGTCAGAGAGGGGTTCCGCCTGGGTCACGACCAAAGTAAAGTCGTGCTGAAAGAGAGGCGGGGAACCATGTACGAGGCCTCTCAGCACAGAGAGGTGATTCAAGAGTACCTGGAGAAGGAGGTACAGGGAAGGAGGATCTGGAAGGTGAGCGCTGAGGGGGTCCAGTGCTCACCGTTTGGAGTGATCCCAAAGAAGGGCAAGCCGGGCAGGTGGAGATTGATTGTAGACCTGTCCGCGCCGGAGGCCCACAGTGTCAACGATGGCATTGACAGGGAGCTGTCGAGTGTTTCTTACACGTCGGTAGAGGACGTCGTCAGGAGAGTGTTGGAGCTGGGGGAGGGTGCCAGGCTGGCTAAGGCTGATGTGAGAGCAGCCTACCGGAACGTTCCCGTCCACCCGAGGGACAGGTAGCTGCTGGGAATGAGGTGGGAAGGCGAGACTTTCGTGGATGGCACCCTCCCGTTTGGCCTCAGGTCAGCTCCTCTGTTGTTCACGGCCCTGGGGGACGCCATTGAATGGATTGCCACGAAGAGAGGAGCGGTCTGGCTCAGACATTACATTGATGACTTCGTGGCAGTGGGGCAAAGTGGCACTGATCAGTGTGAGAGGACCATGGCCGTGTTCAAGGAGACGTGCCTTCGGTTGGGTATGCCGTTGGACGAGAACAAGGAGGAAGGACCCAGCGAGGTGCTGACCTTCCTGGGAATAGAGATAGACTCGGTCAGAATGGAGGTGAGGTTGCCTCAAGAGAAGCTGACCGAGATGAGAGCCCTCCTAAAGAGGTGGAGGGGCATGAAGTCATGCAAGAGGAGGGACCTGGAGTCACTGGTGGGGTCCCTCAACCACGCATGCAGGGCAGTCAGGCCGGGAAGAGCCTTCAAAAGGAGACTGCAGGATCTCATGACCACGGTGGAGAGGGGTGACCGCAGAGTGAGACTCAATGTGGAGGCTCGGGCGGACATCGAGTGGTGGCACCAGTTTGGGCTGAGGTGGAACGGGACCTCGCTCATGAAGGCCGTGGTCGTGGATGAAGTTCCCCAGGAGGTGATGTGTTCCGATGCGTCTGGAAGCTGGGGTTGTGGTGCAACCTGGCAGGGCGAGTGGTTCCAGATCCAGTGGAGCACCCTGCCGGGCACAAGTGAGTGGGGCATCATGCCCAAAGAGATGCTGCCGATAGTGGTTGCGGCAGTGGTGTGGGGAGCTCGTTGGAAAAGACGAGCCATCAGGGCCAGGTGCGACAACATGTCGGTTGTGGCGGCCATACAGGCGGGTGCCTGTAAGGAGAGATGGTCTATGCACCTGCTCAGGTGCTTGGCGTTCGTGGAGGCGACCCTCTCTGTGACCGTGAGAGCTGAGCATATCAGAGGGGTCGAGAATGGGGTGGCAGACGACCTGTCCAGGGATAGGTTACAGAGTGCTCTGTCTGCCATGCAGGTGCCGCAGTCGGAGCCAGTGACGGTGCCAGCGGAGCTCTGGGGGCTGCTGACCACGGCAAGTCAATCCTGGTCAGGGCAGGAGTGGAGGCGGTTGTCGGGGATGCTATCGACATGTCAATAGCAGGACACACGCGGCGGCGGTATGCCGCTGCGTGGGAGAGGTACTCGGTCTGGTGCAGGAGCCTAGGGGAAGAGCCGTTGCCTGTCACTGAGGACAAGGCCTTGGCGTATGTGGCGGTCTTGGCCGGAGAGGGACTCAAAGCCGGGACGGTGAAGTACCACCTGGCGGGTCTGAGAATGGCGCAGATCAAGGCAGGCATGAGGGCGCCAGACTGGAGTACCATGGACAGGCTGACCCAGCTGAAGAAGGGCCTGGCTCGAATGGAGGCCGTGGGTGGTGGGTCTCCCCAGGCGAGGGAGCCGGTGAAATGGGTCCACATGAGAGCCATGCAATCCGCATGGAGGAGCAAAGGAGAGAGAGGCACTATGCTGTGGGCTGCGGCCTGCATGTGCTTCTTTGGCTGCTTGAGGGCAGGGGAGGCGCTGGCTCCCGAGAGCGGGGAGTTCGACGCAAAGGCCCACCTTTCGTGGGAGGATGTTCAATTGGATAAAGCCAAGAGCCCGGGCTGGATTCGGGTCAGGATAAAAGAGTCCAAGACGGACAGGATGAGAGTTGGGGCCTACGTGACTCTGCACAGGACTGACAGGGACATCTGCCCAGTGAGGGCGGTGTTGGAATTCATGGTGTGCAGAGGAGCGGGACCAGGACCCTTTTTCTCGGGGAAGGACGGAGGGAGTCTCACCAGACGTGGGTTCGTGGTGGAAGTCCGAAAGGCCCTAGGGGAGAGTGGGATTCCCGAGTCGGGTATCTCTGGGCACAGCTTCCGCATTGGGGCAGCTACGGCTGCGGCTGCGGGAGGAGCGTCGGACGACGAAGTGAAAGCTCTGGGGAGATGGACGAGCCGAGAATACAAGGGCTACATAAGGAGAGAGGGGGGGGACCAGGCCTCCTCGGCAAAAAAGTGGACGGAGTCACTCAAGGCTGAGGACGGCAGCCAGGACTAGTCAGTGTATGTGTTGTCATTCACTCATCTCATGGTGATTGTTATCAATGATGCTCTTGTCTTAAAGTTATGGGTGACATGGGCGGGTGAGGGTAGTGGGTGAGGCTGGTAGGGCTAGTC
>WLWD01001769.1_pt1 | contig 44462 bp, 22 predicted proteins | sample 6712731 | NCBI WGS metagenome assembly WLWD01 (sample SAMN12718690, study PRJNA576275) | sponge metagenome | isolation source: marine sponge | host: Mycale hentscheli | place: New Zealand: South Island, Marlborough, Capsize Point | collected 2014-11-01 | reverse complement strand
TGGTCCCCCGCCAAATACGGTCCGGCCGGACTGAAATTGGCAGCCAAAATTGGTCCGCCCTGCTAATTTCGGTCCGCCCGGGTGCGCTCCAGTTAAACCAAAATTTGAATTATAGCCGCAATGGCGGATTCCAATCCTGTGGTTGATTTTGACACCGATAAGGATGTACTTCTGGTCAAGGATGCGCTTAGGTATATCCGGACTAGGGAATATCCTGCAGGTAGGTATTCAGTTATATGCTGCCAACTGCGCAATTCAAATGGACGGGTTTGTGCAGGTGTTTCGAATAATGGGAAGAGGGTAATACGAAGAAAGGCTGAGAAATTGGCTATTACTGAAGAGGGTGAAGTGGTATATTGTAAGAAAGATGGAAAGAAGGTATAATTGATTTATAGTCACAAAACAACACAGATCAATGGCTAGTTATATTCAGCATGTGTGTGTGTGTATGTGTTGTCTGGACAGTCATTGCAGAATTTAACCAGTAGATTGTTAATCTCTCAGTCTCAGCATATAACTTACTTTTACATGTAGCTACTAGCTACTTCAATTTTTAATTCGAAACTCTACAATTAGCTATTTTCGCAAGTCCTATCGTAAGAGAGTTTCTAAATAGCCATTTGTGTTTAGGCATTCATTACATTTTTAGTACCACAAGTACTTCATTATAGAGGTAACAAAATCACATATCTACACATTGTTGCCATTGTAGTAGCAAGTTTGAGAAGATACGTGAAAAGGTGTAGCTACTTCAGGTACAGCATAAAATTTTTATCTTTCGTGGAAAAAAGTCAAAAATGTTTTGTAGTAGCTAGTTAACTATAAAATATTCATATATGGGACTATGATTAGCTAGAATGTATTTTGCAGGTGTAGCAGATTAGTTTATACATATATATAGTAAAGGATTTTATTCAATATCATTTAAAATTAGAGCTATAAACATGTAGTGTTGACTAAAATAAAAACTGAAACCCGTTACTTTTCATGGGGTCTTTCATTTTGATAAGAACTAAAACTAAGATGTAGCTACAGTACATAAACTACAACTAAATATTTTTAGATGACGCAGTATTCTATTCAAATTTTGTGGATGACAAAAACTAAAACTAAGCAATTTTTATTGTAAACAATTCACCTCGAATCGTGTCACTGATATAAGTAAATAGCTAGCTAGCTATTCTCTAAACTATATAATAATATCATACTTTATTTAACAATTTTTTCATTGAAATAGCTATTCTATTTTTGAAAATATTTGGGAAACTACATAAACTTTCTATTTTACGAGTCTCATTGTTGAAGAATTTGAGACTACATAAATTAACCAAAACTACAAGTCAATTGATATTATCAAACTACTACATAATATTGAAGAATAACTAATAATTAGCAAAATCTTCAAAGGCAAAAAAACTAAAACTAAGCATTCAAAATATTTTTTAGTATTGCAATCTCTAAACCAAAACCACCTGAAACCATTATTGGATGATGACTAGATTATACTGTAATTAAAGGGAGATGCTTCAGTTTGTATAATAGGCATGAAGATATTTACCAAGTTTCAAACAATATTTACAATTGTATAATTTGCAACAGATAGCTAGCTAAATATCTAGCATTTTAGGTAACTGGCTTCCAGAGTTACTAATAGGCATGCTTTTTGGAGATATAGCTATATATTTTCCACACCAAAATACATCATCTATAGCTATAGAGACCTGATTAACCGAGGACTGTTCAGTACATAAAAAAAAAGCTCTAGTTAAATGTTACTGATCCAGTTAAATGTTACTATTTAAAATAAAAAAGGAGTTAAGTTCATAATGACTTCCACAACTTAGGTTCGTTACATTACTGATTTGGACGAGAGATCCAGAATTCTGGCATCATGCCACAATGACCCCACTTCTGGACACTTAGGCACAAAAAAAACTTTGGGAAGAGTTAGTGAGCGGTTTATGTGGCAGGGAATGGTCAATGATGTCAATAAATTGGTAAGTAAATAAATAACTCATACAGAAGAGAAAGTTGGTCACTTAATGACAAAGAGTGTTGTTATTTATTAATTATGATACATCCAGGTTAGTAATTGTGATCTATGCCAAAAGATTCATGGCAAATTAAGCCAATCTACCCCAGAGCTCCATCCTGTACCAGTTGTGTCACCATGGTACCACATTGGTATGGACTTCATTGGCCCCATTTCTCCTGCATCACATCAAGGAAACAAATACATCCTGACTATAACAGATTATTTTACAAAATTTGTTGAGGCAATACCTATGAAAAATAAATATGCAGAAAATGTAGCTGCGGCATTGTTCAAGGTAGTAGTCAAATGTATGCACTATGATGAAGTCTTGAAGCTTATAATTTATTGAATATACTATTATAGGTATTTATGAGAATGGGAATTTGTAAGGTAGTGACTTCAGATCAAGGATCAGAGTTCAATAATTCATTGAATCGTGAACTCATGAGTTTACTAAAAATCGACTATCGCCTGACTACACCGTACCACCCCCAGGTTACTTGCACTTTGTACTGGTATTATAACTATTATTATTGCTAATTTTTATGTTATAACTTGAATTTAGGCTAACGGTCTGGTTGAAAGGTTCAATCAAACTCTACAGAGCATATTAGTAAAATATGTTCAGGAAGAAAAAGAGACCTGGGAGGATTACATTGACACATGTATATATGCCTACAACACAGCTCAACACGAATCTACAAAGTTCACACCCTTTGAGTTGATGTTCTCCAGAAGTCCAGTACTCCCAATTGATATAACTGAAGATGCATCATGCCAATATGAAAACCTTCCAGAAGTAACTGATGGTATGTGTAATCAATAATTGTAATGAAATTTAGCGAATGTTATTATATTAGATCTGATCCTCACCAACACAGAGAAGAGAACTAGCATTCTTGAAAAAGCAAAAGCCAATATAGTTCATGCCCAATCCCGTCAGAAGAGAATTTATGATCAGAAGCATTCAAATCCACACATTTTTAGGAATGGTGCTCTAGTCCTCAAGAAGGATTTCAGGAGGAGACATAGGAGAGGTGGTAAACTTGATCCAAAATGGGTTGGACCTTTCAAAGTTGTATGTAGTCTTGGTCGTGGTCTTTTTCGTTTTCAAGATATATCAAATCGCAATAACATAGTAGCTAGAGTGAATGGAGCCCATTTAAAAGAATACAAGTCAACCTCCAAGGTAATTGTAATCAAGAGGTATAGCATATTATGTATGTATTGTGTATAACAGCAAAGCAGTTCTTCATCTGAACTGGAGCCCCCTCTCTCTGATTCTGATGAATCAGAAGACATTGCAAGACCTAAACTGAAAAGGAGAAAAACAATTAGTCCACTGGTAAATGAAGTTTTGAATTCATCATTAATTAGTAATATACACTTAATTGAAATTTTGTAGCCTTTGAGTTCTCAAAAGGAGTTATCCCCATTATCCTCTTGTATTTCAAGTCCTATCAGAACGATATGTTTGTTAGCCTCTATGTTAAGAAATCTACATACCTGTCATCCCACTTCTATAGCCTCAATGTTCACTTTCTGAGGATGATGATTTAAAAGAGATGAGTTCACTTCCAGAATTGGAACCAGTATCCTTGAGTACACCAAGTCTACAACAAATAGTATGTGAACTCATGTGTAGAATCTGTGCTAAACGCTCTCTCATTTCATAGACAAAGCATTCATTACTTTCAAAAGATTTAATGGACTTTCCTCATGATATAAACAGTCAAGGACATTTAAGTTCACTAGTAAATCATAAAATTGTATATGTCTGTTACTATTTTTGTAGGAAAAGAAAGCATCTAGTACAATTTTGGAAACCACTACAAGTTGCTACACTTATCATGAGGACTCTTGTGAGTCACTAAAGTAGGATTCGATAAATTATATTGCTATAACACCATTTTAACCATGCAGTATTATCTAAGTATTAACACTTTACACTGTAGGTTTGGAAATGTTATTAACAGTTAATACAATTTGTACTTCAGGTCATACTCCACCCGAAAAAACCCTTCAGCCTCACCACTACATAGATGAGATAAAAAAATTTCCTCCTAATGAACTGACAGCAAAGTTGTCTTCACTCCAAAAAATTAGAAAGGTTCGTACAGTATGGACATAACATTATGACTTTAGTAGAGGTTAGCCACATACGTGTTAGTAACCATCAATTCTTAATTAAAATGGTTTTGTTGTAAATCTTTCTAGTTTTTTTTAAATTTTGTATCACTATTTACTTCGATACAATTTTAGAACATTCAAGTCATTACAACCTCAATTGTGACTATAGTATTTTGTTCGGAGGATGTTATTGTACGGTTATTTCCTTAACATTCTTGTTTTTTCAAGTCACCATAACCTGGGGCGAGTGGTTGCCATGGCATTGAAATCCTTTAGCAGTCTAAACTTTTTAAAACTCTGCCTTTGGCCTATTTTTGTTGCTGAGTTAGGTGCTTCTCGCCAAAAGCCACTGGCAACAGAAGTCACAATGGCATACCTAACCACTTCTGAGATAAAGGTAAGAAAGTAATTTGTTTGCTAAAGTTTATAGTCAACTGCTACATACTCTGTTGTCATTATGAACTACAGGAGTAGAAGCTAGAATATATGAAACAATACTGTATAGTTTTATGCAACCTAACTAGACAGGCTCACGCCATATTTGTGCTCAAACACACTATAGTTATTAAATTAATATTATTATTATTGAGGAACTTCTAAAGCAACAACATCCTCATATAAGTGGATTACAGAATCCTATACTTCAGTTAACAGGCTCTTTTGAAATAATGAAAAAACCATTTGTTCAGATACTGAATCACGCTGGGAACCACTGGATAACAATTTCGACCATTGATTGTGAACCTGGTTCAGTTTTTATTTTTGACAGCATGAACTTGCTACTTACAAAGGAACTGCAGATGGTTGTGGCAGACTTGCTACATTTACAGGATCATCAACACATTGTTTTGAAGCATGTAAAAATGCAATATCAAATAGGGTCAAATGACTGGCTTATTTGCAATAGCTTCAGCTTGTGCTCTCTGCAATGAATTCAATCCTGCTAAAATGAAGTTTGAGCAGAGCATAATGAGGCAGCATTTATTAAAAGCATTTCAGGATAAAGAATTAACTCCTTTTCCTCACAAAAAGTCGCGTCAGCAAGCCATATCTATAATAGAAAAAAAGGTCAGAATATACTGCATCTGCAGAAAGCCGGACAGTGGTGGGAAAATGATCCTTTGTTCCAACTGCAAAGAATGGTTCCACTGTGCCTGTGTAAAAGTAGTTGATAACATCATATTTGAGTCCAATTGGCTCTGTGACATGTGCAGATGATGTGAAATTTCAGGAAGTAGAGAACATGCTTAAAGACAAAAAGTAGTACTTTATTCATCATTGAAGTATTCTTTATATCTTATATTAATATCACATACACACTCATAACAACCACACACATTCACATGCAGAGCCAAAGCTCATACACATAATATTTTAAATATAAATAATATGTATGACTTTTCCTTATCATGATGACTTAGAATGTGATTGGTGTAGTGTAATAGATAGGCCTAAATACTAAATATTGAGGTTGGCCTTGTTGTAATCATCAGCAAACTACTTCAAAGTTTCATTAAAAAGATCTCAATACACAGGCACACCCAACTGTCAAAAACAAGAAGTACACAGATATAAGAATTGAAACAAAACCAAAGTGTTGATAGGGAGGAGCTAAGATAACACATAGACACAACACAAATACATCAAAGATTCCAAATAGCTTGTGGTAAGATCTCACACATAGTCCCCTTCCCAACTCTAAATAGCCAGGGGAAGGTAACTACACTACACAAAAATGTGTGCAATTTATGAATCAAACAAATAAATACATTACGGAATTTTCCAATGATATAGTAGATTGCACACTGTGATGGCTCTGAAATTTCTGGGAACAATTCCAAGTATTAACAATCCCAATGTCAAAGAATATTGGGAATAAACACTATAGTTAGAGCTTAAACATAGTTAATTGAGCCCTTTTTCTGAGGAAAATATATCAACAAGAAGTACTGAAAGAGCAGTATAGCTACTGATGGTAAGAGAAATTGTCAGAAATCAAACTACCAACTGTTACTTAAAAATAATTATGTAACCTAATTTTTTCCCTTACGAGGTAAGTTACCTATAGGTTTTTCTTTCCTATACTTCTTTCTTACTTATACTTCAGGCGCTAGAAGATTATCAAGTAGCTAGAGAGTAAACTCATCAACAAGAAGTACTAAAGAGCCGTCTATAACTATACTGATATACCTCACCACCTCCAATTTACCACACAATATTGTTTTTTTTTAGGTGGGACTAAATTTGGCAAAGCGGACCACATTTGGCAGCCATATTTAGTCCGCCCGGACTGAATTCAGCAGCCAATTCTGGTCCCGGACGGGTTTTAGCAGCCAATTTCAGTCCGGGGGACCGATTTTGGGTAGGACCCGATTTGGCGTTACACTCCCAGCAACTGTTTGAATTGAAAAAGAAGCAATAAATCAAGTCACGTTATTTAAAGTTTTCATTGTGACATTCTTAATAGTAGTTGTAAGGCACAATACTTTCACACAACTGAACATACCTACGCAAGACTTACTTTCGTGGTTCGTCTAGTGGACAATGAATTTTCAAGTAAATGCTGTTGAGTAAGGCTTACAACTGTGACAATTAGCGACTGACTAGAATAGAAATGGAGCTCCCATAAATGTTTGAGTTTTAACTGCACCCGCAAAAGAATTCAAAGCGGTAAACAATTCAATTTCTAAGGTGATACAGGTAATGGTCGCTAAACCGGAGGATTCTGTTTAGTGAAGTTTGGGACGGGGTCAACCCTGATTGTGACTCAATTTCTGGTGCACCCAATTGGGACATTTAATCAGTGCACTCTACTAATTTCATTATTATAATTTTAATTATATAATCAGTCTTGTAATGTGTCCCATGTGATAGTTTGATGAAATTCTTAGATTTTCCTCCGAATATTTTTTCCTAAAGAACCTATGTCATAAAGAGTATATATAATGATAAAAAATATGCTAAATAACTGTATTTTCAGTAACTAAAAATTTAATTGAGTTTAAATACTATAACCATGTTATAGTATTATCAGCACTATTTCTAGAAACAAACTTTCTTAATATCTAAAATGAAAGCAAAATTTGAATGTATGAAATGGAAATGTTTGTCATTCTCAAAAATATCAGACATGATTTAGAGAGAAATATTTTATGGGTTTAGTCACACATACTAAAACACTAAAGTTAAACTTTATATATTAATTTTGAATACGATTGCTATTATGTCATCAAGATCCCTAGCTATATGTTTGTTCATGATTTGCACTCACTGTTGCTTAATTTCCTGGTATAATTTTTTATACTTTGTACATCTTCGAAAAAAAATCAGAATCTGGTGACGTAGGCAATAATTGCATTTACCTCAGCAACATTACACATTCTAGATTAAGTTAGTGGACTACACACTTCTTTTTATTATTTAAAATACAACGTTTGGATCGAAGTTGCTCGATCTTCTTCAGGTGGAATATAACTGAAATGGCTGGGTGATGGTAATACAGAAGTTTATATAGGTATGAGATATAATAGAGCAGTTGGTGACTGAATGAAGGTGTTGATAAGAGTCTATTGATGCTTTAATTGATGAGTTAAACCAATAATTAAGTCAGTAAGTAAGGAAAATCATAAATGCATAACTGAAAAAAATATATATATATATATATTATAATATATAGCTATATATGAAATAAAATAATAAAATAAATAAGTAAACAAATAATGATAATAAAGATATGCACTTATGTGATGTTGCTCATCCATATTGGGCTGATGTTAAGTCCTTGGGTCTTGGTTAAAATTTGGAAAACTTTTGATGTGGATTGCCTCCTTAATTCTTCTTCTATGCCAGATGCTTTCTTTTTCTATGACAGTGCTGCCTTGCCAGTCAATTCTTCTATGGTGTTCCTCCAGGCAGTGTTGTTGTGCAACTGCTGACTTCTGAGTTCAAAGTTCTTGCAACACCTCTGATGTTCAGATAGTCTAACTCGTAGTGTTCTTCCTGCCTCTCCTATATAGGAACGGTCACAATCTAAACAGGGAATGCGGTAGATAACTCCAGGGTGATTGAGGAGGTCTGGTTGTGGTTTCACAATATGGATGAGCAACATCACATAAGTGCATATCTTTATTATCATTATTTGTTTACTTATATAATATTTTATTATTTTATTTCATATATATATATATTTTTTTTTTTCCCTTTCAGTTATGCATTTATTATTTTCCTTACTTACAGACTTAATTATTGGTTATTCACCCATTTTACTCTGGCATTCCTCACCCCACTAGTCAGACTCATTCTATAATCTATTAACACATTAATAAAAGCATCAATAGACTCTTATCAACACCTTCATTCAGTCACCAACTGCTCTATTATATCTCATACCTATATAAACTTCTGTATCACCATCACCCAGCCATTTCAGTTATATTCCACCTGAAGAAGATCGAGCAACTTCGATCGAATTGTTGTATTTTAAATAATAAAAAGACGTGTGAAGTCCAATAACTTAATCTAGAATTTACCGATTCCACGTCAAGAATGACCCTTCAAATCATACAATATACATTCTACTCACATTCAGGTTAGAAGTATACAATATCTTAAGGTATACAATGGCATGCTTAAAGGACTTTTCGTTTGATTCGACCATAGGCATCAGCCAGTGCCTGGCAAGGTTGCTCATAACTGTCTTTACCTCTAGCAGATTTTTTGACAAGATCTTTGGCCGGATGTCATGCACTTTAGTAGGATGTTGCATTTGTCAGATTAACACATGTCACAACAGTGCTCATCCATCATGCTGTCCAATCTTATCTTGAAGTCCTGCCACTTTAGTGGAAACCCATTGAATTCGGCAACTCTAGGGCTAGGTGAGCAGGGGTGGCCATGGCTGGCCTCACTTATTTTGTTGGTGGAATGGCAGCAGCTGGAACTGGTGTGCTTGCTGTCAGTTTTGCCATCAACTCCAAACTCTTGGTAGCCACTTGTTTCTTGAGTGCCTCGAGCTCTCTGTCTGTGGCAAGGGTTGCTGTGTCTTTGGAAAACTTGTATCCTTTGTCCTTCACCACCCTTAACTCTCTTTCATAAACTGGACTTGGAGAGTGTAAGTTGTCCTTGAGCGAGTTCACAAAATCATGAGGCCTTCATGGCAGGCGTCCAACTTTGGCTGACAAATTTCCAAACTGGTGATGGCACTCTCAGCAGCTTCTATGCATGCTTCTCCCCTGGCAGCTTCTGTCTCTTGCACCGCTTCGTCAGTCAGCAGAGCTCCAGATGGTGCTCTTCTCTGGAGCTCCTTGAAAAGCCTTGCAGCCTCAAAGGTAGTGGTATATAGCCAGTGATTTGGCAATTAAATTGTCCATTTTGGTTATGGACTTGGTCAGGCAGTTCTTCCCGCCAGTTCTCTTGTTCAGAGTTTTGGCAGAATCTTTGTTCTTGTGAATGGCTTCTTCCTCCATCTCAGAAGTGCTGGAAACTGGTAAAAACTGGTGAAGTGGTGACTGGTAGTAAAACTGGTAGAGTTGTAGCTGATAGTAGTCTCAGTCCCTTAGCTAGATCCTCCGGCTGTCACTCTCGAATTCAGTAGCAGAAGAGTTTATTCCGCTCGAAGAATTTGCGACCGGACAGAGACAGCTAACAGGCATCATATATACCCGAAAATAGCCGACAAAGTGCGTGCGCACCACAGATTACTAAAATTGGCGTATAAAGGGAGAGTTGCGGACGCTGGAACTCATCGGGCGTTCTGGTTATAGCGAGAACGTTCGGTCATGGTTGCTATAAAGTTATTATTGATATTGACGTTGGTTATTAATACGTGTAAGTTAATTAACTACATAAGTTAACTATAGCTATCATATTTATTGATTTTATTTCTTCAGCACAACTTTCCAGTCAATGGAAAGAAAATATTGAGCAAGTTCTGAAGCATTTGCTTGGAAATTTACCCCTTCCCTACTCCTCAAAATTAGACCTTTATTGTGGAGGTAAAAATGGACAACTTTGGTTTCGGACATTGGTCCATTTAGATAAAGATAATGATATCATCACTGGCATTAATCCAACTTTTGATGAAGCACAATTTTATGTCAACATCAGTAATTTTAAAATTCCGGTTTCATCAAAGTATACCTGCAAGATTTCTCTAGGAACTTACACCAACAACAATCTACTTCTTCTAAATATCAGTAAGCTGTGTATAAATTCGTAAATGCAGTACTTTCATTTTATGTAACAATCATTTAGCTGGCAACAACTTGGATGTTACCGAGTTTATTAACAGCTCAGTAATGAATGCAATATACACAAGTTTTTCAGGAGACTCCACCATCAATTACCATTCAGATTGGAATTGGAATCCATCTGGATCAACAAGCAGTACTGTATTCAACAAACCTACCAACACCAGTGAAAACTACAAACTCAGCTCTCTTTATCCTATCATAAACACAGTGATGTCATACATTCTTCATTTGCCAAAGGACTTCATAACTCATTTGATAAAACTTAGTTTCAGAAAGAAAACTATTTCAGATATTATAACATCTCAGGCATCAGGTATGCTAAATTTAACTAATTTATAACATCATAATAATTATTGTGTCAATCATGGCAGTAAATTGATATATCTCTGAATTGCTTTCAGCCTAGCATAACTGGATGCCACATAGATCCTTTGTAGGCTACAAAATTTAATTTTTTTTTATCCGCTTTGTCCCCATTTTATCAAAAAAGTCTTTTAAGCATTTTATTGTATACCTTAAGATCTGGTACACTTCTAATCTGAATGTGAGAAGAATGTACATTGCTGTGGTAAATGCTATTATCACCTAATTCACTAGATTCTGATTTTATTTGAGGGATGCAAGTATAAAAAACAACAGAAAAAAAATCAACACTGAGTGCGGACTGATTGACACTACATCGTGAACAAACATTTAGCTAGGGATCTTGAAGACATAATAGCAATCATATCCGAAATTTATGTATCAAATTTTAACTTATAATGTTTTTGTATGTGTAATTATCTTAAAGAAATGTGGTTAGTTGAAATAAAGTACAAAGATGACTAAAGTACTAAACCCATAAAATAGTTCTCTCTAAATCATGTTTGCTAATGACAAACATTTCAATTTCATATATTCAAATGTTGCATTCATTGTAGATGTTACGAAAATTGTTACTATAGGAATATTGGTGATAATATTATTTGGTCAAAAAAGTTCACCCAGTCTTTCAAAAGTGATCTATATACATCTGGTGATAAATTTGTAGCCTCAAATAATTTTAAGTTATTTCAATTTTTAGCTACTGAATGTGCATTTATTTAGCGCCATATATATTTTTATCTTTAATATAATATAATTATATACTCTTTATCACTTAGGTTCCTCAGGAACAAAAGATTCGGAGGAAAATCTTAAGAATTCCATCAAATTATCACATGGTACACGTTACAGGACAGGTATTAATTTTATAATAGAAATTATTATAAATATAATGAAATTAGTAGAGTGCACTGAACAAAATGTCCATATTGGGTACACTAGTATTAATTATACGATATGACATGTAGTTTATACAAGAAATTGAGTCACTATCAGGGCCATGTTTCTATATGTATAAATATGTGTATCAATGTACATATATATAACATACAGGTAAAATACTATAGTAACATATACATAGTAAATGTATTCTGTTGCTACTGCATGCGTTATAAAAATCAACTCAGAGTAAGTTATTAATGACTACTCTTGTGCTTTCACAAATTTATTTTACTGTAGAATAGAATCGTCAAACTTCTCTGTTAGTAAAGAACACTGGATGTAGAGCTGTTCAATTGTAGTTTACATTAAGCTTATATAATCTCTGTTTGTGGGACTATTAATTTGTACTAAAAACACTTTATGGTGAGTGAGCGAATCAAGTGTGAAACTATACCAGAGGTACAAATTTGTGCTAAGAATAAAGTATCAAATAATAAATTGATAGCCACTGAGCCAAAGATGTTTAGTCCTTGCTAGATTATGGTTTACTCTTTAAAAGTCTAAAACTGAACGTTGTATTGGCAAACTATTATACATGTATCATACTATATACGTACATTCTCTGTCTCTACATTATGTGTGCTTGTGTAGAGAAAAACTAAGATTTCAATTTTGTTAATTTATTATTACACTTTCAGTTCAGATATTAAGATAATAGTAGCAAAAAATATTGGTGATAATGATATTGTAAGGTCAAAAAAGTTTTCCTACTCTTTAAAAAATTAAGTAAGCGAAAGATTAAAGATGATGCGAGTGTAACTTTTCTTGCATCGAAAATTTTAAGTTACGTTTGGATACATGTGTTACCAAAATTTGCTGAACATTTTTTGTAGCTTGTGAACAACTATTTCGGTTATCTTGGCACATATTGATTAAATATCCAGAAAAAAATATTTTAATGTACCTTATATTTCTTTTAATTAGGTATTCCAGGAAGAAAAGATTCAGATACAAAATTTAAGAATTCTATCAAGACATCACATGGTACACGTTACAAGACAGGTACTAATTATATTATTGATACATATAAACATACAATGCAATTCTATTGTAGTAGTGTAGTCTTTGATTAGCTAGATTATAGTTTATTCTTCAAAAGTCTGAATACAGAAAAATGTATTGGCATGCAGCAATATAGAAAGAGATAAGCAGGAAAGAACCATTCACACTAAGATTCTCTTCCTGGTAGAGCATGAATGACTAGTAACATGAATGGTGAGAGAGTGAAACAAGTGACAATATCAAGAATGTTTAATAAGGTATCGAGTTAAGTGAAGCAATTGTTTTAGAATCAAGTTATTGTTAAATTTAGACTTGCAATAATCATAATGACATATATATATATATAGTTTCAATCTTACAATTTTTTTAAAATTCTTCTCTGAAGTTGATTTAAGCTAGCTCGTTCACTAGCTGAAAAGTTTAGGCTAACTCATTCACCTAATCAAATACAAATAAAATTTCAAGATATTGTAATCTTTTCTAGAATAATTTATGCTTTGTATTCATGTTGTTTAATGATATAAATTGCTTCAAACTATATATAAAATAGCTATATTCACATAATATGAATTGAATATTTCTTGTCTTAGGTTTTGAAAGAAAATATTCAGATGCAAAATTTAAGAATTCGGACAAGTCAACACATGGTGCACGTTACAAGACAGGTATTAATTATAATTAAAATACAAATATTAGTTTTGTAGAGTGAAATGAGCAAGCACCCTATTGGGTACATGTACATTATTTACACATTATTAGATTAGACAAAAGATTGACTCACTATATTGGCATGTTTCTATATTATTATCAAGCAAGTGAAGCGAGATACTATTAGGGGTGAACAATTGTAAATCAGGTATATGTTATATGTATGTATATTTGGTATGTGCATCCCTTGAAGATGTTATACTCAATTCAGAGTTAGCTAGACAGTCTAGTATCAGATAAGGAAAGGTGTTTGTCTATAATAACTACAAATTTACTAAATCCATTACAAAACTTTATTATCTCTCTAATTTATGTATACTTTTGTAAAGAATGACAAATATATCACTTTCATTCACTCTATGATTCTTTCATAGTAGGTATAAACAAAATGGTTGCAAGAAATAATGGCGATAAGAATATAAGGTCAAGAAGGTTTCCCCAGTCTTTCAAAGGTAAGTGAAGTATAAAAGACGATTAGAGTATAGAATTTCTTGCATGGAAATTAAATTTTAAGCTACGTTGGATGCATGGATTACCAGAAAATTTGCCGAGATTTTTTTTGTCTTCTCTTGGCAAGTTTTAAGTAAACAACTGGAACAACAGTTTGTGTATCTTATATTTTTATATTTTTTATTTAATTAGGTTTATCAGGAAGAAAAGAATTGCACACAAAATTTGAGAATTCTATCAAGACATCACATGGTACTCGTTACAAGACAGGTACTAATTATATTATTAAATATTAAGTACTTACAATCCAATCATTATTGTAGTTGTGAGCAAAACTCTGAATTCTACAACTATAGGTACACGTACTTATATGAAGTTATCCAATACTATGACAAATTGCACTGTACTCTATATTACTATTGCAGCATATGTAATATAGTAAAAAATTGAGACTTTCTTTCCACATATCATTATTTATTTACAAAATCGGAGTTAATTTGACATGCCACCACTTTAGCAGTATTTTAAAAGCTCTATAGTAAATGAATGTTTAACTTCAGCAGGAATTAGAGATCAACTTAGTGTGTAAATGAATTGCTACACTTATAACTTACACAAACAATAATATAGAAATAGTCACTAGTCTCTGTACAGAACTCACGTTCTGTTGTGTTGTTATATTGTGCGTAGTAAGCTTGGTATCTTGTTTGTGTTTAGTCTCGGTGGACTATATAAGAACATGTTATAGAAGAATGAAGTATATGGTTACAAAATAGTTGTTTTTTAAGTAAATTAAAGTAAAAAAATTGAAACCACTGGGTCATATGGCATAAGCTGACATTCTTGGCTATAAGAAAGAATGACATATTAATATAGTGAGGGAGTAAAGCAAGTGAAACAAGGAAGTGTAATTAAAAATCGAGGATATGGTTGAATTTTTAAAGAATTTTTATGGGTACAAATATATATAGTGTCAAAATAAGTCACTTAAAATTAATTATTCTTCATTTTCATTCATTTTATTCACATTTCTGTTTTCCTTGCAGATATACATGTTATCTAAATGTTTGTGTTGCTTGCAGATATTAAGAAAACAATTTCCCATTATCGTGATATTTTCGGTGATATCAATGAAAGATCAAGAAACATTGCAAAGCCTTACAACGGTATGCAAATTTAATATAGCTCACTATCAAATTTCAATTAAAAGCGTAAAATATGTTAACTCTTACTATAAGTTAAAATGTATCATTTTTTGATCTTTCATTTCTATCAATTTCTGCAGAAGTAGTTTATTATATCTGACTTTTATTTATTTTTGGGTGTAGTTATGCAATTATTGATTGATTTTTTGTGAATAATATAGGTATTATAGGTACATAATACATACGTATTATATTCAGTTCTTTATTCATTAGAAAAGAAGAATCTAGATATGGAACTAAAAAATTCTGTTAAACCATCTCAGAGTAAAAACACCTTTGCAGGTAAGTATATAAAGTAAAGAACAAGCAAGCAAAGTAAATTAAGACACTGTCGGGGATGTAATATGCTTTATGAGTACAAATAGTGTGAATCACATTTAAATAAAGTTTCAGTGCTCTGTGATAACGTTTTGAACACATTATACAGTACATGCAAGTATCAAAGTATGTCTTAAGAAATTACTTAAATGGTTTATTGTGGCTATAATACTTATTAACAATTTACAAATTATTAACTTTGCAATCTGATTGTATGCATAAAGTTGCATTTTATATATATATTTAACATTAGGTAATAAAGTTATCTCGGAAGCATCAGTATTGTTTAAAGAAGATTCAAACAAACCTAAGTATGGAAACAACAGTCACCAACGTCTTGCTGCTATATTTGCTGCTTCACTGATTAGTTTTGGGATTGTTGCATTCACTATCACTATTATCATAGCTATAGTGGTCTATCATAAAAATGTCAAAGAAAGAAAACAAATTCAAGATGTAGAAAATGGATTAAGCCGGAATTTCAATTCACATCCATCAGTAAGAAAAGCCAGAAAAGGACCTAATGGAGTACGACTAAAGACAGTTAGGTAAGATATAACCAGTGGGACGATTGTGCAAATGATTTAAAATTTAATAATATCTTTAAATGTTCACATCAATATACTATATTATTGCTTGTAACACTGTAGATAAAGTAATAACTTAAGCCCACAATACAATTATAAATGTATTCCTGAATGTTGACTGCAATTTGTAGAATTCAACAATCAAAGTCAGAGCCAGATTTATACACTCTACCAGTTCCAGTAAACACCAGCTTAATCCTATCCAAATCCTGTGACAATATGGCGGATTCTGTGGCATTAGACTTAGACAATTATTCACTTAACATGAATCGAGAACTTCAGTTAACAGATCACAATGAGACCAGTAACATAAATATGGTGGCATCAAATCATGACATACCTACACCTTGTTTGACTAATGTAAGCCCAGTGCACGAGATTTCCACCACTGAAGACCAACTACAGCATAAAGAACATGAGGAGACAAAGACCACTCCTGCATATAGTCATCTTTTTCAAGGAAAACATGTAAGCACAATGAGGAAGATATCTACCACTGAAGATCTGCCTAAAAATGAAGATCACCAGGAGATAAAAACCAATCTCATTTATGTTCAGCCAATTTGATATTATCAATCTTTTTGAGATAACATTTGAAATGTTAAAATTTAGCTATCATATAATACAGCTAGCTAAAAGGGTTTACTGTAGAATAAACATGGCTATATTATTGAAATACAGAGTAGTAACTACACAGTATTTTGCAATGACTTTTCTAAAGACACCCATGACTGAGTACATGTACACAGAGATTTAATATAACTATAGTGAAGTGTGACTTTTGTGCTCCTGTAAATTCACTCATTTCAGAATATTGCCAGAATAGTTTGTGTGTAGCAACTTGTAATTATGTTACTCTTGACACAGTCTGATAACACAATAACAATGCCCTCAGCAGAGATGTTGTACAAAGGCACTTGTTAGATCATCATGGACAAAAATGTTTAGATATACATGCTTAGCCATGTACCAATGCATGACCATCTCATTGGTGGTAGACTATATTGTTGACCTGTCAGCTATTGTTGGAAGGTAGCTGCAAACAAATCATTCTCTGTGATTTGATGTTCCCAATGGAAGATGTCTGTAGAACGGCAAGATGCCGCTTGTGACAAATTTGTCAGTGGGTCATCAAACATCATCAGCTAGTGAAAGATTCTGTTAGGATTAGTGAGTTAATAGTCTCAGAAGTGACTGCAGAAAGAGTGGTAGGATCTGTCTATATCCATCAGTGTATTGAACTGATCCTGAAAAGACATCAATATAGCTATAATAATTTATCTGGCTGGATGGAGGCTGTAAGTAGTGCATTTTATATCTAAGCATTCTTCTGGTCAGAACCATAAGCTCCAAATATATCCTGAAACTTCCAGAACAGTGTAATTTATACTCCTTGATCCCCACATAACCTAACGTTGTTATGGAGTGTAGTGTTACTGTTAGGTGCTTTAAGTTTCCAGCATGTGCAGTTCCTATGAACTTAATGATATGTATTTAATAGTAGTTCTCTCATATTGTGTCTGATAAATACAGGATATGAGAAGTGCTTGCTTGACAAGTTGGAAGCTCATTCAGATTCCGTGAACCTACAAGATGATTAAGATTAGGCTATAGAGAAGAGAGCTTTGAGTTACATCTCAAGTCAAAATGCACTTCCCACCCAAATTTCCTATCTGTATACTATGCAGTATGTTCTAGTTTACCATGCTGCTTACACTCCACATTTTGTTTTGTGAGAAACTAAAATGCATTGATTAGTGACAAAAATTGAACCAAATGAGTGGTACATCATTGATAAATGTCTTACAGAATCTCTATAATTATTATTATGTTGTTGTTTGAAAAAGTAAACAACAATTGAAGCACGGGGCTAGTAAAATGGTTTAGAATGCTACAGGTTATATATATACTTTACGACGAGCTCCATCTATAAATGATTAACGAGGGAACGTTGATTGCCTGCGCATCATTTATTTGCTAAATTCGACCTACAGATAAAAGGAGAGTTGCGACACTGGATTGCGCGTTCTGCTATTAGTGAGAACATTATATTATTGTAGTTATCAACATATTTCTGATATTGACGAAGGGTATTTCCGAATAGTAAAAGGCATATGCACGCTTACAAACTTAGTGGTGACTCTGAGAACAGTATAAAGCAGGTGTATTATTTTGATGTAACCAAATCTTACAATTACTGAGAACAGAAAAAAGTCACTTGAGGCCAAATTGAATTTTACACTTTTTCTTGTAATTAAAAATTAAGTAGCGATAAAATTTGCAAAATTCTACTAAATAGCAAGATCTGTCGCTAACTATTTTTATACTATCCAAAAATTACAATAGTCAAAATTGAATAAAAATAAAATACTGTATAAACACGAGGTCACATGGAGAGGGGAGAACACAGGTTACGAAAAGGGGAGGAAAGAAAAACATAGTAGGGGAGAAGGATAAGTAAAGAAAGAATCGATATAATAATACAAGTGGCCGACAACAATGTACCTATTCATGAATAATTCATGAGCTACAGTAGCGGTCAAAATAAAGTTCCCTCAGCGGAGCGTCAAAGCCGCTGAAAAGCCGCTGCGCTAGCAAAACTGCACAGGCGGAAAAGTCGTTTCATCTCCGGTTCAATTAGTCGCGAGTATTCCGGCGGAGATTGTTCTGCGGCTTGGAAGATGAGTTGGTAGATTTGGAAGGTGCTAACTTGGAAGGTGTTGATTTCTTTGTTTGTAAGTTACGTGATAGAGGAGTGATGAATATGAGCAGATCTTACATTTTGGGGATTTCTTCCGAGTCGCCGAGATGTCTGGACCACTCTGTGGCCATCTCCTCATCGCCATCACTTGAGCCTGAGCAGAACTTGGAGACCATCTTCCGAATATAAGGATTTTCCATGGCTTCCGTTAAGAGGCAGCACTTGTCTCTTGATCAGAGTAACTTTCAGCATGTGTTGACATGAGGTCTGAGAATCGATCATAAAAACTTTGACTGACTCAGTCTTGAGGTCGGTAGTACTTGCCTTGGCGATGCTTGCTGTGATGTTGGTTAGAGCTTCCTTAGCTTTGGGAATGACGACGTGGAAAAACGGATGAGTCTCGTGCGCTGGAGTTTGATTAGTAGAGTCCTGAGGTCCACCTCACGCTTCCTTCCTTGAGTGAGGAAGTCTGCAGATGTTTCTAACCATGCCTCGGCTGCCTCGATGTGTAACTGATATTTCTCATTGAGGGCGAACAACTTCAAGGAGACTTGGTGATCCTATCAATGTAAATCTCATAGGTAGCCTCCACAGTAGAGTTGGATTCAATCTTTTTCTCTGTGTTTTCCTCTGAAGTGGCAGCTACTGTCATGAAGTCCAGGATGGCCAAGTATGCTGTCTTTTCGGCGATGGTGTCTCGGAGTGAGAGGAGTTTGGAGTCCAGCTCTTCCTGGTCCAGGTTCCTCTGATCATCACTGAACAACTTGCTTGTTGCTTTGAGGATCCTTGTCAGCTTTCCTCTGATTGAGGAGTGCTTGTTCTTCAGCCGTGCTAAGTTTAAGATGATAGTTATGATTGCAGGAAGGCCAATCGATCGGAAGTGAGAAGAGACTATACAGTAAGGCAAGTCATTCCCAGGAATGAAAGTTCCACTGAGGATGATTGCAAGTAAGGCCAATCATCCCGAGAAGTGAGGAGTAGTGTAGACGTAGTCCACAAAGTTGAGCGAGCGATAATAGAGAGCTAACTAGCGAGAGTAGAAAGCTAACTAGCAATGACTCAACTTCGATAGTAATCAGTGATTCCTCTAACCCTCTCTGTACAATGCTAGATCCGGCTCTAAGGACCAATGTTTGAGGGTTGTAAAGCCTCAAGCCCTGTTGACCCCTTAGCTAATGGAAGGACCAGAACCTTGGCCGCACCTATCTTAAGTGAAAGCTAAGCGCACGCCAGTAACTGCCAGGAAGACAGATACTCTGCCGTCGTTGCAGGCCTGGTTCAGTCTAAAGGCGAACTCCGCAAGCGCACAATGCACAATAGATAAGGTTCATGGCAAAAATTCAATTCATATACAATTTAACAACTTATGACGCACAGTGAACAACATTATGTATAATTAGACAGGATGAGTATAAGCGTGTGTGCTATTGATGATTTCTGTAGTATCAAAGTTAAGTTACTTTGACCATCTGAATTACCTTGAATTCTTGACAATAAGCTCTAACCTACAAAAACAAAAGACAATCAATTTTAGCACACAAATACAAAATTACTTTCTTACCTCATTTTCTTGAGCAGTGGTAACTTTTGTAGTACCAAATTTGAGCCATTCTGATTATTTGAATTTACCAGTCACTGTTTACAACTAGCTCTTAGCTACAAAAAGAAAGGCCAGAGTTATTTTTACATAATAACAAAATATATGGAATTACGTACTTACCTCAGCTTCCCTCGAGTAGTAGTAGCTTCCTAAGCATTAATACTATGGCATTCTGACTACCAATGGCTCTTGACAAATAACAATCGGCACTCAGTATCCCCCTAAAACGACGAAGATTTGAAATTAAGTCTGGAAATGGGTCTTCAATGCCATAGTAGCCGGTCGAATCAACGTTTTGTGTCTTGAAAGGCAAGCGTTTTCCAGGAATTTTCTCACACTACGGAGCACAAGTTTAAAACAAGGCTAGCTTAATGCTTTAGTTTCAGAATAAACCGGGATCAAGCCTAAAAAGCCGTGTTTTTAGGAGAAAAAAGGACCACGCTCGCGCTTTTAAGTGGCATAAAATACCATCCATACATACATAATAACAAAAATCCCGAACTTGCTTTATCCACCCCTATTATGGTCTCGCTCGTTCTGCTCGCTTGCCTATAAAAAAATAATCATGAGTTATAGGAAGAATTTTTGCACAAGAATAAAAAAATTTAAATTAATGGAGTCATTAGTGAGGTATTATTTACCTGTCAAAGTTTGGAGACAATCTGGGAGCCAGCGTCTGCTCCAGGGAGAAACAATACTGATAAAGTAAGCCAAGGAATACAACATTAAGCAGCAGCACTCTTTACAACTTATAGCTGGGGCGGGGCCTAGGTTAGTTTTATCAATTGGTGGGTGGGAAGCTTTGAATTACCTACGCAAGCTAAGTTAGCGGTCGTTTGTACTATTGCGAGCACGGCGGATATTTGTGGTTATATATGTACATTAACTAGTGATGTGCTTGAGCACAAATGGCGAGCGAGCCTAAAGACTATATTATTTTTATATGAATGATTTTGACTTCTAACACTGAAGCTACTGATAAGGTCCAGTTTTTAAATTTCGCATACACGGTAAAGGGATTTCAGTGCCATAGTAACAACTCTCTGCAACTGCTTGAATTGAAGGAAAAAAACAACAACAAAACAATACATGTGGGGAGGTAGGTACCGCGGTCGCCAATTGTGGGTTGCGGCTCGACACAGCCCAGCTCAGCACAGTCACCAACGACAAGAAACGGTAAAGTCGTCACTCAGCTTACTCGTATACTCTGGTAACTCGCTGCCACCAGAGTTCCTTGTAGCTATGTCCGCCCTTCCCTGAGCTCTCGATCAGTTTGGGGTTAAGACTAAACTATGGGGAACTGATGATACGCATGCGTGTCTAAGGTTGTATAGCCGAGGACACGCACGCGCGCACAAAATGAGGGAGTGGTCACGGAACATCCGGACAGAACTAACACACACATAATCATGACATGCGCATACATACACTTTAGAATACATACAATAATAATGACACACTGCTAATAATAAATATACATATAATTGACTTTCATGACACACACAGTTCATTCATCTTCTTCATTCATCTTCTTCTTTCTTCTTTATCTTTCTTCTTTATCTTTCTCTTCATCTCTTTCTTTATCTCTCTCTGCTCACCCTTCATCATGCCACCCACAATACACGTTATTTAAAAGTTTTTTTTTGTGATATTCTTTAGCTAAGTAGTGGTTGTAACACACAATGCTTTGACACAACTGGAAATGCACCTACACATACTTACCTTCGCAGCAGTGTTGTTCAGTTTAGAGATTCCAGGTTTTCTTAGTTTTAGTTATTCATACTAAAAAAATGTCTTGAATGCTTAGTTTTAGTTTTTTCCCAAATTTTCCCTGAAGATTTAGTTAGCATTTCTTCAATATCATGTAGAAGATTTAGTTAGTTATTCTATCAATTGACTTAGTTTTGGTTAATTTACGTTGTGTCTCAAATTCTTGAATAACGAGACTCCATAAAGAAGTAGTACTGGTAGTTTTCCAAACAACTTCAAAAGTAGCATATTTCTAACTCTTGAACAAGCTCTCAGCTATGATAAAAAAACAACCATTGTTATTATTTGTAATTGTAGCCAACAAAATATGGAATTACTACTTAACTCAATTTCCTGAGTATTGATAACTTCTGTAGTATCAAATTTAAGTTACTTTGACTTTCTGAATTACCTGAATTCTTGACAACAAGCTCTCAGCTACAAATACAAAAGACAATCAATTTTAGCACACAAATACAAAATTACTTGCTTACCTCAATTTCTTGAGCAGTGGTAACTTTTGTAATACCAAAATTTGAGCCAATCTGACTATTTGAATTTACCAGTCACTGTGGACAAAGCTGTTAGCTACAAAAAAGAAAGGCCAGAATTAATTTTGCATATTTAGCTAACAAATATGGAATTGCGTACTTACCTCAGCTTCCCTCGAAAAATTGTAGCTTCCTTAGCATTAATACTACGGCATTCTGATTACCAATGACTCTTGACAACCAACAATCGGCACTCCGTATCCCCCCATAAAACGGTGAATTTTTTAAATTAATTCTGGAAAAGGGTCTTCAATGCCATAGTAACCGGTCAAATCAACTTTTTGTTTCTTGAAAAGCAAGCGTTTTCGCAGGAAATTTCTCATACTTATTCGCTGAAGTATAAAGTAAGGCTCGCTTAATACTGTAGTTTCAGAATAAAATGGGGTCAAGCCTAAAAAGCCGTGTTTTTTGGAGGAAAAAGTTCCACGCGCGCGCGTTTAAAGGGCATACGTACCATTCATCCATACATATATACATACTAGTGGTGTGCTTGAGCACAAATGGCGAGCGAGCCTGATAGTTAGGTAACATAAAATGTTATTATGTTTTAGCTTACTTCATGCAAACTCTATAATAGCAGTTATGACATATTTCAGCAAACAAATACAAAATCACTCTCTTACCTTATTAATGGTAACTTTTGTAGTATCAAACATCAACCATTCTGATAATCTCAATCACCAGTAACTCTTGAACAAACTCTCAGCTACGATAAAAAATAAACCAGTGTTATTATTTGTTATTTTAGCCAACAAATATGGAATTACTACTTACATCATTCTTGAGTATTGATAACTTCTGTAGTATCAAATTGAAGTTACTTTGACCATCTGAATTACCTTGAATTCTTGACAACAAGCTCTCATCTATAAAAACAAAAGACAATCAATTTTAGCACACAAATACAAAATTACTTTCTTACCTCATTTTCTTGAGCAGTGGTAACTTTGTAGTACCAAATTTGAGCCAATCTGACTATTTGAATTTACCAGTCACTGTTGACTAGCTCTTAGCTACAAAAAAGAAAGGCCAGAGTTAATTTTGCATATTTAGCTAACAAATATGGAATTACGTACTTATCTCAGCTTCCCTCGAGAAGTAGTAGTTTCCATAGCATTAATACTACGGCATACTGACTACCAACGGCTCTTGACAACCGACAACTGGCACTCCGCATCCCCCATAAAACGGCGAAGTTTTGAAATTAAGTTTGGAAAAGGGTCTCCAATGCCATAGTAACCTGTCGAATCAACTTTTTGTGTCTTGAAAGCAAGCGTTTTAGCAGGAATTTTCTCATACTTTGGAGCTTAAGTATAAAGTAAGGTTTGCTTAATGCTGTAGTTTGAGAATAAACTGGAGTCAAGCCTAAATAGCCGTGTTTTTAGGAGAAAAAAGTTCCCCGCGCGTGCGTTTAAAGAGCATACGTACCATCCATACATACATACATATATACTAGTGGTGTGCTTGAGCACAAATGGCGAGCGAGCTTTAAACTACACTGTTGTTACTCAAACTACTAAAATTAAGTTTTTAATTTTTATTATACGGTAGGTGATTCAATGCCATAGTAACAGCCAAACTATATTGTTATAAGATTGATTTTAACATTAGAGCTACTAAAAAAAAATTACTTATAAGGAAATCAATGCAATAGTAACCAGTCCCCCCAACAAACTGTTCCAATCTAAAAAAAAAAAAAATTGCAAGAGAGGCTAAAAATCAAAACCAAGGGAGCCACTAATTTAATTTATTTTTTTGTGAGAAGCTGAGGTAAGTAGTGCTTCAATATTTGTGATAGCTAAACTAGAGGATTCTGTTTACTGTACTACTAGAGGTATAAACCCAAGAATAACCATAGCACAATTAGATAATACTATCATGTAAAATTATTTGGTTTAGCTACTATCTAGTGACTTTATTCAGTTAAACATATTATGTACCTTTACAAATTCTTCAATGAAATAGATATTGAGGTAAAAAAAAAATACTATTAAGATATTAAAAAATTTAATTTATTTTTTTAGTTCATAAATAAGTTGTGCATAATATTAATTTAATTAAATTTGGAAAAAAAAATTAAAAGATATACTGTTTTCTCCTCTCCTCAGCTCTGTCCTTCCTCTATTATATCTCCAGTTATGTCTTCCAAATCTTCTTCCACTCCCACTCCTGCTGTTTCCTCTTCCTCTTCCTCTTCCTGCACCACCACTTCCACTTCTTATATCACCTCTTCCTCTTCCTGCACTACCTCTTCCTGCACCACCGATTCTGCTCCCTGAATCACCTCTTGCTCTTCCTGCACCACCTCTTCCGGCACCACTGCTTCCTGCACCACCTCTTCCTGCACCACCACGGCGTCCTCTTCCGGCACCACCACGGCGTCCTCTTCCGGCACCATCACTCCTGCTTCCTGCACCGTCACTCCTGCTTCCTGCACCATCACTCCTACTTCCTGCACCATCACTCCTACTTCCTGCACCATCACTCCTACTTCCTGCACCATCACTCCTACTTCCTGCACCATCACTCCTACTTCCTGCACCACCTCTTCCTGCACCACCCCTTCCTCTTCTTGCACCACCCCTTCCTCTTCCTGCACCACCTCTTCTTGCATCACCCCTACCTCTTCTTTCACTACCTCTTCCTGCACCGTCTCTGTGTTCGTCACTGCCACCCATGGTTCTTTCAATAATGGGGGGGTTTCTGGTGTCCATACTTCTACTCTCAAAAAAAAAAAAAAAAAAAAAAAAGAGAGTAAATTATCTTGCTATGGTTAATACTCTAATGAAAGTTAGCAGCTTGCTAAAAAAATACTGCCTAACACTAATTCAGTGGTAATAAAAATGTAGCTGTACATAACGCAGTAAATAAATATTAAATTTTGCATTATCCACCCCTAATACTGACCTTTCCCTAGACACTTCATTATTTTCATTAGTTTCCCTAGACACTTCCACATTTTCATTAGTTTCGCTGGCCACTTAATAATCACAGAGAATCAATCATGAAGCATAAAATATAATAGAAACTTACTTTCAAATTCAATCTACAAGAATCTTTTTTTTTTTAATGAAAGTAGAATGATGGATAGTGCATGCAGTTACAAGAGCTTTATATGGACAGTAGAATAGTAGCCCACGTGCTAAACACTGTGGAAAATATGTCTTGGCCACCTCTGCAGCTGCATTATTGTGCACTACAGCATTCCCATGCAGCTGCAATGTTAAGCTCTGTTGTGTATGCCAAATGACCATTGCTCCAACACTCATTTTGGTGTGATGTGAAAGGTCAGAGAGAGAACACTTATGAGGTGAGTTCAATTATAACTCAACTATACAAATCAGACTTATCAAGTATACCTACAATATCAAGCTAACACCCCCTGTACACTGCTACTGTTATGATCAATAGTTGTAGTGGTGGTTTGACTCAAGGGGAAATACACCCCTGCCTGCATAGTCTCATAGTGTGAAGTGAAATCTTAATTGAGACTCTTATTAGGTTGCTGGTCAACACAACTAAACAGAGATTAACTTTCACAGTTTTTCTACTACACTACTAACAGCTGCTTTAAGACAATGTAGTACATTTCACATGCACTGACTGTTACAATTCTCAATCAGCTGCAATTTAGAGGCTGAATGACCTCTTAAGCTGAGTGACCAGTGGCTGACCTCACCATGCATAGCTTGTGGCAAGATGACCTCTTGAGCTGAGTGAGCTGTGGCTGACCACACTATAACTTGTGGCAAGATGACAGAGACCTGAGTGATCTTGACTACAATTAGCTGATCTTCACATAAAATACTTGCACAAAAATAATAAATAGTTTCTATATTTCTCCCTCTCACTAAACAAATAAACAAAATCTCCCTAAAAAAATAATAATAAATGAATAAATAAATACAAATAAATAATTAAATGAATACAAATGGATAGGTAAATAAGAAAAAAAATTCTGAAAAACATAATAAATAAATAAAAACAAAACTGGTACTATATATTATATTATCCTTCACACATACATGTAGTTTATTTTTCATGTCTTAAGAAACCAAATTAAGGAAAACTATCCAGTCTCATCACACTTCAAGAATCTTAGAATATTTATTAGAGAACATTATTATGGCCTCTAATAAATACTTCCAATGGTACTAAAATTATAACTTAGAATTCACCTTTTAGCTGCAATTGGAGCTACATTCTCCAAACAGCTGCAATTGGAGAGCTTTATGACCTCTAGTGCAGAATGATCCTCTAGTGCAGAATGATCCTCTACCAGACTAACCTTACTATAATTAGCTGGGAAAAAATAATTCCTCATACAAGAAAGCACAAACACACAGACACAAACATACAGATTGTCAATTTTGCTCTTTCTTGCGAAACGAATAATAAAATAATACATGTACATTGAAAAAAATATGGACATAACTTAGAGATACAAACTGTGGTTATAGCTGAACCTCACATATTTACACCTTGACCACAGACCACAATAAAATTGGTCATATTGTCCTCTCACGTTATACAAAGTACTCCCCTAATTCTGACCCAAATTAAATAATCACTGAAATTACATCTATGCTGTGATTGTTTCATCCTTATTAGGAATCATCAGTATGATATAATCAATATGAAGTCATGGGTGATAATGTACTATAATAACCTATATGACAATGTAGCGGAATAATTATTAAAATATTATAGGATACACCCATAACTTGATAATGATAAACATAGACAATCGCCATTATTTAGTGTGTGCATTTTTATGGTGATCGTCAAACTTTCCTTACCTGTTATATGCTCATTATTCTTGATGTTCAGTTGGTAAAGCAGTTCAAATAAATAAGGTCTTACTTTTAAGTATTTTTTAAAGCTAATGCTTAGATTATCTACAGCAATGACTACTGCACAATCTGAACATTGTTGGAATCATGACATTACATTTGCAGACTTTGTGCACATAGTGGAGTCACATAGAGTGAAACCACAACCATTGTGGTAACTGTGTACCACAACATCACCAGACTCACATAGGTGAGAACTTGGACATTTGCTGTCTCTGAGGACTATAGCATACAGTCATGATAGTTTGCCACTCACTGGGTGGGAGTATTGGCTCTGACTTGCGGCATTGGTTCACAAACACCATATCAAGTCGCCCAACAAGAACAAAATTGTAACAGGTCAGAGCTAGCTAGGTGCCGACTACAATGCTACTGTTCAGTTCAGTGTATCATAGATACATATGTGCTAGAAAACGTATTATAACTCAATCACTCGTGATCTAAAAATAACAGGTATTTCAGTGGGTTTTGAAAAGCTTGAGTACAAGGAACAGTGCCGCTGATCTAATGAGAAATTTGATAGGCATATTTGAAGGGAAAAAAAACTAAATCAGTGTAAAAAAATGGCATAAATTATCTGCCATTTACACGTTAAATGGTTTAGAGTGTCAGTTTTGATTTAAGACACACACACACACACACACACACACGCACACACTTGTGAACCATATCAAGTGTTCCCAATTGTTGGACACACTAATTTCAGCATTACTAGACATCTCTCATGTGTTCTGTCTAAAGACAAGAGTACTGGGTTGGCAAACCAGTCACTGAGTGAGAGATCAAAATGCATTTTGTAATAGCAGTAATGGTGCTTATTTTGGTACCAATTTAATTAAATGTAGTGGGGACCATTTTTGTAATGTACCAGTACTAAGGTACATTGCACCTGACTTTAGCATACTACTCTTTATTTCCACTACACACAATGAACTAAATACACAGTAGTTATAAACTTACCTGAAGAGGTGTTACAAGTGCACAGATTTACAAAATCATACTGCATACTTTGCCAAACTTATTGAACTGCATGTGGGGGTTCCGGATTGCTCCTTCGCTACTGCGCACAGCGCGATGCCACAGCCTGGTAGACAGCAAGTACGCTGCCACCAGAATTCAGTTTGCGAGTTGCCTCACTTGAGTGAACGAAATTACTTACAAGTACTGAACTAAAATTACAACACGTGGCGAGGGGTTATGAACAAACAGACCTCTCGCCACTGACCAATGAAAATGATACAGGTCTACTCCTGCGCACAACTACTTCACACCCAATGTTTCTATACTATACACATTCTAGCGATGATAAATAACATGACATAAAACATAACATAAACTAGTTCTTTTCTTCTTCTATCTTCTCTTGCTTCTCCTCTTCTCTATCCTTCGTCCTTGCTCTTGCATGTGGGCGTCTCTTGTATGCCCACATCTCCCCCCTCCTTCAAAAGATGGGTGCCACGTTCACCGGTCTCAGCCTCTCCATGGCACCTACTCAGGTCATCCGCAACAACATTCTCCACTCCAGCTCTGTACACAATCTCAAAATCATACATACTCAACTTCAAACACCAATTATAGATCCGTCTGTTTTCTTGTTTGCCATTCCTAATGTTCACCAGGCCCTTATGGTCGGTGACAACCGTAAATTTCCTCCCATAGAGGAAGTAGGCAAAATGCCTGATCGCCTCATAAATCCCCAGACCTTCCAGTTCCTGGGCGCTATAGTTTGCTTGGGCCCCTCTCAACTGTTTCGAAAAGAAAGCGACGGGCAACTTCTCCCCATTCCGGACCACGGAAAGGACAGCTCCAACACCTGTCGAGCTCGCGTCACTCTCTAACACAAAAACATCACTAACACATGGAACACATAAACGTACAGATGCAGACAAAACATTACATAACGCATGAAAGGCGTCCAACATTGAACCGGTCCAACTCACCACCCCAGACATCGCCGTGGACGTGTGTGGCGTGAGGACAGAGGACCACTGATGGAGTCCAGGAATGAACCTCCTATAAAACCCCACCAGGCCCAGGAAACCACGCAGCTGTTTCCTCGTTCTGGGCAAAGGGTGATTCCGTATCGCTTCTACCCTTGCCTCCGGCACACTAATCATACCACCACCCAACTGGTGGCCAAGAAACTCCAAAGTCCTTCTGCCGAAGCTACATTTAGACCTTTTACAAGTCAATCCTGCCTCCTTTAACGCTTCCAAAACCTTCTGAAGGTGTCCCAAATGACTACCCCAACTGTCCGACACCACCAAAATGTCATCTATATAAACTCTCGCACAGTCTTCACAATCCACTAAAACCTCCTCCATCAACCGTTGAAAAACTGACGGAGCATTCGTCAATCCGAATGGCATCCGCCTAAATCTGTATTTCCCAAAGGGACAAACAAAACATGTCTTGTCCCTGTCTTCTTCTTCCACTAGCACCTGGTGAAACCCCTTGGCCAGGTCAATCTTTGACATCACTCTTCCTGCACCCACCTTCTCTACCATCTCATCAAAGGATGGGATATAGTACGGCTCCTTAGTCGTAATCTCGTTGAGCCTACGGTAGTCCACGCAGAGCCTGATGTTTCCATCTGGCTTCTTCACTGGCACCAGCGGTGATGCCCAATTACTTCTACACCTCTCGATGACTCCCAAATCTTCCAAATTCTCTAGTTCCTTCCGAACTTTATCCCTGATTCCGAGGGGAACCGAATAAGGCGTCTGCCGAATCGGCTCATTGTCTCCCGTCTCGATAGACATCGTCACTCTCTCCGTGCTTCCAGGGTTGTCCGAGAAAACGTCGTCATACGTCCCCAGTAACCCCATTAACTCACACTCGTCATACCCTTCACACTCACCATTCAACCTGCTACTTTCGTCCCTCTGTTCTTCCACTACTATATCTAGTCTCCTTATACTCGCTCTCTCCCTAAACTCCTTAATACAGTTCACATGCACTACCTTCGCATGCCTCTCATTATCCACTCTACCAATCTTATAATTTACTGCCCCCATCTTCCTCAAAACCTTATATGGACCCTGCCACGAGTCTGACAATTTACAAGTCATCCCCGGCACTCTATACAGGACCAGATCTCCCTCTTTAAACTCCCTCAACTTTGCTCCCTTATTCACATATTGTAACCTACTCTCCTTCCCCTTAGCCATTCTCAAGGCCGCGCTATCTCTCACATTCTCCAGTCTCTCTGCCATTTTCATTACCCACTCACACACATTTAACTTCTCAACCTCTGCCTCGTACAGCCCATGGTACAGGGCATCCAATGGGGTCCTGACCCTAAACCCATATACCATATCAAACGGACTGTACCCAGTGTCCGCGTGAGGCATCTGCCTTAATACAAACAAAACAAAACACAGCTGTCCAACCCAATCTAGCCCCTCATCTATACTCTTCCCTAGCACGCTCTTCATGGTGCCGTGCATCCTCTCGACGGCACCGTTAGTCTCAGGGTGGTAGGGGGATGTGCGTACCTTCTCAATCCCCAACTGCTCACACATCTGTACCATCACTCGCCCACAAAACTGACTACCCTGATCGCTGAGAATCCTCTCTGGGACCGAGGTCCTTGAGAATATGGACCAAAGTCCTTCCATAACGGCCTTCGCCGTGATGCTCTTCAGGGGTACTGCCTCTGGCCACCTTGTAGCCAAGCATATGTACGTCAATATGTACCTATTTCCCCCCTTTCCCTTGGGCAATGGGCCAACCAAGTCAATGGCCACACTCTCGAAGGGTTCCGCCAGTATCGGTCTCTCAACCACTGGGGCCCTCCTTGGCCTATACTTGCTCTTAACCTGGCACTTCTCGCAACTCCTACAATACCTGATTAACTCCCTAGCCATTCCTGGCCATGTAAAATACCTCCCAACCATCTTGGCAACCTTATCTGCACCTAAGTGCCCATTCCTGTCATGCCCCAATACCTTCACTTTCTCCCTATAACTCCTTGGCAGCACTATCACATCACGAAACTCATCCCACGTTACATACATTCCTCTCACTAATACCTTTCCTTTCCACTTGAACCCTCTCTCTCTCCTGTCCCCTAATTCTCTCCACTCTTTTAAGCCACTATCCTCCTGCAGCTCCTTAACAAACTCCTCTTTCTCTCGACCCTCTTTCACAGGTCCTATTTCCCCGGCTATCTTGCCTAGCTCACTATCCGTCTCAGTTTCCCCCAATATTTCCCCCAAGGGAGTCGCACTCCCTTCTTCTGAATCCCCACCTGCTTTCGCCCGGGGCTGGTCGGCTTCAGGCGTACCTTCCGCTTCTTCCGCCCCTTGGTCCTCCCCCACCCTACTCCACACTTCGGGCCTATTTAAGGGGTCGGACTGGCTACTCGCTCCTTCCTCAGGTTCGGGTCCCACTTCACCGTCACCCTCAGGACTGACTATATCCCACAACACTGCCTCTTCTGGCATTTCCTCGCTTTCTTCTAATTCCCTCTCTTTCTTAACCATACTCCTGGTTAACACGTTGACCTCCGCTATATCCCCAGCCACATACTCCCTTATGGCTTTCCTATAGGCTGCCGCCTCCCGATCATCGGCTAATGAGACCGGCACCAAACAACTCACCCCCTGCGACTCACTCTCGTCTATTATAGACCTCACTCTCTTCTCGTGGCCTCCCACCACGAACTCACACATGCAGCTCTTGTAACGTCTCTCCTTCCCCCCATATCCTTTCACGTATACATCTGGACACAACTCTACTCCCTCTGGAACCAATGTCTTAGGTACAGACCCCAACTCTGCACCCGAGTCTAAGAGAACCTCAGTCCTCACCCCATTCACTATCCCATACGCTACATTTTCCGCCTGTCCTGACCCCATTCTCTTTAGCATGGACATCTTAGTCGGGTTAGACTCCTTTTTCACGGTAACAGTTCCTCTTTTGGCCGTACAGTCAGGGCTCTTGTGCCCCACCTTCCCGCAATTGTAACATGTGGGCACCCGTGTAACATAATTACTGCCCTGTTTGTCCTTCCTGCACTCACTGGCCTTGTGTCCCTTCTCCCCACAACTATAGCATGTACTAACCCCATAAGGACTTCCAACCTTGTCTCCCAAACCACCCCCTGACGCCTTTCCTCCGCGCCCATACCAGTTATCTCTATCCATTGTTCCTCTGTAACCTCTCGTCGCCTCACTGGGACCACAGCCCAAGGGCTTATAAAAATTCCCCTTTTGTCTCCCGGACATCCAATCCTCAAGAGCATCTCTCAATTCCCCCCACTCCCCTATCTTCCTCATTTCGAGGTACGCCTTCCCACTAGGCGGTAAATTCCTTCTCAACACGGCTAACGCAATAGCCAACATGCATTCCTCCACCCCCTTACAGCCCTGGCACATTCCCTTCGTCACCCTTAGTAGCCAGTCTGTTAATCCTCCTGCTGTCATCCCTTTAAATGACTCCCCAGTAGCCTCTAATAGCTGATTTCCATACGTAATGGCTGTTTCCCCCGTAGCCTTCAACAGAATCCTCTTAATCTCCTCATACTCCTCATTATTGTCCCTAGCCTGTGCCACCCTCATGCACAAGGTCTCAGACAACCTGGGATACAATCTCTCCCCCCAATCCTTCTCACTAATCTTGCCTTCCCTCATTATTCGCTCAAACTTCCCTAAATAAGCTCCCAACTCATTCCCTTCCTTATACGTTCCTAATCCCCTTAACTTCTCTTGTAGTAACTCTCTCCTCTCACGTACCCTGTCGTCCTCCAGTCGCGTCATCCTCCGGCGCTCTTCTTCATCTCTACGACGGGCTGTTTCTTCTCCTTGTTTTCTCTCTTCCCCTTCTTCTCTACGTCTCAGGGCTCTCTCCCCTTCTTCCCTCAATCTGGCGGCCTCTTCCTCTCTAGCCACTCGGCTCCTCTCTTCTGCCGCTTTCCTCTCTTCTCTGTCTTTCTCATCCTTCTCTACTAAGTATCGCAGCAGCGCTGCTACCTCTCCTTCATCTCCTCTTCTTGACATCTCTTCTTGCACTACCTCCACCTCACTGCCTTCCAATATCTCTGACTCAGACTCCCCTCCCGATAACTCCTCGTACTTCACTACTGAGTTGCGAAACGGATAAGGCGATCGAGTCTTCACAACTGGTCGTCCCCCAGGCCTGTAGAGATCCCCTTTGGTGCTCACTCCAGACAACTTCTTGGTCCCCTTCCTCGCCTCACTTTGTCCAGGCTCTGTCATAGAGGGCGAGCGAACCCGTCCTCCGTTAAGACCCCTGTGAAACACAAACAAGTAACACAGTGATCACACAATGACACAATAAAATTAGAACCAATTAACGAGACACTTGCGATTACAGCCCTTGAAAATTTACAACACAAACACAACCACACTGCGAGCAACGCAAGTCTCTAAGTTGTCCAAGCCTCCTCTCCAATGATCCTTCTTCTTTTCCCGTGCTTCCTTCCCTCCTTTCTTCTTTCGAATTCCCTCTGCCGCAACAGGGGTAGTTTCACTAGTCCGTGGACCGTGAGGTAGTTGGAATGTTCCCACTCCTGGTTTTCCTCCTACGTACGCGAACGTAGTCGTTGGACGGCGAGATACCGCAGTTGTCTCTTGTCCGTAGTTCGTTAGACCCTGAGTTAGACGTCTCCTCCTCAGGATCCCACCGCTGCCACCAATTCTGTGGGGGTTCCGGATTGCTCCTTCGCTACTGCGCACAGCGCGATGCCACAGCCTGGTAGACAGCAAGTACGCTGCCACCAGAATTCAGTTTGCGAGTTGCCTCACTTGAGTGAACGAAATTACTTACAAGTACTGAACTAAAATTACAACACGTGGCGAGGGGTTATGAACAAACAGACCTCTCGCCACTGACCAATGAAAATGATACAGGTCTACTCCTGCGCACAACTACTTCACACCCAATGTTTCTATACTATACACATTCTAGCGATGATAAATAACATGACATAAAACATAACATAAACTAGTTCTTTTCTTCTTCTATCTTCTCTTGCTTCTCCTCTTCTCTATCCTTCGTCCTTGCTCTTGCATGTGGGCGTCTCTTGTATGCCCACACTGCAGTAATGACATCATAATGGTTGACAGCATGGCGAACATACATGGCCATTCGAGAATCACTGTAAGTGGAGACATCAAACTGGCCATGCACGTTAAATGGAATGTGCTTGCTCCACCCATAATTAGTATCATAAGTATACACGGCAGTATTCAAGAGGTTGGACAGCACCATAATCTCCACTTCTGAGCCCCAAGTTCTGTCACAGTCCATTTTAGTGGCAGAGATGTATTGGTGGATTCCATCTGTTCTGGACTCGGCACACGATGACCCATTGCTGTTCTCTGACACTTCTCCAATGGAGCGCAAATGCTGCAAAAGGGAAGAGACTTGACTTTCCCACAGGCTTGTGCCAATGGTTCTCATGTGTCGTACAATAGATTGTCTAACTTGTATGTGCTGGTCTTCAGAGCCAGTGATGATAAATGAGAAAGCTCTAAACATGCAATTTCCGTCACCACTAATGCTTTTGAATCCAGTGGGGCTAGTCAATGGAGTGCTCAGGCTGCCTGGCTCTATTCCATTCGGTCCTTGATACTCCAATCCCAATTCCTGACAGGTTCTCTGCTGCCACTCCACATCACCAGGATGGTATTTAAAGCAGTCATTGTTTTGTTCGACTCTGGTAATTTCTAATTGGCTTGATACTTCCTTGGCTTGATCCTTGCCAAGTGTAGGCACATTGGGTGACTGCTTTTCTGTCAGTACAGGATTTGGTAAATCACAACTCATTGCATTTTCATCAGCCTGGGCCACACATTTTGGCAAGTTTGGAATAGCAGATACAAGTTGCTGTGAAGGCAGAGACGCAAAATTGACTGTGTGGGTGATTTGACTGTGAACCTCACACGTTGAAATTTTATGCTGGATAGCAACATCTGCCTCATCAGCTAGAATGTCGGCATCAATGGCTGATGTAGTTACAGGCAATTCAGTGGGCTGAATAATTTCACATGGCATTATTTTATTGTGCAAGGATTCTACTCTTTTCTCTTCACGCAGTCGTTCACTGTGACGACGGCCACTGGCTAGATTGGCTACTCGCTGAAATGGAAATGGGGGGACAAAGAGCAAGTCTTTCAACTCTCGAACACGCGAGCATGCAACAAACGTTAAGCCAGCTGAGAATTCTTTTTTTCCGACATCAACAACAACTTTACTTAGGGTCATACCTTGGCACTTGTGAATGGTTACTGCCCACGCTAGTTTTAGTGGTAGCTGAAGTCTAGAGCATGGCTTATTGGAAGACAGCCACATGCGTCTCAATGGAATGATGGGGACTGATCCATCATGTAGAGAGGGGCCGTTGTATGAATCAAATCGTACTGTTACTGCTACAGGAAGACTTGGTGGAGATTCACCAGCACCATCATAGCAGACAGCCACAACTGTGCCGATTGCTCCGTTGACAAGACCAGCTTGCACACACAAGTTGGCAGTCAGCATCACTCTTGCTCCCTCTGCTAGGCACACTACTGGTTCTAGTCCGCCAGCATTGTCAGAGGAAACATTGCTAGCTCCAGGTCCAGAATGAACTGCCTTGATCACTGCCACAGGTTGACCAATTGAACGCAAGTTGGCAACATTGTACTCTGCCACTGCAGCTGTGGAGGGGAACAGATGAATAGCATTATTAAACACTGTTGGGTCATCAATTTCAGTTAAAGTTTGCCTCATTAGTTGCTTCCAGTCTGCAACTGACAATTCCCCATTTCGCAACCGCAACAGAATACCACGAAATAATTTTTGAGCCTCGTTTTCACCAGCTTGCCTCATCACTTGATCAAGAGTTATGGCATAATTGAATTGGTGATAATTAACACTGTCAAGGTCTGACAACTCTGACCTTGATACTGTTGTTTACAAGGGCAAATCCATAACAGGTGGAAGTTGTCCCCAATCTCCAATGAGTAGGCACGAGCACCCACCAAATAATTCATTGGACCTGCAAGTTAAATGAAGAGTCAAAAGTCACACACTGACATTCACAATTTAATGACTACTGCTTACCGATGGGGGAAAGCTTGACGCAATCTGCGATCCATCTGACCAAACAGTTTCCTGCCCACCATCGACATCTCATCTAGAATGATATAAGAGACTCTATCCAGTGATTTTTGGAGACTGTGAAGACTTTGCCCTTCGAGGTCTCTAAAGTCACCTCGGACTGGGATCTTCAACAAGGAGTGCAGTGTGTGGCCATGAACATTGTAAGCTGCAGCTCCAGTAGGAGCCATAATACAAAGTTTCTCTCCCAACAGCTCATGCAAGCAACCAATCAAGTATGATTTTCCTGTCCCCGCTGTTCCAGATACTATCACTTTATGAGGCTGTTGCTGATTCTGACAGCTAAAGTGCTTATTTACAAGATCAAATGCTTCTAGTTGCTTTCCTTGCAGCTTGCTGGAGTCCACCTTTATGCTAGTCGCTGACCACATATCTGCACATTGACGCAGTTGTGCCACAAAAGAGGGCATTTCACCCACATTGTCATATTGCTTTGCTGCAGCTGTCCAATCAACTTTGTCACATGAGGCTACAGCAGAGGCTCCCATGCTATGCTGGTGACCACACAGCAACATCCAGTCTTGAAGGGTGGCAACTGGATGGGAATCATCTTCGTCAGATTCATCCTAAAATCACAAAGTAATATAAATCACGTGAGCAAAATTAATACTATCATCCCTTACCTCATTGTGGGAACATCTTTTCTCCTGTGCAGTCTCCAGCCGCTGGATGTCATCAGCAAGTGAAGTCGGAGCATTTCCTGATTTTAAAAAACAGGCATAAGCATCCATGTAACGATCATTTCCAGCTAGCAATTGTTCGAGTTGACGAAAAGACTGGTGCAGCATAAGCTTTTGCTTGCAGTATTGCTCGTAATTTGGTCCATCTGGATCTGATGAGCAATAAGGACGTGGAATAACCAGCACTTCCTTTTTTCTGAGAATGACTGAATCCCCTTTTTTCTTTGGGATCTTGTACTTCTCAACAAATTTCAGCAGCGTAAGTTGATTGAAATCGCCTGTATCTGGGCGAGTACAGTATTGATCCAGCTGGGATTCCAGAGTCACTGGTTTATCTTCTTCAAGTTTGTCATCCACTTCTCTAGATCCATCCAAACTGAGGACCACAAAATCACGAGATGATTTAACCATAGGAAGCATGAGGAGGAGATGGCATGTTTCTTGAGCGGAAAAGTCTCTCTCGCCAACAGTGCTTGTAAGCAGTTTCTGCACAACCTTTAAAGGAGTACCATCATCATCTACACTCTTCATGATGTTGCGGTACACTTCCTGTAAGGCTGTGGATCGAGGCTCCGATTTGGTAGCATACTTGGCCACGTACTTGGTAACTTTCTGTCTGGACACCACATACTGCATATCCACATTGGCCCTCCAGGCTGACAGCTGCACTGGGTTATACCCATTCAGCAAATTGTCATTGCGCTTGGTCAGTACCACTGGTTCTCCATCGTCTTGAGAGGTGACACATGTGACGGGTTGCAGTGGCTTAGGAAAGCCAAATCTGCACTCCTGCTTGCCCTTCTTTTTCTTCAGGCAATACGATGTGGAGCACCTAGTGTGCCTCTGGCATGTGGCAATCAAGTCTACAAGGTCCTCCCCCATATCAGTCACTTCTCCATAGGACCTGTTACATACATGTGGATTGGTTTTTGGTTGTGGAACCACATTGTGCATGTTGCTTCCACCTGCAGGGATGCCAGGATTCATGGTGCTCACCAACTCATCCACATAGGCAATGACTCCATCCACAGAGTCCAGCAGTTGTGAGGAAGAGTCGCATGTAAGCAGCTTTTCTGCATCAGGAGCACTGGGTAGCCAGGCCAACCCATGCACATGTGGACTTCCACGATGTTGCCATTCAAATCTCAGCCAGTAGTCTGTGGCTCCGAGGAGATCAACTTAGTACATCTCCACAAATTTAGTGATTCTCTCATAAAAGAACCAATCAGCAATAGCCGGATTATTGTTGACTGCTTTGCTGCGACTTGAGCTGCTTTCAGGATTGTCCTTGCAGATGAGACGAGCCAGTTCTGGCCACTGGCCATCAGCAGCACTGTGAGTGAAAAATATTGTCGGCAGTCCCAGCTTGTCAATCATGGCTATCAGGCGGATCCTCTGCTTGAACCAATACTGCTAGTTCCACGAAGATTGCAGGCATAGTGCAACACTTTTTTGGTAAATTGCTCTCCCCCACAGTCGACAATACGTTTTAGTTCATCGAGTGACAAATGTGCGTCTTTCGGATGTTGTTTGATGTACACTCGACCTTCCTGAAGTGCCTGCCATCGCATCTCTGAATTGAGTGCAAAGTATCGAAAGCGAGGGTGTGTTGCAAACCTGGCATCATCATATTTCATGAGGTGCTTAAAGTAGTTGCCTACTGTCACTGCACGCTCACGTGGGGCCAGAAAATCACCTGCTCCCGTAGGAAACAGAGTGGGGAAAGCACAGGACATGTAACCTTCCGTTACAAACTCATTCACTGGTGCATCGGCTAGAGGAGGCCAAGATACAGTAGTTGAAGGCATTTTTTTCTGCTTTTCTTGAATTGAATGTTTGACTGTATCTAGTTCAGTCAACTTTGGAGCGGCCATAGGAATAAAAGATTCAGTATCATAATCTTGTTCATCATGATTTTTTAGTAATGCACCATCTTCCTCATTGCAGGTAGAGGATTTAATACCGGAGTGGTTGGATAAATGTCCATCTTCTGGAAGTTCATTCAGGGCAGTGTAGTCAATGTTGACTTTGCGATAGTACTTGTTGTGCTGCTTCAACCACAGGAGTGCATTAAGCACAACTGCCCTTCTAACTTTGAAATCTCGATGAGAGTTGTCTGAGCCCTTTTTCCTCACAATCAGTATATCTAATTCCTTGGGAATTCTCGGCAGGCTGGTGGCAAAGGCCGTGATGTCTTGCGGCAGGTTAATGACATGACCTTTGTAGCCATACTGTCCATGAGGTAGGCAATAAGCAGACATTATAGGAATCACTAATGATATCAACATTTCTTCCACTTGTGACAACCCCTGCAAAATAATAATGTTACATAAAGTCTATATTGTGTTAATTGTAACATTATATAGTATCACAATAATTGCTAATATTGCCAAAAAATATATTAGTTTTCATTGCTTAAATGGTCAATAAAGTGTGACCACATATAAAAAAGAAAAAATTCTGACTTAATTAATAAAAAAATATTTGGTAAAAATAAATGTGAAACAAAGTTGGAAATAATATTAAGCAATAATAATAACAAACAAATACATGGTCCAGGGGCTGATCCACTGCTAATGACAGGGAGGGCCCAAATATATTTAGGTCAAAATTTATGAAATTTAATACAGTATGTAAATGATTTGTACATTTATTTATCAATGAAAAGCATTGAAGTAGCATGTATAAACATATTTGCCTATATTGGAGCCCTTTGTTCATCATAATTTTTCAATAAACTTGGTTCAGGGGATGGAGTGGGGGAGGAGGGGGGCTGGCCCCCTTTTGGTTCCTCCCCTGTGGTCACATAGTCTATGGCACTATTATTAATCATGTGTGTTTACTATAAAAGTATTATAGATAATAAAGTTACTTACCTGTAATTCAGCTGGTACTGGCCCTGGACTCATGTTGTTCTCAGCTGAAAATAACTTGGGAATTTTCTTGTCACGGAAGCATCGCCGACATTCAGTACAATTACTTGCCATCTGTGTGCCTGGGAAATGTTCCAAGCATATAGAGCAGATTGGTGACACATTGACTCATGCAAAATTTTTATTTTTTCCTTCAAAAATACATCATTCAACAATGGTACGAGTCGGTTACTGGAATTCTGCTCAGACACATATTTCTTAGATAGTCTAACAGACCTCTGTTCTGGTGTCTCTATTTCAAGACGCTCTCGCTGACGAGTGCTCATTCGTTCTAATCTAGAAAGAGAGTTTTCAAGGGTTTCAGCTTGCAAACGCTGCTTTTTGTTCTCCAGTCTGGCCTCTTTGTCTACTAAAGTTTCGTTACAAAGGCGGTTCTGCTGATTCATTTTCAGATGCTCTAGCCTGACTTGTTTTTCAGCTTCAGTCTCAGCAGTAAGCCTCTGATGTTTATTCATTTTCAGCTGCTCTACCCTGACTTGTCTTTCAGCTTCAGTCTCAGCACTAATCCTAAGCTGCTGATAGACCTTCAGTTGCTCTAGCCTGGCTTGTCTTTCAGATATAGTTTCAGAACTACGCCTGTGCTGCTGATTCATTTTCATTTGCAGCAACCTAGCTTGTCTTACAGCATCTGATTCAGCCTCAAGATGTTGGTTCTTTAGGATCCTCTTATTCTGCAGGAAAGCTTCCTTTTGTTCTAGGGATTCAGCCTTGAACAGTTGCTGTTTATATTCACAAGCATTCTGTAATCTTGAGGTTCTTTGAACCATAGATTCATTGGCTAATGCAGCTTTTCTTTTATCCAGTCTATTTTTTTTTTCAACTTGAGTTTCTGCAGCACGTCTGGCTCTGTCTCTACAGTTTCTTTTTCTTCGCCGCTCCTCTCGCTCTAGATCAGTTTCAGCCAAGCGTTTGGCTCTCAGCCTCTCATTCTTTTTGTCAAGCTTAATCCTTTCCTCTTGAACACTCTCAGCAGTCAAAGATATATCAGGTTTGGGTAGTTCCATGGCTCAAAATAGAACTGTACAGATGAAGAAATTTTATTCTGAAAAGAACTAAATAACTTAGAAATCAGTACTAACCGCGGAACTAATTTCCATAGTAACAGAAAACCGCTTTTATGCAAAGCAATTTAAATATTTGGTAAAGTACACGTACTGTAAAAATTAAAAAAAAAAAAAAAGAAAAAGAAAAAAGAGCCAGAGTTTTTTTAGTTAACAAAAAAGAAATTAGGTACTTACATACTAGTAATAGCTTCTATAGGGTTACCACTACAGTCCGCTCTTGACAACCAACAAGCGGCACTACAGTAGAAAAATCAAATAGGGGAAATTTGCATATTTAGCTAACAAATATTGAATTAAGTACTTACCTCAACTTCCTTCGAGTAGTAGTAGCTTCCTTAGCATTAATACTATGGTATTCTGACTACCAATGGCTCTTGACAACCAACAATCGGCACTCCGCGTCCCTCCTAAAACGGAATTAAATCTGGAAAAGGGTCTTCAATGCCATAGTAACGGGTAGAATCAACTTTTTGTTTCTTGAAAAACAAGCATTTTCTCCGGAATTTTCTCACACTTTGGAACTTAAGTATAAAGTAAGGCTTGCTTAATGCTGTAGTTTCAGAATAAACTGGGGTCAAGCCTAAAAAGCCGTGTTTTTTGGAGAAAAACGTTCCACGCGCGAGCGTTTAAATGGCATACGTACCATCCCACATACATATATACCTATAACATATACCCGATTTTGCATTATCCACCCCTAATACTGTCTCGCTCGCTACGCTCGCCAATAAACAAACATCCCCGATTGACAGTCTATGGGAAAAGGGGGCACTTCACTCAAACCAAAAAAATTGAGTTTTTTATGCTAATAAAAAGCTACAATGTATCTCAACTTAGTGCTAAAATACTGGAGGGTAAAATTTTCGACGCGCAGTGAAACTGGCAGTTGAACTGGGCTTTATTCAGCAAAGCAATTGAACTAGAAATCGAGAAAACATAAATTGAATTTCCACTTCCGGTATAATTAATGTTTCCGTATACTTAACGGCGTACGCCGCATACGCAATTAAATCGTACAGCCGCTTTTTAACGGCGACTAACGAAGTTTGCTTAGAGTTCTTTTTAGCTTTCAGAACGTCTCACAGCCTGTCTTGTCGGAATCCTTGGCTACTCTACTCCATGTAGTGGTACACTTTCAACCAGAGGTAAGCTATAGATTGCATGCACTATTCTCAAAGCTATGCCGTTTTTTTTAGCTGCTTGTTTGAAACTCCGCCCATTCCCCGTTTATTGTACTTCGAGAACGAGAGAGAATAAAAAGTAGCTTGTCTTTCCACGGCACGCTTGGGGTCTTTGAAGTTGTTTCGGCATTTGAAATTTGGCGTAGACTTAGAGTAAGGGTCACTAAGACTAATTCTGCAAAAAACAAAAATAGGAGAAAGAAAGAATTTTTCCTATGATTTACTTCTGGAGCCTATATCTCAATTTCAATTTTTGCGTGAAGTGCCCCCTTTTCCCATAGACTGTCACACATATACCCGATTTTGCATTATCCACCCCTAATACTGTCTCGCTCGCTACGCTCGCCAATAAACAAACATCCCCGATTTTCAATTGTGTTACTCGCTCACCAAATACATACTAGTGGTGCGCTCGAATAGCGCAAATGCATGGCGAGCGAGTAAATATATGAGTATAGGTAAAGATGATTTGTGAAGGAAATCGCTAAATAATAGCAATGATTAGGCATGAAGAGTTAACAATAACAGAATTACCTGAATAAACTTCGAAAGCAGTGGCAAAGAAGCGCAGCTTGACAATTTGCCATTCAGTCTTTCGCCAAGAAGAGAGTAGCTATAAACTTTTTGGTTAAAACAAAGTTGCGTAAGGCAGTGCAGCAGGATTCTCCATGCTCGTTAATTGAAAAATACTGGAACTGTGAACGCTTTACCTAACTTACGTAATTAGAAGCGCGGGCGAAATATTTTGACGTACGCATACATACCTACATATATATATATATATATCTGAAATCTCAATTGAACACGACTGATAGTCAGCTTCGCTCGCTTCGCTCGCTCGCTGAATTATTTATACATAGAAACAACCCTGATTGTGACTCAATTTCTGATGCACCCAATAGGGACATTTAATCAGTGCACTCTACTAATTTCATTATTATAATTTTAATTATATAATCAGTCTTGTAATGTGTCCCATGTGATAGTTTGATGAAATTCTTAGATTTTCCTCCGAATATTTTTTTCCTAAAGAACCTATGTCATAAAGAGTATATATAATGATAAAAAATATGCTAAATAACTGTATTTTCAGTAGCTAAAAATTTAATTGAGTTTTAATACTAACCATGTTATAGTATTATCAGCACTATTTCTAGAAACAAACTTTCTTAATATCTAAAATGAAAGCAAAATTTGAATGTATGAAATTGAAATGTTTGTCATTCTCAAAAATATCAGACATGATTTAGAGAGAAATATTTTATGGGTTTAGTCCTTTAGTCATCATTGTACTTTATTTTCAAATAACCACATTTCCTTAAGATAATTACACATACTAAAACACTAAAGTTAAACTTTTATTTTGAATATGATTGCTATTATGTCTTCAAGATCCCTAGCTATATGTTTGTTCATGATTTGCACTCACTGCTGCTTAATTTCCTGGGTATAATTTTTTATACTTTGTACATCTTTGAAAAAAAATCAGAATCTGGTGACGTAGGCAATAATTGCATTTACCTCAGCAACATACATTCTAGATTAAGTTATTGGACTACACACGTCTTTTTATTATTTAAAATACAACGTTTGGATCGAAGTTGCTCCATCTTCTTCAGGTGAAATATATAACTGAAATGGCTGGGTGATGGTGATACAGAAGTTTATATAGGTATGAGAAATAATAGAGCAGTTGGTGACTGAATGAAGGTGTTGATAAGAGTCTATTGATGCTTTTATTGATGACTTAATAGATGATAGAATGAGTCTGACTAGTGGGGTGAGGAATGCCAGAGTAAAATGGGTGAATAACCAATAATTAAGTCAGTAAGTAAGGATAATAATAAATGCATAACTGAAAGGAAAAAAAAAATATATATATAATATATATATATGAAATAAAATAATAAAATAAACAAGTAAACAAATAATGATAATAAAGATATGCACTTATGTGATGTTGCTCATCCATATTTGGCTAATGTTAAGTCCTTGGGTCATGGTTAAAATTTGGAAAACTTTTGATGTGG
>WLWD01004592.1_pt1 | contig 44463 bp, 32 predicted proteins | sample 6712731 | NCBI WGS metagenome assembly WLWD01 (sample SAMN12718690, study PRJNA576275) | sponge metagenome | isolation source: marine sponge | host: Mycale hentscheli | place: New Zealand: South Island, Marlborough, Capsize Point | collected 2014-11-01 | reverse complement strand
TCAACCCTCCTCCATCTTATAACAAAGACTTTGTACTGAATACCTTGACCTTAAAATTCGGCCACACAAAACTGACCTAATGCATGTAGAAAACAACAGCCCACATGAGTAAAGGCTAGACTTTGGATAGACCCAGACATAATTCAATAATATATATCTCAAAAACAGAGTGAGACTAAAAAAGTCTTTCAACTTTGCATGCTATTTGAAGTGCTCTACGTGGGAAAGCAAAAATTAAATAAATAAAAATAATAAAATTATTAATAATAATAATGATGATACCTTTTAATTAATTAAAAAATGTCATCATTATTATCACCAGCCAACAATTCACCTTATGCATTATTGAGACAGTTTCCAATCTCAATGTATCTATGACTATTACTAATCCAGACCTAGAAATTGGGGAACCCTTTATAATAACCATAATTCAAGTGTGCAATGAAAATAAAAGTTGCAAGCGAACATACTACTAAATCAGTGGATACTAGATATCAGAACAATCAATCAAAATGGCTGACCTCCTTAATAATAATAAAAGAATCCACCCCATAATGACCTGCACCGTAAGCAACATCTCCTAATTAAATAACGCCGTAATGAACAACACGCTACTTTACACATGACATTAATTGGCACAATTGAATTTGAACTTGTTGCTGCTGCTCTGCATTGCTAGGCACTTGGCAGGCATCTCTGATGACAATGCAGTCAGTAACCACCAAGAAAGCCAGGAATCCGGAACAAGACTGTGCAACACACACAAGTGCCTCTCCCATTAGTGAGCTCAGGTATTTCAAGGGAAAAATTAAAAAAAATAAAAGAAATAAACAAGAGAGACGTGCGCCACGAGCAACGCTAAGCTGATTAGCTGAGCTGCAGCAGACCTTACATAGAAAGCATGGCTAATAGTTGCTATGCTCCAAATGGAGAATATTGTGACTGCTACCCTGGAGACTAATACCAACTAGAACAGCCAAAACATCCACGCACAGGATGTCACGGAAAATAAAGTGGTGGTTTGTTTCAACTTGAGAGTTTTTAGCGACAGGCTGGGGTTCATGTCATTTAAAGTTTTGTTACACACAAATCACTAAAATAAGTCAGGTTTGAAATCATTCCTCCACTTGAAAATATGCAATCAAACTAAAAAGACTATGAACTCTTGGGGGGGAAATCATGGTAACTGTATTTCACAATGATCACGCCAAATCAACCCCCCCCCCCTCAAACACACACACATCATGTGCACCTTATTGCAAGTGGACAGAGTTCACAATTTTGTAATTCACTCCTATAACACTATGATATACGTAAAAGACAGATATCATAGTTCCATTCTGTTATTGTGAACTTTTGAAATATTTCATGTGGTGAACTTATTTCACTGAAGTGAACCAGAAATGGATCCTGATTGCTCTCTAGCTACCCACCTCCAGCTCCCTAATTAGCTTCATTAAGATCAATTACCACTACTTGCTAAAAAGTAACAATGAGTAAGTGCAATTAACTGCCCACGGCCCTTTTTACATACAAGTCGAGCAAATCAACACCAAACCTAGAAGAAATAACACCAAAAGTTAAATTCTAAATTGTAACTATCAGATATAAAAACAAAACAAACAAACAAACACACACAAGTTTCGACAAGGTAAACACACCACGACACAATGTATCAGGGGAAATGTCAAACTCGCTGATAGAGTTGTCTACTGCCCCCAAATCATAACAAACTGTGAGAAGTAACATCCGCTTCCCACAAGTGATTGGTGTTTCCCTCCCACATTTCTCCTAAACCGTATATATATATATATATATATATATATATATATATATATATATATAGCAAGTGAACACATTGCAGTTCCAACAGGCTCCAGTCAAACCATGGCTGCGGTTCAACAGCTAAAAACGTCATTCCATTGGTACTTCCAGTGACGTAACTGCAGGAAGACTGCAAGTGCACATAATGCCAGAGGCAAGCAATTAAACCTTACACTGGCAGGCAGCAGCAAAAGACTCAACAAACGAGGAATAACTGAGCTGTAATGACATTATCAACACACACGTGTACACCTGGAAAATTTCCCTCTTAATTCCAACACATTAAAATCATTTCAACTTTTAAGGGAGGCAAGTCAATACAAGGAAACTCCTTCATAGTGTGGCTGCATGTTCAGGAAAACAAAATGTATATGTGCAGTGGAAAAGGCAGATATCTTTATGTTTACCTGAAAGGAAGGCACGATTGTATTTTTTAAAAATTAAATAAAACATGATACTTTACCTCCAGCAATATGTTGAACCAACACTCTTCCATATAAGACTTAAAAAGGCTCACTGATTAATAAAAAAGGTTAATTCAGTTATACCTCACTACTAGATAAACAACACAATAATAACAACAAGGAAGCTACTCGTTACCTCACTTGTACATATTCTTTCCCTACTTACCAGGCAAACAACACAATAATAACAAGGAAACTAATCATTACCTCACATGTACATACTATTCTTTCCTCATAAACTGTCAAAAGCAATCCCTGATCAATTCTGTCAGATTAGTAGCTTTTTTGTTTTATACTGACAGTATACAACAAAACAATTTCAACCCAAACCTTATCAGCTGCAAAATATACGAGAATGATTGAAATATGAAAGAAAAAACAAAACAAAACAAAAATGAAACAAACAACAACAACAAAAATAACAATAAATACGATGCTACATAGATGTACTGGACAGTTATCAGGGTTTCATACAGGATATATTTTCTGGGGGGGGAGGCGGCACACGTTTGCTTGACCACAACCACTTTTGCTGAAACCACACCCATTTGCTTAAAAATTGTCTCGGGTCTAGAATTAGTGACATCAATCTTGGAAGACTAATGCATATTGCAATTGAAGGACCTCCATTAACTGAAGTGAATTTTCACCAAATATTAGATATATACAAACAACAAAACCACAGAATACCATTATAAATCATAACCACAGAATACCATTATAAATCATAACCACAGAATACCATTAAGTAGTAAAATATTATTAATTTATTTCATGAAATTCTTGGGGAGGGGTCCCAGGGCGCCCCTACCTCTGTATGAAACCCTGGTTATAATCCTCTTACAGTCTATCTCGCTGCCTGCAAGCCAAAACAAAAATAGAGTTTATTATTATTATAGCATTAATGATGGTTAAACTATGCTTATACGAGATAGGTTTGAGAAGTCTGTTTAATTGGGGTAAAAATCCCCCCCCCCCCCTTTACATAGAATATATCGTCTAATAAGAGGACACAGATAAATGAATATGAATGATCATCTATCACACAAAACTCAATTAGTTTTAACCTTTACGGGAGGTAACGTCTACACAAGGACACTCCTACATTTAATATGGCTGCATATTCAGGAAATATAAAACGGATTAAAGAAAAAACAAAACAAAAAAACAACAACTTTATTTTTTTTACTAATACCATGATTCGTGTCACACACAAACTATAAAAAACAAGAATGCAGTACCCTGGCACTGGATATATTGTGGGAGCGTACAACAAGTCCTGAAGGAAAGGGGATTTCCCCTACTCTCACCAGTGTGTCGACACTCCCTCTGACAACTGTTAGTATAAAGCCAAAATCAAAAGTTGCATATAAGCCCACTCTCCAGTTGGTCCAAGTGATCTCGGAGGGAGGGGGTAGTATAAACACACTTTTATTACAATTCAATTATGAAGCTCATGGTAATGGAACCTGTATCAACAAATAGGCCCGCAGGAGTGATTTTCCGGGCCACCTATTGGACGGTGGGCAGTACAAACACTTCCCTCACTTATCAAAACTATCACAGCACACACACACACAAAGTACTGGACACAAGAATTTGATACCCTTAATTAGACCAGCGACACCGGCCATTATCAAAACCCATTCGAACTGGCAAGTAAACATTGGAGTACAGGGAGACTGGGAACAGGCAGCAATTACCAGCAATTGCTGGCTCCATTAACTAGAAGACGAGCGAAGATGTGGTCAGCACACATTATTGAGGTGGGGATTGTACCCAACTAACCAAAGCAGAGACTGCAACTCAAAACTTAGTACACTGTAACCATAGCTACAAATGAATATGTAAAATTAAGTGCCTTTAATGATGAGCCAGCCTGCCATTTTTAAGTATGGGTTAGCATCGGATTACAAGGTGCACATCCTCCCAAAAGCAAATGTGGACTAAAAAAAATTATAATAGTGCTGTAACTGAGTAGGAGTCCTCCTGATGCTGTAATGAAGTTAGTGAACTTTCATGGATGCAGTAGTAAAAACACTATGGATGGTGATGCACTGTTAAAGAAGTGGTATGATAATAATAATAATAATAAAATAAAATAAAATAAATAAATTAAAAAAATAAAATATAAAAAATAAAAAAGGGGGGAGAAAGAAAAGAAGAGAAAAAGAAACCCATCACACATTTAACGATGTGTACCTGCTCTCCAATGAGAGTGGTGAGATTGGGAGCCACATTCGCCATCTTGGAGCATAGGTAATCACTGAGTTTCTTCCTGTAGTCTGAGAGTTCCATCACTCGACTGGAAAACCGCTCAATATTGATGAGGTCCACAGTTGCTATGTCCATACCTAAACAGACATTGGGAACAATATTAAAGATGCAACATGATAGTACGAGTTCATAGCACATGTACGAGTCATCCCCTCAAACTGATGCTTAATACACAGAAATGAAAGAGCTTGGGAAAGAATACAACATGAAGCAAATTATTTCTGCTAAGTATCCACCCCCAGCACCATCAAAGTACCCTCCATCCAATAATAGTACATCAGACACACACACACACACACACAGTACCACGCACGGTGATGTGTCATGCTCAACAGTCCGGAGAGAAACTTTGGAACAGCAGCTTTACACGTAACACAGTCCACCTTTAGGCGCTCTTGCATAATCGTATCACTCAAAGACACCCGACATGTTCTCCACAAATTGATACCCAACTGCACCCACTAACTCACTGAGATTAACCACCACACACTTGCGTCGCACTTCTCAAGTTATTGGTAAATATTTGGGGATAATAATGACACTGTCAGGGGTAACACAATAAAAAATCGGGGATATTTATTTGTCTGCTTGTATGCATGTTTGGACGTATGTATGTCATTTTGTACTTTAACCATCGCATTTTTGTGCTTGCAAATTGTACGACCCCATCCCTAACCCCACTGCACAGAACCCTCTGGTTTATCCTTTACCTGTATCATCCAATATATTAGAATTGTTTTCCACTTTGAATTCTCTTTTGCGGGTGCAGTTACCACTTTCAAACTTACCAGAGTTCATTTTCTATTCAAATGAGTGGTGGTGGTAAGAGTGTGCTATTTGCCATGGTTATACGCTCTATGCAACAGTGTTGTTTCTTACTGAAAATAGACCAATAGTCTAACCACGAAAGCAAGTCTTGTGTGGGTATGTCCAGTGTTTTTTTTTTGCGTTACAGCTACCGCTTAGCTAATGAACAGCAAACAGTAAACATTAAGTTAACAAATACACATGTTAGCTGTTTTATACTGCATTTCCAGCTACTACAGCAGTAAGCATACTTTGGTTCAAACCTGTGCGGTAATTCCTTAGAAAGGCCTGCTGTTATTTTTGTTTAGGTTTATTAGGTCAAATGGTTGCGGCAAGTGGTTACTACAAGTGGTTACTACGGCATTGAAATCCCTTTATCATATATACGTAATCAAAAACTCGACCGGTATTTAGTAGCTGGGGCATTACAAATTAAAATTAATCATAATACTTTAGTTAACTAGACAGGCTTGCTCGCCATTGTGCACAAACAACTAATTAGAATCTGACAAAAGCTGATTTTCGCCTTTACAAAATCTGTATATTAATAACAATAAGACTACATTTTTACTTCCCCAAAGCTTACCTAAATTTTCCTGAGTATGTAGCTTTCATAGTAAAAATGACTAATCTAAATAACCAGTAGTTCCTGACAAAAAGCACTTCTTAAAATAAATTACATATGGTAAGGGGTTTTAATGCCATAGTAACCACTTACCGCGACTGATTTTGACTTATAACACTCACACAAACACACAAGTATTTCTAAGAAATTACCACACAGTTTGAGCCCAATCCTAAATTATGCTTATAACAAACAAAAATGCTTCCAAAAGCCTGAAAGAAAACAGGAACCAGTTCATCGTACAGCAAGCTTTGAGTAGACGAGGAATAATATTGGTTGATTTTGCTCGTGATGCCCAGTAGGAAAAACTTAATCCATATTCATCTTAAATGCTGTCTGACTCTCTACACATTTCACGCTTTCTATTTGGAGTGTTTGAAGTTTTTAGCCAGCAAAAAAAATTTGGAGCTCGGTACCCAGGAATTCTCGATCTCTGTAAAAAACGCAACAAGGAATTAACAATCAGAGAGAATGCAGGCCAGTCCTCGCCCACATATAATATATGCGGTTATGGCATCAAAACAGTTAAAACTGTTTATTTTATGTTTCAGATGAAACAACTTACCCATTGACATTTTGGCTGCTTCAAAGATGGCTTCCACTTTTAAAGAGTCCATCACAATCTCCTCCAAAGCATCCAATTTGTCTTCTGTAAGATTCTTTCGAGAGCCGATGAAATTGACTACCTATAAAAGTAAGCAATGCCAGATACATTACACAATACTGTGTGATAGAGGCACGTGTGATAGAGACACATTTGTAAGAGGCACGTGTGCTAGAGGGTGTGATAGGTGGAGTAATAGAGGTAATGTATCATTCCTCCCACGTGGAAATAGCATGCCCTTATTACATTAGCTCACGCAACTAGACTTTGCCGACAAGCTATGAGGATTACATAACACTAGCAACCATTCTCATGGATGTCCCTTTGAAGGAAGGTGATAAACGTACTCCACAGTTTGATTGCACTTTAGTGAGTTCTTCGTAAAATTGGCTGTTCAGGTTAAATGCTATACTGTACCTTTAAAAATATTGAGTTACTAAAAAACAAACAACAGGAATCAAGAATTTCTCTCTCTCAAAAAATAAATAAATAAAAAAGTGAAAATAATTAAAATGGAAACTATGACAAAATTAAAAAGATTAATTAGATCTCAGGTAATGCATAGTCACAGTGCTCTCATGGCAGTCCCACTTGTAACAAAAACCCTCTGCCATTCTGACAGAAGATATCAATTCCCAACCCATTAATAGGAATTATGAAGATGTGCAGGTGTAGGTTAGCCAGTGTTGGCAGACATCATGTCAAAGGCATTGCAACCTTGTAAGTGGAGCCCGTGAGGGCGTTGTGGGTAACAAGAGCTTGTTGATAGTAATTATCACCACACTCCCTCCCAGACTGGAAGTCTTCTCTTCAGGCTTACCTTGGAGTACATTATATTGTCGGGAACAATTTTGATGAGTTCAGGGAAGTGGTAAGAGTACCATTCTCTACAAACACAGAAAAGAAGAGAATGTGCTGCCAGTTGTGTATTGGTCTATACAAATTCAGGGGCAAAAAACCTCAGTTTTTCCAAGGGCTAATAGGCATATTAAATGATTGTACACACAAAACATAATGTAATCCTCCATGACACTGTCACATCATACTTATAAATTCTTCTTACTGCTCACACACTTAAGTTAGGCTACACCAAGCAGGTTCTTTACTTGTCTAAACAACAATTTTGGTAATGAGCTGAGTAATTATAATCACACAGAATTCCACTCTATCACAGATCATAGGAAATAATAACCCGGGCCTCTTACTAAAACAAAGAAATTCCTAATTAATTATGCTTTAATAAAGAATAACAAAAACAACAAACAAATAACCAATAATTGTGTATACCTTAATTAACCCTCTCACCGGCAGATAAAATTCAGTTATTTTATTTTTTCTATATGAATAATGTTTAAAAATAAATATAAAATCAGGAGTTAAAAAAAGTACCTAGCAACCATATATCACGTGAAAGTACATGTATTGTTCAACACTTTTGGTCAAATTTGGTTGCTTGGCAACAAACCACAAAGTGGTTTTTGGGACCACAATGTAACTATATCATAACAAAGTGATCTGTATGCTTCCAGTGCAATGTTAGCAATTATTTGTGCGTGATTAGATATTTTTTTACTGTTATAATAGACAGTTCTCAGCCAGCAATGCTGTTGCTCACTGATGACGACACCAGGAGAGGCGTGACTGTTTGCTGAGCAATAGCTGGGCAGAAGAACATCAAGAATACAAGAATATTTTACTAACAATTCCAGTCCTCTGCACACACTCACTCCTCCCTCTAGCCACATTCTTACTCATACTCTTCCTTTTTCATCCATTCAATACTTTGTCAACCTTTCTTTCAGTATTACCATCATCTCAATATTCTAGACCTTAGGAAGTCCAAAGTAATTCAGAGAGCAAAGGTGGCTAAGTCAAATCATTACTCATTGCTGGGAGTTTGTAAGAAAAGAGTTTACAGCTGTGACCAAATTAGCACCATATTCCTGGGAAAGCTAGTGGGCATAATAAAACTTATCGCCATGTTCCCGGGAAAACTATTTCTTACTTTTTTCCTCCAATATACTGCGTAAATAGCTGCTTTTCTTACCTGGAATATCAAGTTCCATATCCTCTTTGACATAGCTGCTGGTATGTTCGCTACCTACAGCGCTCTAGTAGCTCTCAAGTTGAAAACTAGTAGTTTCCTCAACTGGCAATGAAATGACAGCTCTAGCGAGCAAGTCCAACTCTCTATCCTGGACAGCAGTACCTCTGCGGTAGCTATATAGCTCCTGTAACCCTTCCCTCTCACGTTCGCAGTCGAAAACGTCGTCGCAGACAAGATCCACCGCCTCAGTTGCAGACAAATTTATCGCCATTTTTCGAACTAACGTTAAGTTTATTTTTAGCCCGACTACCTTAGTTACGTAGTAGCTATTGCTATTCTAAAAATACATGCAATAGAACAACACATTAGCCGTGCTCTGGACGCCGCAGCTAAGCTTTAGCGTTTATGGGGAAAATATTTTTTCCCGCATTACGTCATCCTTGAGCGCCTATAGGCGCTTGTGCCGGTGAAAGGGTTAAAACACTAAAAATATAAAAATTAGGGATTTAGGGTTGCTCAAAAGTATGGGAACTAGCATAGCAAGCAATATCTAAAAGTAATCAAGAAAGATCTTTTACCCCCATGTGATGATTCTGTATCCCTAACCCACTGTTGTGAAAGACCATTTGGTTTATATAATACTAAAACATTATTGAAATAGTGATTTAGGGACACTGAATCATCACATGGAGCAAATAACCCACATTAGGACTTCCAGTAATCAACAAAGCCCTAAAAAATTTCAGCTTTCAGGGAACACCTATCTTTCAAAATGCTTGCTTGGTTCTTGAGACTCCAACGAAGCTCCATATCAAATTTCCAAGCCAGAAATTTTATACAGCATAAGTAACAAAAACTAAAAACAACCAACAACAAAAAACAAGCTTCATATTCTCTACGAACAGGGCTAAAGCAAAATTGTTGGCACTTACTGGGCTAAAAAAAGATAATCTTGTCTTGTGTTACATGTACTAGGAACAAGACCCTTCAGTTTTTTCTAACCAAGACTGCTTCTCTAATGTGTTATATCGGTGCAGGGGGTCAACCCTAAATAAAGAGTGCTACTGCACTCTCAGATAATTCTGCTATGGTTCTAAATAATTACAACTATCAAGATCTTAGACATAAAAATACAAATTATTACTACTCAGTGCTCATGCACATGGTGACACCCCCCTCACCTTATTCTCATGGAGAAGGTATTGATGTCCTTGTCAAGCTGGTCCAGCAAGCTGATGGACTGAATGATCATGTTATCTGATCGATGGACGTTGAACTTGACCTTTGCCCTGGAATAGCTGTGGCCGAGACCCAACTGGGCCTGTGCTGCAGCCGGGCCAGCCAGGCCACTCACAAGCTTGTGGAAGTAAAGGCGGATGCCTCGTAGCGTCTCCATCACCGCCCCTCCTACAGGTCAACATCAGACAAGATATTTACCTGAGATTCAATGACTCTTACCATATCAAAACCTTCTCAACAAAACAATTCTATTAAAAAGGTGGGGAAAAAACAAACATGCCCACTCTTTACCAAGTACAAGAACACAGCAACACCAGTGAATGCACTATGGAACTGCAATACTAAGTATGCAACTTCTCTCCACACAAACATACCAGAAGTACATGGTATATCCAAGGTTTCTTGAATCGCAGAACCCAGCTTGGCATCAGCCACTCCTAGTGTGCTCTTTTTCTTCTTCTTACCTTGAGGGAAATTATTCAATAGAAATGCCTTAAGATCCTCATGCACCAGACCTACAAAACAACAACGAGTAGAGTTCAATGCTTAAGATCAAGGAAAAGAGTTCAGCAAATATGAATGAACTTCAAGATCCTTGGTCACATCTGCCACACAACTCTATAGCTGCAGTTGACTCGTGCTGACCACTTGAAACCACAATGTGCTGCACGCATACAAACAGTTCTCAGTAATTATGACTATTGCAAATTATATCCCATCAATAATTTTGTCAACAGAGGTTTTCCAAGCTTTGATGGATCATCCAACATCAACATTTATACTGGATAATTGACATGTACATGATTTGGCAGACATTTTGCTTACACTTCTTGGACACAGAAAGAAGCTAACAGTGACTTTTATTTAGGCCATGTAGGCGTCAGCTTTGCACTGAGGGCAACACCTATTGAGTCAGTCCATAAGCACATAGCTCTTCAGTGAGGAAATAGGCAGTACAGTACAGAATTAGGAGAAACAAACAAAAACAGCAGTTTTAGGTGCAATACACTAATTTAAGTTTGATGTACAATTCACTCCTGGCAATTTCACATATTACTCGTACACAAGCTTACAAGGCTATGCAGCTTCATGTTTTCACTGTACCAATCCAGTTTAAGATAGGTAAAGCATCATCAAAAGCATAACCCAGGTTAATTGGTGCCTTATGGAGCAGCAGGACAGGGTATGTGTGTGTTTTAATAATAAAACTAAAAACTTGAAGTGATGAGTGAATTTACCTCAAATATGCTTAGACCAGTGGCCAATTTTATTGTAGTGAGCAAGACACTATATAGGGGTAACAAATAGAGAATTGGGGATATTTGTCTGTAATGTTTGGACATACATGTCATTTTTGTACTTTGACCATCACGTTTTTGTGTTGGCTCAGTGACCGACCCCGTTCCAAACTTCACCAAACAGAATCCTCAGGTTTAGCAGTCTTTACCCATATCATCTAAGGAAACTTAATTGTTCTCTGCTTTGAATACTTTTGTGAGTGCAGTTAAAACTTACAGGAGTTCATTTTCTATTTGAATTAGTGGTGGTGGTAAGTTAATGCGCTATTAGTCATGGTTATACACCCCACGCAACAGTGTTGTTCTTACTTGCTACTGCTTAGCTAAAGAATAGCACAAAGTAAATGTTTCAGTAACAAATAAATATATCAACTGCCTTTACACAGCTTTTTTTTTAGCTACTGCAGCAGTAAATTTGTCTTAATATAGGGTTAGGTTCAAACTTGTACGTAATTCCTTAGAAATGACTGTTGCTGTTTATTTAAAAAGTCAAACATTTGCAGTGAGTGGTTACTATGACATTGAAATCCCTTTATTGTATATACATAATTTGAGAACTCAACCATTTGTTAGAAGCTGGAGTGTTAGAAGTTAAAATTAACATATAACAATACTGCAACCTAACTAGGGAGGCTCGCTCGCCATTTGTGCTCAAGCATACCACTAGTAGATACATAAAATTTCAAGTAATGCACGCTCATAATAATTGAAATTAAGTTAACAGCAAGTAATAAGGCCCTCCAAGACCATTGCTATACATTAGTACTAGAAGGTTTAGTAGTAAGTGCACTTCATTCTGGAAGGATTCGCCCACGTGCTCAGAGCCTACTCGGAAATCCAGGGCTTTTTTTTGTTGCTTCTCAAAAGAAGAAACAATAATAAATAATAATGATAGTGGAGAATCAATCAAACTGGACCTCTCATTGCTTGAACTGACTAGACGACTGTCTGGTAGCTGTTTGGCATCAGTTCAGCATAGAAAACAGTTGTTTCTGGCCGTTTAGGGGAAGGGGGGGGCATTTGCTCCACCCTGAAAATTATTTGCCTTAAATTTCAGATCAAAATTTTAGGTTAGAGGGTAATGTCTCCTTGATAGTAAAAAGAAAAAAAGAAAAAAAGAAAAAACAAAACAAAACAAAAAAAAAAACCTTCCTAAAAATTCCGACATTGAGGATTCCAACATCTGTGAACAATGATGATCCTTTTCTATAGCTGACAACCAACAGGTACAGGATCATCAATAACTTGGACCACTCCCCCTAAAACTACTGCACACTAAAGAAGCCTCTCATTGTAGTTTACAAAATGCGTCGAGACCGTCCATGAAATCAATTGAGCGGTACTGCATGACTACATTTGGGCATGTGTAGAGCAGGAAAGCTGTGTTTTCCCCTCCTCCCATAAATTTTTGTATTGAGTTTGGAATAGCACTTTCTCTCGCATACTTGTATATTCCCATTCTCAGCAAGACTGACCATCACGATGATCGTTCCTTTACCAGTACAAATATAATCGGTGAGCGAGTGAAGCAAGCGAGACACTATCAAGGATAACACAATTGAAAATTCGGGGATATTTGTTTGTTTGTGGACGTACGTATGTCATTTTGTACCTTGACCCTAGCATTTTTGTGTCTGCTTCGTGGTCTACCACTTCCCATACCTCTACTAAACAGAATATTTGGGTTTAGCGATCCTGTATCATTCAAGAAAATTCAATTGTATACCCCTTTGTATTAGGTTGTTCTGAATGACACAATACACACTTAGGTCTTAAAACTTACTGTTAGACTAACACTGTACAGTAGTTCTTTAGAACTTGTTGTTGTTGTTTTTTCAAGCTGCAAAATGTTATGGCGAAAGGTTACTATGGTATTGAGACCCTTTACCAGACATAATTTCAAAAACTCTGCTGGATATAGTTAGCTGTGAGTGCTTGTTGTCAAAAGCTACTGGTAGCTCAGATAGTCAGAATGCTACATTAGAGACTACAGAAAATACCAGTACTCGTGAAATTGAGGTAAGAAAGTAGTTCTGTATTTGTTAAGATATGGTCACAACAACTACATACTTATACTTTTAGAAATGGACTGATAGATTCTTCTGAAGTGTTTCGTTTGTGCACAGGCTCGCTCGCCATTTGTGCTCAAGCACATCACTAGTTATATTTCATGACAGACGTATTACCCACTTGTAAGATAGATTAAATATTCATTTCTCTAGGATTCTAAAGGTTCACCTTCAGAGATGCAATTGATGTTTTCCAGCGCATTTATTCCACTTTTGAAAGGACTAAACGCTTCCAAGTTCAGCATAGACCCAAACCTAGCAAAATCCAGAACTGCTTCTTGGACTTCTGGGAGAAGAGAACCAATGTCTTCCACTTCCCCACACCTGAACACAGCGTACCCCGACGCATGCTCGAATAGCACCAAAAGCACCTAAACAAATTTTTGCTCAACACTGAGAGCATAAGTAAACCGTGGTACTGACCATTATAGCAGGTGACCAATGGCAACTAACTTCTTATCTTGGCCTCCGCTTTTTCAGGACAAGAGCAGACAATCCACGTGCGCGAGTACAATTAAGTCTACAGTAAATGCGACCATTTACCATAAACGTTTTTCTAAGGTAAAGATCGTCACCTTCCTGCCACTTTACAAGTTGATCAAATTTTATTTGTAGTTCGTTGTACACCACGTTAGCTTTTACCGTAAGAAAATGACGTTGGACAGCGCCAGAAGTACGTACGAAAGTTTAAATAGGGCGTGGAGTTCTAGAGATGTGTCTAAAGTGGGAGAGTTACTACCCAAAATGAAAATTATTCTATTAAACTTGACTTTCCTTCCCACGGGCAAAGAAGGTTCTGTAGACGCCAAAGAACTTCTCCTAGCGAGAGAAACCTTAGAGATTGGAGCACTGTGGAGTATAGAGACCCGCAATATCCCGTCATTTCAGCGTTATGTTGCCCAGTTGAAGTGTTACTATTTTGACTACGGTTCCCAATTGCCAGATTCTCCTTATAAATATCAAATTCTCGGTCTGAACCTATTGAGTCTGCTAGCGCAGAACAGACTGGCAGAGTTTCACACCGAAATGGAGCTTCTGTCTGTGGAAGAGCTCCACAATGTCTACATCAAGCACCCCATTGTTCTGGAACAGCTTTTGATGGAAGGAAGTTTTCACAGAGTCTTTCTCTCCAAGGGGAATGTTCCAGCTCAGAATTATATTTTCTTCATTGACATTCTGATGGATACAATTAGGGGTGAAATAGCATCGTGTGTGGAAAAGGCATATCCTCAGGTAAGCTTCTGTCTGCGTAAGTAAGTACTTGTATCATCTTGGCAGCAGTATTTTTGGTTCTAGTAACTATTGTAAAAATATAATTGGATAATACTTTGTTCCTGTGCTGGCTGTGTTCCTTATATATATATATATACACACACACGCTTTACACTTGAATGTCGTCTTTCTTTAAGATGTTGATAGAAGAAGCTTCCAAAGTACTCATGTTTGATTCTGTGGAGAAGCTAGTTTCTTTTGCTGAAGGTAGAGGTTGGACAAGAGACCCTTCTGGAATGTACTTCACCTTTTCTCAGGAAAAGAGAAAAGAAGACCTTCACTTTATTAACAACCCTAACCTAATCCGCCAAGAGCTGGGCTATGCCAGAGAACTGGAGAAAATAGTGTAACACTTTCAATAGTATTGTATAGCCTTTTCACATTTACAGTTCCAATTAAAAGAAAATGAAATTTTGATTATTAATACTACACAGTACAATAATAATAATAATAAACATTAATGGGTCATGATTTTTTTGTCAGATGTTTTTTTGGGAGTCCACGATAAGCTGTCCTGGTTCCATAGCGTTCCCTCTTCCCTCGCTGGTTGATGGCATCAGGGAAGAGTGCGGGTTGTCTAACGTGAATTCCTTTCCCGAGAGGCGTGTACACTTTCAATGTCGCAGTGACATCGTGACCAGCGGTGACAGCAACCCAGCCAGCACTCGACAAGATCACGTCCATTGCACTCTCCTTCCAACCTATGCCGTTCACTTCAATTGTCTTGCCTTCCAGCTTGGGAAAAGGAGCTCCCCTAGTGTCGGAGTCCATGGGTAACTATAAATAGAAAACAAGCAATAAAAAGTAGTAATTGAGAATTTTTAAAAAATGTGTTTTTAAACAAAAGTTAATGTTGAAAATCTCCTTGCCCCTTACAAAAGTGTGTGTGAGCGTGCACATGCAACTAGAAATCGGCTCACCTTGAATATAGACTCAGTTGAGCCCAAGTGTCTTTCATATAGAGCATCAGCATTCACAATCTGTGTTGCATGGATATTCAGATAACTCCACTTGAAAAATGTGAAGTAGATGGAGATTGGACCCTGAAAAAAAAAAAGTATAAATAAATAACAACTGAACAAATTTCATAGAGAGTTGGAAGTTGAGAAAAGAAATTTGCAAGGAAGGGAAAATAAATAAAAAGTATAAAGACCATTCCCTTCATTAAATTTATTGGGTTGTGTGGGGCACTGGCTTCACCTACATGAGCACTTGTCTTAACCAGTTACCTCCACATAGTCCACTCTTGCCAGAGCACCCACAAACAGACATTGTCCAGGTCGCAAAATAAATGACTTGGGCTTGAACGGCTTCTTGGGCAGTCCTAGTGTCAGTTCCTTGGTAGTTAGGTGGTTGATCAGCTATATACAGTGTATAATTATAATATAATATATAATATAATATATATATATATAATTATCAGCTCATCAAAACAAAACAAGCAGCTAAAAACTGACTACAACATAAAACAAAGTATCCCAGGTGAAACAGATATAGAAGCCACTCCCAATGATAATAAAACTACACTCGAACTAAGACCTAACACAGTAACTGTAACGGAACAGACAATTATTAAAATTACAGCTGTATTTCTTTATTTAACAGCCAATGTTATATAACAAAAAGTCTTATCAATACAATCCATCTTGTGTACCACCAATCAGCTTATAAAGAAAATGAAACAAAATAAACTAAAAAATTTTTTTCGGTTGCCTCCTCATGCTGAACCTTGTTGTGTTCCCCCCCCCCCCTGAAACGTCTAATCTTATCCATGTCACAGGTAGTTAAACACTGAACAAGCCCTCACCTGTGATTCATTTATAGATCCTGGTGTATCATGGAGCCAGAAGCGATTTTGTGGCGGCTCATAGCCTCTGTTGACTACCCTTCTCTTCCGTAGCTTGTACTTGTCCATTGCTTCTTCTGGATCCACTGGCTCAAGTTCTTCTTCTTCATCATCATCACCATCGTTCTGGTCATCTAGATCTTCATTCTCCAGAAAGCTATGGAAGGCATCGCCATCATCGCTGTACTCCACACCTGGATCTAAACATCAATATAACAACAACAAACAAATTTCTACCTAGCAACAAACTGAGAATGTTATAGTGGATGGGGGGGGAGGGGACTTGGAATTCCACTCCCTCCCCCCAACACGCACACACACACTTCCCAAGAATTGCCAATTTAAGGGGGGAGGGGAGGCAAAGCTGCTTGGTTCTTATGCCAGAGTATACCATATAGCTGATTTTCAATTATTCACTCCTAATAATTCCTTGCTCACTTTGCAAATAATATAAAAATAATAAGGCACGTTTTAAATACGTAGTTCAAAACTTGAAACAGCTCCCTTTGAGAATTGCATTTAGACAGACAGAGAGGACAAATAACACACACACATGCTGAAGGATAATTAGGGGAGTCTTAGGAAACTACCCCATGTAATTAAATTATCACGTACGTACCCAGAAATCCTAAAGCAACTTTCTCATCACGATCTCTCTGTCTCGCCAAGAGTCTCCTTCTCTTTCCCACAGACATCAGAGGGAAGCTGAGTAGTCCCAGAGTAGTTCCAGGCCACAGAGATATGGTGGCTTGGGGTGCTAAGAGATTGTTGTCCATATTCAACTCACCCGGCTTGGAGCCGCACAGCTGCACTAAAAGCTTGTTGAACAACGAGGACTTGCCAACATTTGTGCAGCCCAGGAGGTACACATCGCCACGATTACCCCACTTCTTTACAATTTCTTCAGACAGCTCGAGAACTCCTTTGCCTTCCTTTACAGAGACAAACCGCACACCTGCGATGCTTGACTTGGGCATGCCAGTTTTGATGCACTCCTGGGCTAGATAGGTCTTGAAATGTTGCCAGAAGTTGGATTTCTGGCCAACAGGAAGCAAGTCTATCTTGTTGGCCACTATCAACACAGAAGACTTTGGGGAAATGAGATTTTTAAGATCAGGAAAGATGCAACATGGAATATCTGTGACGTCCAAGACTAACACCAAAAGGGCACGTTTTTCCTTGATGATCTGCACATGCCTCAAATAATCATCTTGCTCCAGTGTGATTCTGAGAGCACTGTTATAATTTTTCAGTGAAAAGCACCTTTTACATACCAGTGAGGAGATGCTGGAAGTTGAATCCTCTTCTAGCTTTTCTGGAAAATAGTCTTCTATATCTTGGGTGAATTCATTGCTGTCCTCTTCTTTCTGAAGTGAATTATCATCAGGATCACGACTTCCCTGAACTATTCCAGATTCATCACTCTCTTCGCCTCTAAGTATCACTTCACTTGGGTTGTCGACCAATGTATGCCATTCTATCAGCTTCTCCTTAGGTAAGAATCCACGTTTTTGGGGATTCGAGGATTGCAGGACAGCTCCACATCCGCTGCAGTTATATCTAGAAGATAGGGATTTCTTCGTTTTACCCTGTATTACTTTCTTTATTCTACTAACATGTTTAGCTTCCGCTGGTGGTTCTTCCTGCTCTGGTAGAGAAGCCGTTCCTTCACTATATAACCTCTTTCCGAATAATGGCTGGTGACAAACTCTATCTCTGCCAAGTCTTCGGGATAATGTACAGAAATTCTTCACTTGGCCCGAGTAGCTCCGCAGAATTCGCCACATTATGGCCATGTGAATAGGCACGTATCGTCAGAATTTAAGGGTAAGGGGTCGAACCATGTATGATTCACTTCTTCCTTGTTTCTTGATTCTTGAAGTCGGCGGGAAGCTAGAGAGTACAAAAAAACAACAAAAAAAAAACAGTCAGAACGGTATGTACGGTCACAGAGACCAGTCTTATTCGGATAGACGAGGAGATAGACACCAGCACCACAGGGGGAGCACCTCTTCCCATTCTACGCGGGATAGAAGCAAGAAGCACAGAGAAAGCAGCAGAAAGGAGCGAGACCACGGTGGACACAGGGGAAGTAGCAGGCGAGTGAGCAGTGGCGGAGGAGTAGGAGAAGTGAGTGGAGAAAACGAGTCTGGAAGCAGGAGAAGTACATCTGGAACTAGTGATCACAGTGGCAGAAGGAGCAGTAGAGATGGAAATTATAGAAGCGGCAGTAGAGCCAGCACTCATGTAGAAGGCCACACATCTGGAAGTAGTAGTAGCAGCAGGAACAGCAGGACCAGTGTTAGCAGAGTTAGCAGTGTGGATGAGTTCACAGGAGGGCAGAGTGCAGCAACCGACCTTCCAGCTGAGGTACTCAGCAGTGGCGGCAGTGATATTGTTCAGACTAGCAAGAAAACACTCGGCGAATCTAGCAGTAGCAGTGCTTCCAAGCCCTTTGGAGGGTTTATCTTGCATGAAGCTATCTCTCCGCCTTCTGAGGACTTTGAAGGAAGCTTTAAAGCTGGTGGGTTTGAGATACGAATGCCCATAGTAACGAGATCCAGCAGCGACGAGAGCATCGGGAACGAATCCTCAGATGTCAGAAAGGGTATGGAACTGTGGGGGACAATGGTAGACATTAAGGCCACACCCTCTGGCACTGAACCTCCCAGAATGCCCTTGTGGCAGAAAGGCTGGAAACCTGGTCCCCTCGTGTGCACTGTACCCAAAGCTGCTGACATTTCAACGCCTACAATTCAAAGTATAGACAAGTAAGTAAAGAGTCATAAGTGTTGGAAGTTGGTGAATTTAAGTAAAATTGTTGAGAGCAAATGTATCTTCCATTTTAATACTTTGTTAACTTGATAGGGCTGCCACATCCTCCGTATTGGATTATCCACGTGATAAGCATGGCAGAAACCTACTTCTTCACTGCTTGGACTTGCAGCGATATATTCACGACACTAGCCATCTTCTGAGCGCATTGAATGACGATCAGGACAGGGTGAGTTGGAGGGAGAGTGATAGGAGTCTGAAAGATTCCCTGTGTGTTGCTGTTGTACTTTCTTCTTTCTCTTCCTTGTAGGACCAAGTGGAGGAGGTGCCAGAGAAGCCCCACAAGTATTACAGCCCTAGAGCTGCTGGTTCAAAAGTGTTGTCGTGTGACAAGATCAGGTAAGGATGGCAATGAGTGCTGTTTATGGCCTGGGTGTAAAAGTGCACATGTTTAGTGGTCCATTATTAAAGCACACTTCATCTTCAGTACAGGTCATAAAGTACTCATGAATGGAATCCTTTTGATAGGTATATAAAGTGCTTGTACTGTACTTTAAGCACTTCCCATTTTTACCAATACTTTACTTTTTAAATACTTTGAAGTAACTTTTAACTAGTCTCAATGCATAATTTCAGCAAGCTGTCATATGCTGCTACAAGTGCTATGAATGTTATCAGCTGCTTTCCAGCTCCATTTGGATATCAGGTGGCCTCCATTTTTGTTCTGAAAATGGCTGACAGTGACAGGGGAACCGAATTCCTAATGTGCTTACACATTTTGTTTTACCTTCTTCAACAAAAAACTTTAAGTACAACAAGTATTTCCCCCCTCCACCCTATTTACATCCCTTCCAAAAGGCCAATGAAGTGTAATACTGCATTTAGCCTAGTTATCCCAAAACCAATCTTACATGTTACTTAAGTACAAGGTAAATATATGTGTGTGTGTGTGTGTGTATGTGTGTGTGTGCATGTGTGCGTGCGTGTGTGTGTGTGTGTGTAGTAAACTTCCACATGTTTCTCTCAGCCAGCAAGGTCTGGCACATTTACTGAAGAAGAGTGTGGCAACCATCAGTTTATTCTCCGGATATGAACGTGAGTTGCCCTTTACCAGTTCTTTGAGTAGTGTAACAGGACCTGGTGTGCATGGCACTTCCAACTAATGTATTAATTAAAGGGTCTTCCCGTGATTCCCTCAATCTTCTGTCGGATGTGATGGGGAGATTTCTTGCCAACTTCTCACAGTTGCTGCGCACGAACGCTGACCGCTGCGTGGAGGGGAGTGGCTGCTGTGGCTTCCAGGATGCCCTCGAGCGGTCGCTGCACGAGACGGGCATGCATGGTAAAGAGAGTCTGTGTAGCTATTGGAAGGAGGAAGTGGAGGTGCAAGGGAGACTGCTGGATGCAGAGGCAGAGGAAGCTAGAAATAAATGCCTCAGATCAGTTGTAAGTTGTGCCATGTCCTGATAGAACTGCATCTGGTATAAACAAATCATCTCTCTTCTTTTTGTATGTATTTCTTACTCCTTTTATTTCTTACTCCTTTTACTCCTTAGATGACAGAAGAACAGCCGAGGTAAGAATATTGGATGGGTTGAATTCAAGTGAGATTATGTCTAATTTTGTGTGTGCATGTGTGAAGGTTATCCAAGCCTCCTGCTCTGTCCAGTCCGTTTTCCCACTCACGAATCTTTGCCCAGGTATGTACACAAACTGTGGTAATAAATAGTCTTGCTAGAGTATGAATGAAATTTTCCCCCTTTCACTTCTAGGATGATGAAGAAAGCTTGCATGAAGTTGTAACAGAGGAGCTGTCTCTAGAGGATGCATTGCAGGAGACAAGAGAACAAGCTAGAGTAAGTTCCATGTCTGGCAAATTGATCGGTTAGCTTTCACGCACATGCTCACTAAGAACAAGCAGGAGTTAGCGGTGTAAAAAGGGATGATGAGGCGTGCTGAGGTTGTAGTGAATGGCTTGGACATACATGTATAGCTTTGAGAGTCTATTGCTCTATTATAGTATATATGTATGTGAGCTCTGTAAATTATGTTGTTGTTGTTATTTTTCTTCTTCCCTAGGTGAATGGAAATGACTCATCATGTAAGTGAGATTCATTTGTGAGGATATTTTAATATTTTGTATTGTCAACTAATTGTTACTATGTGATGATACTGTACCATCTTCCTACTGCAGCTGCTCTTAGTTCCCTTGATATAGCGCCCCCTGATTACCCAGAAGGGTTTTCTCCTCTAGAATTAGAGGGGCCGCCACGAAAAAGGTTTGTAAAGTAAACAAAAATAAAAATGACAAACAAACAACAGTAATAACATTGAATGATAAAACAGAATACATTAATCAACCAGTTTTTTTCTTGGCAGGTTACGAACAACTTCATAAAGAAGATGGCGAAAAGTACCAGATACTACATCAATGTGGATATTTACTGAGGAGGAGGCTGAACCGAGAAGATATCATTCAAGTCCATTTTGACAAACGCCCTGTCAAGTCACACAAATAACAGACACTCGTTCATGTACACAATCCTTTATTTTATGTGTCATCAATTCATTTAGTAGTCTCCTAAATTATTACTAGATAAGGAAGCATTCAACAAGTCAAAATGGGGTTTGTGTAAATGAACCATGTAAGCAAAACAAGAGAAAAATAAAGTACAGATGAAATAAAACGATCAGTGCTAAATTTTCCAACCTTAACACACCTATCATAAGCCATGGCAGGTCCTGTTTCACCATCTCCCCTGGCATTTGCCACATATAGCTGGTGGTTGTGGTGGTCATAGACTGCAATGTGAAGGTCTCCAGTCTGGACGATGGGCACTATATGGGAGATGGTCAAGGGTGCCGTTAGATTGCCATGGAAGGTTTTAAGCTGTCTGGCCAGCACCTCATTGAATCCTGGACACAACCAATCCATGCCTACAGAGGAAAGAAATGTACGAAACTCAAAATTGAGTCTAATGGTAAATAATTTCAGGAAAGTTGTCTGTATAGGTTATAGGCTTTTCAAAACTTGGAAGAGCTTACCCCAATAGACGATGTCTTGAATAAGAGGATGCCAATCTTCAGCTGGTCTCAGGTTGTCATAGGTGAAGAAATCTGCCACAGCTGCGGAATATTCCACACCACGAAACTCATCAATCTGCCATTTTAGGGATTGACAGTATACGAGTGCAGTATCATTAAGTATGACCATCCTTTACCTTGCCATCTCCTACCCCTAAGATGAGGTCACAGGTTCGCCTGGCTGATGAGATGCGTTTCATGGCATCCTGAAGGCTATTATCAAACTGAAGGATATCTCTCAGCAAATACTGTACAACATTAAACAAATAGCTGGTTGTTTAAATAAAACAAAAAACAAAAACAACAAAAAACAAACAAACAAACAAAAAACAAAAACAGAAACAACAACAACTACAAAATCACAAAACTGAGAAATACTTGGCATTTAGCACCCTCCATCATGATCAACACTGACATAAGTAAAGCAACAGACGAGCAGCAGTGAAACCTTATGGATCAATTATTTAACTGAACAGCTCGGATTGTACAAAAATAATTCAGTGATTAAATCTGTAAAATACAATGGAAATGCTTACAGTAAATGGAATACCAAATCTTGACTCTGCTCCAAAACTTTCGTCAGGAAAAGAAACGCCAATTTCAGATATGGAAATCATTTGAGATGAAATGCCTGAAATAAATAAACAGCAGCAGACGCTCTGTCTGACTAACACTATTGAATGTACAATCCAATGTTGTATGTAGTGCATCTTCTTCATCAAATACCTGTGATGGAGCCCACCCAGCCACTCCAGCCGATGTTGATGAAGGAATGACCGTGGCCCTCATTGGGGTGATACACAGTGATTTGAGGATAGTTCTTGAAAGGACCTGAAAGAGAAACAAGCAGACAGAATTTATAACCGGCAATTGTAACATCTATAAGCACTTTATCCGCCACTTCTAATTTTAGTGACATTAAAAGTGATGAATTAAGAATATTGAGCAATATATTACTTTTTCTTTTTAATTAGCTAGCAATGGCGTCCTTAATAACATGCACTAGTAACTAACCGTCCACATTCCAATCCAGAGCTCTCAGCTGCAGAAGATGACCGTCTGAAGTAGCTGTAGCATTAGCACCAAACATGGAGCAAGAGCCTTTCCTGAGCAATAGAAAACAAGCTGATATCATTAGGCAATGTAAAAGGATGGCCAAGTGGTACGGCATGGTCTTACGTTAGCTCTCCTATCATGTGGATCCTCCTGATCATCTTCTCGCTGCATCCACTGGCATCTGCCAGACCCTTGATTTCTTCTTCAAAGTAATCTCCCGTGAACCGTTTCGTCACGTCGTACTCCAAATCCAGTGCAGCATCAAGTCTAGCAAAAGAAGGCAAAAACAACAATAGCAAACCACACGTATTTGTTAAGAAGACCAGAACTGGCATTTGTTTTCAAGATAGTACTCACTTGGTACAGTCCTTTAATTAAACTCCAAATAATGTTTTAATCACAAACCCTTGTTTATTCTCAAGTCCTGAAAATATTTGTCACTCCATATATTTCCATTCGCCAAGAACTTCATTCCACACATATACCTCACACTCATTCACAACTGCCAATAACATGCAGTACTCTCGAGCAATACAAGACTCCATTAGGCGAGCTACATTCTCTTCTATTTACACCAGAGTTTAGCCATTGTGGTGTGGTGTACTAGGTATCACAAACAGCTCCCTTTTCCACAGGCGGTACCCAACTAAATAGGTAGTCCTTGCATATGAGGTCTCATAGCAACTAATTGATAAACAAATATGGTGCCATCACAACATGCTAAGAGGGATACCCATTATAGCTTTATGCAACCTAAATAGGCAAGCTCATTTGCCGTTAGTGCTCAAGCACACCACTATAATAATAATAATAATGAAGTGCCATAGGTGTGAACTCCCAGCACTACCATACACTTGATATCTACAGAGGGTGATGGAAGAGTGCTCAAGCACACCACTATAATAATAATAATAATGAAGTGCCATAGGTGTGAACTCCCAGCACTACCATACACTTGATATCTACAGAGGGTGATGGAAGTTGCTTTGAAGTGGGTGGAAGGACCATGTACCACATGCCAATTTACACTAATGAAAACCCGCTTTTATATTTCATGAAAAAAATATAACTTCATTTTATATAAGCTAAATAAAAGTTTAAAGTTACAGAGAAAATTGGATGAAAAACAAGTGATGTAAAAGTTTAAATGGTTTTATTTCATTCCTTTCTATGGATTTAGAAATATCTGCCAGTTCAGTGATAGTTTTATCTGCATCAACACGACATAATGAAGTACTCAATTCTAAATAAGACCATCAATTGCTATCCTCTTTCTCAAGAAGCCAAAACATAATGACAGATGTAAATACCAACTGAGTTCTGTAATAAGTACTGGTGTTGTAATATACATAACAGTGTTATTGGTTAATTTGAATTGAATTCATGAGCCAATGCACTTCAATGCTAAAATCTGGAGATGTGTACCCCGCCCCCTGCCCCACCCACACTTCCATCACTCCTTCTATCATTAGCCTTGTTGAGCCCTGCTTACAAGAGTGCAGAATAAAATAGGTGGTGACATGCAAGGAGATGAGTCAGAAGAGCCTTGATAAAAGGACTGAGGAGCCTAATAAAAAGGGGGCGTGGCACCGTTCTGTCAACACAAAAAAGCTGAAACCATTTAATTAACAACATTCTCTTCAATTAACAAAATTTTATTCAATTAACAAATTTTCATTTACGGAAGAAAAGCAAAACATATTATCTTGTGTACCATAAACACTGGAAAGTTCTTACCCCACGTTAGCCACATCATCCAAGAACCACTTCGGAATGAAGTCCACTGTTCCATTAATGGCTTCCACCTGTAACAAGAATACCAACACACACGTACACATTAAATTCAATTGTAATTTTTTCATTACGCATGCGTCCAAGTTTTGGTTGTTTCCGCTTCAGTAGCTAACGCATCCACCCAATGACTGCTTTTTGTCAGACAACATGCTTACAAAAATATCTATTTGCAAAAGTTCAGTTCGGTAGGACAAAAGAATAAGTATTGGGAAAATAAAAGGCAAATGCATTTCTACTTTGTCTTTCCCCACTATCAGCTTCCAGTAAACTACATAAGAGGTGTGACTCAATAGAGTTTTTCTAGGAAAGAAAACTAATTTAGGAATAATGATTTTTTTTTTACCTAACAAAACCAATTATTAATCTCGTTCCTACTGATTTAATAACCGAACCACACATCGTTGTTTAATAATTCAATAAGCAACAAAATGTACGGTGCTGTAGCTTTTGTAAACTTGTGCTATAGATCTGTCAAGAATCTATAGTCATCCCTTACCACTTGGTCCTGCAAATACTTCCAGAGATGGTTCATGAGGCTGCTGGCCTTTTCTTTTTGAAGTACTCCATGTGCATAGCCCATTTGATAAGATGAACCTGAAGAAATGGAAAAAAGAAAAAGGAAAAAAAAAGAAACTTTAAATTGTATTTATGGTGGATATATCTGTCAAATAGTAATTGGAAATGGTTGCCATCTTGTGTTGAAGTGATGATGCGGCTGGCTAGCTTGGATCAAAATGTTTCAGTCAATTATCATGAGGAACACAACACACTATACTTACTAGCATATAACATGAGGACACAAGTTTCAATGAAATCACCACCATAAGATTATATCATTAAAATAGTTAACAACTTAATACCCCCACCAACTCACCCCAGACATGAAGCACATCTATACTGTCTTCTCCGCTCCCCACTCTATAGAGCTTGCCGTTCTGAGCAGTTCTGACAAGAACTGGAGGTGTATCCTGGATGGGGTTCAAGTTAGGCTTTGCATTGGGGTCAGGCTAACAAATAAAGAAGAAATAATAGTTATATACTGTGCTTTTTGGTGTGCCCACTTACTTTGCCGTGGCATTCTGCAGCGAAGTTGAGGCAGGGAAGCAGCAAGGCTGACAGAGCGAATAGGATGGCTTTACCCATCATTACTACAACCAATAGCTAGCCCCACCCTCAGGCAAATTCATGACGTAACATTGTATGCGCTCTCGATCTCTTTTTCCCGAGCCACACCCCAGGGCACGAAAATATAAACATGGCAACGCCCCCTTTTGCGTGAGGCCATTACCGAGCTGTTCATCTGGCGGCGGCGTTCCTGGGCTGCTGTAGTGATAGAGGAGCGGGGACAATAGGCTGCACCGCTACCACCTAGAGCTGCAGTTGGTGGGAAAATGGCAGCAAAGAAAGACATAGAAAAAGCGGTTAAGCTGAAGGAATTCCAGAGAGCGGTCTACAAGCTGCTAACGGTGGACGACCAGGACTACTTATTCTATGCCATGAAGGAGTATAACACCTACCACAGCGTGGGAAAACTGATGCTAGCTCTCAACTCTTGCTTGGATTCTGCAGAGAAGCTGGATTTGCTGCCTTACATAAGAGACCTCATTCCAAAACATGACCTCAAGAGATTCGATAGCTTGGCACCGTACAACCGAATGGCCCATCCCGCCATGATAGAAAAGCCAAAGGAGGCACTAAATGAAATACCGCTGCCAAAAGAGGAGACTATTGTGGAGAACACAAGAATCATTCGCATGCAAAGAACCAAGGACTCTTCTCTTGGGTTTAGCATCCGCGGTGGCCAAGAGCACGACTTGGGCATTTACATATCCCACGTGGAGTCCTTTTCTCCTGCAGAGAAAGCTGGATTGAAAGTCGGTGATCAGGTCATTCGAGTGAACAATATCGACTTCGAAAGAGTTTCGCACAGTTCGGCCGTGCTAGTGTTGACGTCCCACGACTATCTCAAGATTGAAGTGAAGAATGTTGGACAAATTCCCGGCCAAGATAAAGTGACAGATTCTTTTGTTTGGTAAGCCTGCACTGATATTAATTTTATGCAAGAGGTATGACTAGTTTATTATAATTTTTTTCTTCCTTCTCCTATGTTAGGGTGGACACTAATGGAAAATATGTAGGAAATATGGAAAATAAAGAAAGTCACAGAAAAGTTCAAGTAAGGTTTTGCTCATTATTCTATTTTACATTATTCTTATTAATTTTGGAATCCCTGCAGCGTTCATCTTCAAGAGATAAAGGCTCCTCTAACCGGCTACTGTCTTCCTCAAGCAAACACAAGATTGTGCTACACTCAAGCAAAACGAAGCCTTTGGGATTCAGCATCAGGGGAGGGAGCGAATACAGCCTAGGAATATATATTTCAGAGTAAGCAGCACACAATGCAGCAGCTGCATTATTATCTTTAAGAGGTCAAATTAAGTAAACATGTCTATTTTTGTCATCATAGAGTTGATAAAGAATCTCCTTCGCATCAGGCTGGACTAAGAGTGGGAGACCAAATTTTGGATATCAATGGGCATAATTTTTACTCTATTTTGCACTACGAGGCAGTCCACATTCTGCGTTCCTATGACACTTTGATAATGACCATCAAGGTATGTCTAATATAAAATATGCTATGTTTTTATGAAGTTTTCTAAAATTTATTTGATCCAGTCACTTGGCCGCTTACCCGTGCTCTCAACTTCGACTGAAGGTAAAAAAAATGACATCATGAATTCCTTGATTATGTTTATAAATAAATAAATTGTTGCAGAGAAAAAAGAATCAAGTCCAAAATCAAGTAGAAGAAAGTCATCCGAACTATTTAGGTCCTTCTCTAGTCCAAAAAATTCGAAAAAACCAACGAATGATACCATACTGGAAGAAGAGGAGCCAGAAGAAGATGAAGAAAAGGAAGAAGAACAGCAGAAAAGACCACGCTCCTCAAGCATGACAGTTCCAAAAGCTAGCAAGCATAGAGTATCATCAGCACCTTCTTCAGGTGGGGGGTCAGATGAAGTGGATGGATCTTCGAGGCCTCGATCAAGTACATTTGGTAATGCATTACTTTAATTTTAAAAGATTTGTTAATAGTATTCCGCATTCACAATACAGGAAGCTCTTCCTTCAGAAGCAAGAAGCAAATAATGATTTCTCCTCTTGCCACTCACGAGGCCAGAGCAAGTTCCATTTCTCCTGGGCCACCAGTCCCAAGTCCCTTAAAGGTGCAGCCTAAATTTTTTGAAAAGGGTATTGGCACACAAGTGATGCTGGCTTCACTAAGTGGGCATGCCGAGCAGTTGTTGTTTGATAAGGCAAGACGAATTCTCCGCCCAGCTGATGTCGAGATACTCAGGGAGGACCTGGATCAGGTGGGAAATTAGTGTAAAACATGGGGCAGATTATTATCATCATTAAAGGGGGCCTAATTTTATAACTTGTAAATATTTGATTCTTGTTGAGATTATAGAAATTGGGGTATAGCTAAAGAATATTTCTCAATTTTAAATACATTTTGAGGGATTGAATTATTTATGCAGTATGAAGATAACGGAGATGTAAAGCAGCTGGTCAACTGTCTTGTCTCAATTTTCAACACTTCTGAAAAAATGGAACTCTTACAGGATATCAGGTTAGTTACACACTAACAGAGAATGAATGTAGCAGAATTCTAGGTTTACAAATATAAGTCTCGCAGTGGGTCTCATAGTGAATCCTTGAATTTTCAATTTGTGTTTCAATCACTTGTGGAGTGTTACATTAACTCTTTAAAGTTGCCACTGTCACCACGGTCAATATATGAATATTTTCTTAATTATGGAGTGTATTAATTGCAGATCTTTAATCTCACCACTTGACATGGCCAAGTTTGATGAACTCATTTCCCCCCATGAAATGAGAGCTTTGCAAAAGAAGGCAGAAGATGGAGACTCTTCAGACACTATCTCCATTGAATATGACTTTGAATTCAATGATGACTCAGAAGAAGGGAAAGAGAATCATGTCAATGGTTCAAGCACAGAAGAAGTAATGGAAGATCAAACAAGAGGTAAGCTAGATTGAAACTTTCTTACCTAGGTAAGCTGTATATAATGGAACTCAAACTTAAAGTTAGGCAATTGTATCAATTGTGTATTGTCCATATGTTACTTTATATTATTCAGATCAAAATGGACGGCTGTCACAGTTCATGAGTAGGGAGAAGTCTGTCTCAATGGACATGAATGCCAAACTCCAGTTCTCCTTCAACAAAGATTCTACCAGAGCAAGGTAGAGTTGATAGCTACAATTAAATTCTGATACCTTTTTTAAACATGCTAAATTTATTATACCCAGTGCTCCTGAACTGTCCGAAGTGAGCACACGAGAGACAAATCTGTCGTGGTACGACAGTGAGGACAGCGACGAAATGGAATATGAGCCGAAAGGAGCAGATAATACCAGCAACAGGAAGCAAAAGGGACACTCGTATCCATTTAGAGAGAGTCCTGATATTAGTGGCAGTTTGAAACTCAATCGCAAAACATTTGTAACGCCAAGTCCAGTGGTTGTGGAGGTGGATAAAGGTGCTACATCCATAGGTATGCAGGTGGTTTGTAAGTAATATATGAGACCATAGAGGATTACTTTAAGAGAGTGGGAAGGGAGGAATTGAATGGAATACTGGTAGGATATAATTATATGAAGAAAATTCTGAAAACTTGTACTTAATAAAAAAAAATAGTCAAAGAGATCATAACTTAATTCACACTCAGAAATATATAGCAGAACATAGGAGAAGCCACTCAGTAATTATTACAATTGTACAGTTGCAGTTAAAGAAGTAAAAAAAAAAAAATTGAAATTCTTTTGAATTACCATTTGGCAGAACTTTATAACACAATAGTTGTAACAATTGCAAGAACTTTATATATATGGATTACTTTTATATATAAAAATAGCTTTTTAACCTGTCACCATTCATGTTGCAGGGCTAGCTATTCATGTGACGGATGATAAGAGAGTCATAGTGAAAGACGTGCGGCGTGGTGGTGCCATAGACAGAAATGATTTCATTAAGGTAACGACTTACATGATATTTATTTAATATACATTATACAACTGTTTTCTCCTCCTCCATCTCCAGCCTGGATTTGAAATTATTCAAGTGGCCAACACTCGTATTCGTGGCAAGTCCTACCCTGAGGCAGCTCGTGACATCTCTGACAGTTTCAAGACGGATGGACCGACCGTTCAGTTTATTGTAATCCCCAACTATTTCTAAATTCTTTTTAAAGCTTCCTCTGATCATAACACTTCATGACCTCTCTTCTTTCTATATTACAATTTTGGCATCTTATACTCTTTGATAACCACGTAGCTAGGTTATGACTGGCTGTACTATTTTTTTTTTTTTGCTAGCATTATTTATGACCATAATGTCACTCTTGGTACATATTTCACTTTCACTTATTACGAAGTTAAATTAAAAGTAAGTATAAAATAATTTTGAAAATAAAAATTATTTGATGGACTCACTTAAAAGTATGGGTTTTTGAAAGTACAGAGAAGTATTTGTATATTTGATATATCTCTAAGTATGCTATATACAATTCCAATAGTGTGGTACCTGCCTTCATAAACTACATCTAAATGCAGCTAATAAAATTTTAACATTGTAGCTAGGAGTGAGGATATTGGAGATTTTTTTAAAGGAAATTCCATTCCTTTCATGAGCCTAACAAGACATAGTCTTGAGGGACTGGGTGTGGCTGTGATATGAGTCAACATATAAATCCTTCATTGAGGGAACCACATAGGTCGCAATGATGATTGTGTGTTTGTGTGAAGGTGCAACACAAGTGTATTCTCTCGTTAGATAATTTACTTTCCATTGGGGCAATATTTAGGACATAGAATGGGTGGACAAACCAAAGAAAATATTTGAATTGTATCAGTGTACCTTATGACGTAGCTAATTATAAAAGGCTTGTAAATTATGCTGTCAATTCTATTATCAGGGACGTTGGCAGAATAGAGGGTATTACCTTTGACCTTTAAGACTAAATAGTTGGAAACGTCAAAAATAACTACACCAGCCACAAAATCATTTGGATAAGCCAAGAAATATTTTTCTCAAATTTTTATTGTACTAATTAAAAAAATATTGGCTAATATCAAAGCATGTATAATCTGCCAAATGTGTCGATTTGGATTTGTGGTTGTCATTACATTTGATGCTTGGGTTTTACTGATATTGATCTAAATGCAAATGGGACCATGAACTGACTTTTTATCATTTTTGTTCTAGAAGTACAGACATGGTAAAAAAAAAAAAAGAGTCTACCGTGAAGCAAAAGAAACTTCCAGCCATGCCACATATAATTTTCTGTAACAATCACGTGACAAAATAGATGGGAAGACACTGGATGGTTGATCAACTTTCTTCAACTGACATTTTTTGGTTAGTTATACCACCAATATTTCTTTGTAGTGTAAGGATAGCTTCATTCAACTTCCGAGTGTTGCTGAATACCTTATTGCTACTAAAGGAACCACATAAATATACTTTGAATTCGAGGATGTGGCTGCTCTTTCCTAAAAAAAAGAAAAAGAAAAAAAAAAGAGAGTTGTTTTTGGATTGGCTTTGTCTCTTCATGATGTTTTAAAGTAGATTACCCTTGATTAAGTATGATGTCAATATAAATAAAAGTCGGTCAGACAGTTGATTGATTTACCCTATTCAGAAAGGTTGTTTGTTAGGTTTGACTCAAGGAACACTTCACTTCATTGTGAGCTTTAGCTAAACAAAATGTGCAGTCGTCGTATAGTCGACTGCACAAGTGCATTAACTCACTAATTGTTATTTATGTGTTTACTGTTTTACATCTGTTTTAATGTTTCTACGTAGTCTTCAGTCAGTGTTGTGGACTGTGAGTGTGAACTGTCAGAATGCCATGTGCTAACCCAGTAGGTATGCTTACAGTTTTTTCTATTTAGCTATCTCCCACTGGGCTTGCCTTGATTAAATATATACTGGCCTCGAGCAAGCCCACTTTAATTCGCTACTCAGTTTGTCCACCACTGCACCATTCTGTATCACCTTTTTACTTTAAATATAATTAGTTAATCCTCTAAGCAACCTTCCACCTTATAACTCAGGGATTAGGTAGAGAGACTAGTTAAAGAATGTAAGGGCATGGTACATTGCCACCAGAGTCACTAAGTCTTGAGTGGCCACTGCTCTGTTCCTGGAACTTCAAAGTTCAGGACATTCTGTGATAGAAGGGAGTTTCCTGGGATGGTATTGTGATTCTGAGGTGGCATTTAATGGGACCAACTTGCAGACCCACACAAAATATACTTTAAAATATCAATCTTTCAATTTATTTCCTTCAAAATATTGTACGGTAATCAATCATTGCAGTCAATAAAATAACAAGGAAAATAGCCAGAAAATTTTCTGTGGAAAAGACGCCACCTGTAGTAGTAATAAACAAATAGGATCTTTAAAAATTACACTGTGACATAACAAAATGTAGCTTATACCTATTATTAAATATGTCACTTCATTAAATCTTACTGCCAATTCAATACACCTGCATATTTTGTCCTTATTGTGAAAGGCAATGTAGCTAGAGATAATATTTATTTGGAGTGACTAAGGTATACTTATTCTAAACTCACTAACTTTTACATGTTGGTGCCATGCCTGCCCATTTTCCTCCTGTACATCTCACATATTTAGATCCTTGTATTTGAAATCCTTTATTGCACTGGAAAACGGCTAAATTATTTTTGATTGAAACTAATCCATGAGTTGGGGGCTTCAAAGTGGTACACTGAACTTCATTTTTACATCATAAAGATGAACAAATAAGAAAACAAAAAAAAAACACAAATAGATATATAAATAAATTCATAAATAAATAAATGAATAAATAAATAAATAATACTTTAATTGATTTGCATCCTAATACTTTACATTCTAAAGTATCACATAGTGCACTTATCCACACACAACAACAAACTTGTATTTACACGAGAAAATTTTCATAATTAGTGATGAAACTTGCAATTGAAACTTCAGAAGTTCATGAGGGCCAATATAAAAACAAAACAAAAAAAAACATATTAGCTACTAGGTAGAACCAGTTTTTGGCTAAATGTATGAATACATAACACCAGAATCTATCCTCTAAAAAGAAATAATTACAGCTAATAAATGACTCCAATTGTAACCAATAGTGGCTATTCCATTTGAGTTAGTTGAACATCAATATGGCTGAGAAATAGTCCATTTTTATGGACGTTTTTTTCACTGCCTTCTTGCCATCATCTAACCTAATCTTTTAGGGCAGTAAAATGATGGTACTTCTCTGCCTTAGCAAGTAGAAATACTGTCATGTCAAAGTATATACCTTAATTTTTAGTTCTATGCTATTGTTGACTGACTTTAAAATAACATACCTTGTCTTTCACCAGGATTTCTATCTTTAGAATCCATAGGAACAACTATACATATATATATATATATAGCTATTATGTTTTTTTTTTATTAATCACTGAAATATACATGTGTAGCTAGTGCTATAAATTATTTGTAGGCAATAGCTACTGGTGTTGTAAACAGTCTAGGCATCCGCCTTTCTTATGCTAACTCAAAATCCCAGAAATAGCATGCATGCATATATTACATATATTTAGTAATATGAATAATTGGATTTGGGAGTAGGTAAGCAATTTGAAGTGCTATAATTACACTGGAAAAAGGCTTGATATTCAGGAAACAGATCCATGACTTGGAGACTCCAGAAGTCTACAGTTGACTTCATTACAACGGCAAATTAATCAATTAGGATACATAAATATTACTATTTTGTTTTTTACATTTTATATAAATATACTGAAAAAAGTCAAACTTCATGCAGACTGCTTTTACTGGGATATATTCAGTTGTAGAGTAGAAAGGTTTCAGGACAGTAATACTATTGTGTATTTCCATGGCCTCTAACCTGTACATGTGGGTGGAGTGCCGCTCCACTCTCTATTATCCAAACACTTGAGGTATTTAGATCCTTGTAGTACATATCCGTCATTACACTGGAATGTGGCTTGATTATTCTGGACTGAAACTGACCCGTGACTCGGGGATTTAAGAGTTGCACACTTCTCTTCATCTGTATGTGACTCACCTGTAACTTCTGAATCATCTATAGGGTTTGATATATATTTATACTAGTGGTATCGAGCGAGCATAAAACTCTACACTATTGTTAAATGATCGATTTAAACTTCTAACACTCAAGCTACTAAAAAAAAGTTGACTTTTTAAATTTTATATAAATATACTGAAAAAAGTCAAACTTCATGCAGACTGCTTTTACTGGGATATATTCAGTTGTAGAGTAGAAAGGTTTCAGGACAGTAATACTATTGTGTATTTCCATGGCCTCTAACCTGTACATGTGGGTGGAGTGTCGCTCCACTCTCTATTATCCAAACACTTGAGGTATTTAGATCCTTGTAGTACATATCCGTCATTACACTGGAATGTGGCTTGATTATTCTGGACTGAAACTGACCCGTGACTCGGGGATTTAAGAGTTGCACACTTCTCTTCATCTGTATGTGACTCACCTGTAACTTCTGAATCATCTATAGGGTTTGATATATATTTATACTAGTGGTATCGAGCGAGCGTAATGATCGATTTAAACTTCTAACACTCAAGCTACTAAAAAAAGTTGACTTTTTAAATTACGTATATACGGTAAAGGGGATCCATTGCCATAGTAGCAATCCCGCAACTGTTTGAATTGAAAAAAAAAAAAAGCAACAAAAAAAAAAACAAGTCATGCTATTTAAACGTTTTCTTTGCGTAGGGCTTATAACTACGACAAATAGTGTATTAACTTACCACTGTCACTAACTCGAATAGAAATTGAACTCCGGTAAGTTTTTGAGTTTTAACTGCACCCGCAAAAGAATTCAAAACAATTCAATTTCTAGGAGGATACGGGTAATGATGGATAGACGTGAGGATTCTGTTTAGTGAAGTTTGGGACGGGTCAAACATCGAGCTAACACAAAAATATGCGAGCGTCAAAGTACAACGTCCACACATATTATAAACAAACAAATATCCCTGATTTTCTATTGTGCTACCCCCCTGAGAGTGTCTCGCTCACCGATAAATTATATATATAATTATACGTACAAATGAGTAATTAGTATCAGTTATTACATTTTACAAAATTGTATGCCTACTGAAAACAAGATATTGTAGCTCATTGAAAACAAACAGCAATGAGGAAGTGTTTGTTGTTACTATAACAAATAAGTGAGTAGTATGGGTGTTACTCTTCATAAAATTGTACGCCAACTCACCTGTAACTGCTGGAAATACATATATACAAGGAGTAATTAGTATTGGTGTTACATTTTGTAAAATGTATACCAGCTTAAAAACAAGATGTAGTAGTTCATTGAAACAACAACAACAACAACAAACAATGAGGTGTTTCTTGTCATTGATATACTCACAACATGAACTCACAGAAGCACAGGCCTTTCCTCACAGCAAGTGGTGTGGGCATCTGAAGTCTCACCTAAATTATTGGTTTTTCATGAGAAAAATCCTTGAATTTGCACCCCAGCAAATACCAGGTACCCAATCACAGCTGGGTGGACTGGTAGGACTGGTGGGAGGCAGATGGAAAACCTGGTAGGAAATTACCTTGGAGTGGGGCTTTAACTCAGGACCTCAGGCCCTGAGCCAAGGACACAACCCACTATACCACACACATACGCATAAATATTTATTAGTTTTTGAGTGAGCGAGAGATACTATGAGGGGTGGACAATTGAAAATTGGGTATGTTGTATATGTATGTAGCTATAAAAAACCAGAGTTGGGCTTGAACTTAGGACCGCAGGCCCTGAGCCAAGGACACAACCACTACACAACATAGCCACACACAAACACACACACACACACACACACACACACACACACACACACACACACATACACACATATTTATTAGTTTAGCTATGTCATTATCTGTGTACCATGTGTGACATTCATTTAGGGGTTGTGATCATTGTATTAACTGAGCATGCTCTGACTGAATTATTATGTCACAGTGTTATATTTAGTCATTCTGTACTTCGTGTGTGTCTCAGCTTACCCTTCTGCTTACCCATTACATACTTAATTAGATTGTCACAAAGAATCTGATGTTCACTTTGGGGAGCTTCATCTACTTAGTGAGACTCTGGTGGTGGCAACAGCTACTGTAACAATACCTGTAGTCAAGGGGGGTTGGTGGGAGAGGGAGGGGGGGGGGGGGTTGAGTGGGACTGGGTAGTAAACATTTCAGCCACACCCACATATGCCTTCTGGAATATCACTATCTGTTTGCCAAACCTGTGATGGAATTCTCTGAGGCTTCCCTAGATGTACTTCATGCTCTGTATAAGTATGGTCTAGTCTGAGTGACCTAGTAAACACCTACCTCCTTTGGCTCCATTGAGTACCATTCTTTATGAAGTGTTTTACCCTAACAAAGTAACTGAACATCTGCCCTGAGAGGGAGGTTGGGAGGTGCCTGTATCTTAGAGGTCAGGTTAGGAGGGAGGTTCTACTTTAGCGTGTGTACTGGCGCCAGGCGTGGGGGGGGGGGGGGGGGGGGGGGGGGGGGGGGCGGCGTGAAATAGTAAATAGTAGGGGTAAGTGCAGTTCTAGCCTTGAGAACATTCAATTAGTTTCTTAGTTGAAGACTATGTCATTCTTTAGTGCAGAAGCTCTACCTGTACTAGACATAATTTATTCAACAGATTAGGAAGAGCCGTTGGTTGAAAGCAAGTTCCAGAGAAAGTTAATCAATATATTTTTAACTCTGTAATTGTTTAATAAAGCCTGTGAAAGAGGGAGAAAACATCAAATGTATACATATTTAAATGGCATTTTTTTGCCCCTAGTGTGCTTCAAATTTTGAATTGCTTATTGAAAATTTATTAAGGTGCTTTACTAATGATGCAGTTAAAATTTAATGGGCAACACATTTTGAACTCCCTTTTTTACTTAAAGATTATGTAAAGTTCATACCAAAACACTGGGCTCCATAACATAGTTCCAGTGAATCTAATTTTAGCAGATAGCTTTTATATTATACGCTAGTTAGCTAGCCTAATCTTTTCATGCTAATCAAACTTGCCATTATATCTGAAGATCATTCGACGACCAGTTTCATTGCAAGTTCCTGAATATGTCCCTTGAGTAAATTCTAAATAAAAATAGATTATAAGCATCTAAAAAAGATGCAAAAAAAAAGCTAGCACTAAAAATGATATATAAATTATAAGAGGCAAAAAGCTAGCAATAAAGAATTTAAAAATAAAAAGAGGCAGAAGGATAAAGAAAAAAAAAATTGAAAGAGGCTAAAAGTTAGCAACAAAGGATATAGCTAAAAAGTAATAAATAAGCTACTCCACCTAATATTTGAATTCATTAATACACATTAATAATTATTTTATTATACTAAATATGCTATTATATGGATGTAAATATAATAGTATTTGGATGTATCTGCATCTTATTTGTTTATACTCAGTAGTTTAATTTAAGTCAAGTATAATCAGTTATATCTATGAATATGTTATAAAGCAACGATATTTCTACTTGATAAAAATAAAAGCATTATAATATGTCAATTAATCTTACCTGTGACGTAGTAGACTCTGTTAGGTGCGATTTCAAAATTTGCCTTCAGATATCCCGAGTTTTTAATTAAACGTATAGCACCACCAACACCAGGCAAGCACGGTATTACAATTGGATGAGCATCAGTGTCACATTTGAAGGAGTTCACATTACATTTGCAGGCATCATACTGTTCTCTGTGGTACTAAAAGCATAAAAGGTATAATAAACACCATAAATTCAAGTTAATATATTCAACAATATTATATATTTTAGTAGATTGGTAAGTTAAGCATCAAGTGGGGGATGTCACTACAGCTAAACTTTTACCCATTCAAAAGTCATATATAATAATTATACACTAATATTATATAGCTACTCACCAGAATCCATAAATCCATCAATTCATCACACTCAAAATGTAATGTATCATGAATTTGGGTCTGTAGAGGAGAGCTGCAGGATGACAGATTTATTTTACCAGGAAAAAACAACAACAACAAAAAACTAACTGATGAATTAACCACCTCTTTCCATATAACATTCATGAATTGAGGGTTACATTAAATTTGGTTAATGTTTGTTTTACACTCACATTTGGGAAAGGAAATTATAATTCCATTGAATAACGTGCATTTTAGATATAACTGGCACTATTACTACACAAATTATTAATATTTCTTTCATAGTTCTAGTTGGAGGAATTAATGGCTAGCCTATCTTATGTAAAGTTGTAGGAAAAAAGTCCGTTAATCATAAGGGAACCAGAACACTTTGCGATTTTTATAACGCGGTTACGCCGCCAAGTGTTCCACCCATTTCTCTGGGTCTGACTAAAATACGGACCGGACCGGACCCACGGACCGGACTAAATTCGCGAAAAACTCGCGGACCGCCAACGCGCATGCCCGGACTTCGTGTAGTCCGTTGTAGCGCCATTTAATGAGTTGGAGAGAAAGATTGGTTTTACGTAACAAAGGTAAGAAAAATATAGTTTGTTGTCAGTGATGCTTCCTCGACTACTCTTTATTAAGTTTGGTATCTAATCTTACGAAAATAGTTGACATACAACAATGCTATTGTGATATTAAGACTATCCTATTGCAGATAATAATAACAGTTATTATCATCGTATTAATAATAACAAATATTATTATCATCATCAGTTATTATTATTATTATTATTATTATTATTATTATTATTAATATTATTATTATCCTGTATTTTAAAACATAGATACATTTTTTTGAATTCTAACTAATTAAAAAGTGTACAGCAGTTTCCCCTCATATAATTTGTGCAGGTGGACACATCTGAAGTGACTTCTCATTAATTAAAGAGTGTTCGACAGTTTCTCCTCATATAATTTGTGCTGGTGGATGCATCTGAAGTGACTTCTCGCTAATTAATGTGTGTACGACAGTTTCCCCTTCATATATTATGTATGGTGAATTATGTATATGAATTTTTATTCAGTCATAAATACAGCATATTAAAGTCAATAAACAAAATTCAAAAATTAATGAGTGATTTGATTGACAGTCCTGATAGTGGAGATATCTCTCTGCATAATAATGACATAATAAATGCACACCACTAGCTAACAATAATAATAATTCAGTTACCTGATGAAATGAAAGAGATGTTCCTATTCCCTCATGCCTGGCATACTATATTAAATTCACATTTTGAGTTGAAACTAGCTATGCATAAGTGTAGCAGCTACTTAACAAATAATCATATTCAATAAACTTACCATGCAAGTAAATACACCACAATCATAACCATTATTCTGTACAGGTATGTTCTGAAATAAAGTAATTTTGATTAATAACACATAATAATATTTCAAAAGTTTTTTTTATATTAATTAATTTACCAATTCAGTATATAAACTATTTGTATAGCTAGACAGATCATTACCTAATATTTTTTAAGCAGCTCTCATCATTTCCTAACATGGAATCATAGCATTTGATTGTCTTCTCATGAGCATCCACAACAACTAGCCGCCAATGAGAAGATGTGATGATCGGTATCAACAGCTTGTGAAAGGACATGTCCATCTAATTAAAAAAAATAAAATGTTACAGGTTGAGTGAAGTGGAATGTTGAAAAATACCTTAATCCACTTTGACACAGCTTCATATCCACTGGTACAAAGTTTTTGGTAGAAGAAACATGATAGAACTAATATAGAATTAGGGGACTTGGCATTGGACACCTTAGTTATTAGTGTAGTGTAAATGTCAATGATCTGTACGTTGGATAAGCATCAGAAAAATTAAAAGTATTCATAAGATTTATACTGATACCTTGTCATTAAGCCAAGATGTCCCACTCAATGTCTTAAGGTCTCTTACATAAAGATCACATCCATCAAGAGTTAGAAGTTTGTGTTCATCGCTCTTTAGCAGCTCTGATTGAAATGCTACTTTATTACTCTGTTCTTCTGTTCAATTGTGAGCTCAAATAAAATTTGAAGTTCTTCTGGCACACTCTCCTCCTAAAAAGAATAGTCACTTAATAATAAAAAGTCATTTTAAAATAGGAATGTTTACATACTTTGGTAGATTTATCTTTTTTTGGAGAAGCCACACCAACGCGACCTGATTAATATTTACTGTTCGCTAGATTAAGAAAAACTGAAGCATAAAATTCTAACCTGACTGACTCAGCTGTGTGCATTTTCGTTTGAGGCAGCTCTGCTTAAGCAAATTTGGACCACCAAATTTTGGCTTGTCCAAACAATAGACACAAAGAGCACAGTCCTTAGACTGACAACTTTCACAGCTACCACATCTCTTGCGCTTGGTTCCCACAGGTACTGTGTAAATATTGATTATCAAATTCCTATTAAGTGGTCAATTTCCACACGTACCTAATTTGGTCACAGCAGCTTCTACTTTAGAGGTGGAATCTAACAGAGAAAATCCATCGGAGGTGTTCTTCACTTCTAATGGTTCGGCACTTGGTTTACTGTTGTCATTGTCATACTCGTCTGATATTTTCTAGATAAAATAGCAATTTTTAACATAATTGTTAAGTATCCTGATTTCCCCAGTAGAACATTAGTCCAATTATCATTTATTAGAATTTTCCAGCACTATAAATTCTGGATGGGTTTATTGGAACTATCCCTGTGAGTGAATTGGGTCAGTCAAGATTAACTAACCCAAGTAAAAAAATTTTCTTATAAGATCTTGTAAATGTAAGTTATCATATTCTGGCTAATTCCTAAGTCAGATTTGACATGATTTTCAAACATATACAGTCAGAATCTTTTTAGATTTAAGGTCCTGTAAGATCTTATTCGGAATCTTTTATTATCTTAGTAGATCTTATAACATTTCTATCAGAGTCTTTTAATTTCTGACTTCAAGATCTGTTAAAATCTTACCAGATCTGCTTATTTAGTTTATTATCAATCCTATTTAATCCAGTAAGATCTTTCATGATCTGAATACTTTTCCAATCAGATCTGCACAGTTCTTGTAACATAATCATGTATATCTAGTTGAATCAATCAATAATTTGTTATATTATTGAAGATCAGATAGGATCAAATACGATCTGATTGGTTTTATCTTGGACAGATATATTCAGCCATCTTACTTCAAAGATCTACTAGGATCTCTTCAGATTTCCTAATGGCCACAGAGAGATAGGGTCGTCAGGATTAACTGAGGACCCACACTATAAACTGAAATGGTATGATGGAAACTGGTAGAAGTAGTGGTGTTATAGAATGGTAATATAATGCAAGATCAGAAGAATAAAAGAGACCCACATGTAATAGCTATGTGAGTGTAATTAAAAATAAGATAGGAGCTGGTAAACATAACAGAATAAACATTAGAAAAATACACAGATAACTGAACTTAATAGCTAATGCAAATTGATCAACTTAATTGGAAATAAGAGCAACATGAGATGCACATAATATCTGTCAGTTCTAATAATGTAATGATCATTTCATTGCAATCCTCATTAGTTTACAGTGTAGTAGTACAGTAGATTGGCAGTTATCCAAACACGTTGGGACAAAGAGAGGTGTTAGAACAACTGAAATGTTCAAATAACTGAAAATGTATTAGGGCGTGGTCAAGCGATATACGTTATGTCTTCATGTGTGTTACTCTATTAAATTTTTGGTGTTTGGTTAACTGAAATGTTCGAATAAGTGAAGTTTGGATTGCTGACATTCTACTGTACATTAATGATGTTATGCAAATGTATTCTCTGTGTAACAAAATAATGTTGCCAATGCAATCTGTGGTTTCTCTCTTACACTCTAACTTATTGTCCCTCCCATACACAAACCTGTTGGGATGCAGTTGAATCTGGCGCAGGTATTACCTCATAATCACCAGGCCTTGGAGCTTTGCGTCCAGATTTTCTTTCTGATCGGCTACGCATATTTCTTCTCAGCTGCGTCAAATTAACTTTTTTTTGGACACCTGGATTAGCTAATCCAATACTTAATTGTGCTGCTATGATATGGTAGCACCTAGAAGTCGCAGGGCAAGAGCATGACTCACTTGGAAACACCTTCACAGCATGTGGCGTTCCGTTTGTACCTTTGACTGTGAAAGTTCCGAGAGATGGATTGTGGCACACCAACTGATTTGCTACAAGTTGTCTGAAATTATTTAATGTTTTAGTTCATGCATTATTAATTAAATGATTGAGATATCTAATAGCACTGGAATGAAATAAATTGCTGATATGTCTGAATGGACCATATTATTTTATGAACTAAGGAAGAGGGGGAAATATTATGGTAACAGATGAAGATTACTACACCTGTGGTAAAAAAATAATACATACCCATTTGGCCATTAGGTGAGACACATTGTATGAAAATTGTGCACACAGGGTGAGAACACAATAACTACAAGAACATGGCTGTGGGTCGGGCCTAAAGTCAAGACCGGGTGTGGCCGGACCACGCCCGCATCGAACCGTTTAAACGTAACTATATTTTAGTCATGCATTTGTTTTATTGTGCGTATGTGTGTGCCTGTGCTGTAGTGCGAACTAAACGCTGCAGTGCAGGAAGTCTAGCTTGTGTGTGTCATCGTGTGTCAGTACTCGTCATAATAGGTGTGGTCTTCATGGTCATATAAATAGTTGTATCAGCCATTTTGCTTCAGTTCTACCTCGTGCCTTCTTTTTTTTGATAATAGATTTAAAACTCTATCTGTCAGACTACTGGGTCGGGGTGGAACTCTGGTGGCAGCAACCTTGCTGGCCAGTACATGAGTAACTTGTGAGGAGCTCCTCTGAGACTGTGCGCGGCAATACCTCCCTTACGAACCAGCTTCCCACAATGGCCCTATCTAAGAGAGGGAGGAGGGAGGGCAATTACTTTACAGACCTGTCCCTGCGGCCAAGCCCTTTTATGTGACCTTCTTGTTTAAGGTATTTTGTGCTTTATAACTAAGCAGTAGCTGTACAGCACACACAGACATTTTACTGGAAATATCAACACAAGATGTACAATGTAGCTGTTCTCTTTCTTGACTTGACTATTCCACAATGAATTTTCAAGTAAAACAGTCAACATCCTCCGAACAAAATGAGAAATAAAAAACAACAATAGCAAGCTAGAGTCATGATTAAGGTTTTAATGACTTGAATTTCCAACTGTATTTGTTAAATTCTTCCATGTTGACCTAACTGTGATGCTAAATTCCCTGCATATTACTGATATCTACAATCAATAATAAATTTCCTGCATTTAGCTTCTTTTTCTTTTGTTCTTTACTTTGGAGGATGTTTATTTGTTGCGTAGAGTGTATGGTATGACCTATCTCAGCCAGAACTCCAATATGTCTGCAAGACCTATTGCCTCCCACAACATTCAGATCGTGTTAGTCAAAGAGGTATGCAAACTAATTCCTCTATGATAATGGAAGATCGCTAACTACGAAGTTCTGTTTAGTGACAAGGTTGACAACTACAAAGCGAACGCAAAAAGTGAGGGTCAGAGTACAAAATGACATAGGCACGTCCACATATACAAAAACAAACAATAAATAATTTTCTATTTCCGATGTGTTACTCCTAGTAATCTCTCGCCCACAATTAGTTAGCTCGCCAATCAATCAATACTAAATAATGATGAAAGTTTAAATCGGCCAAATTTATCATTGTTTATTGTAGTCTTTTCAAATTATTAATATGGTTATAATATTGTGCTCCCTTTAGAGCATCCTCATATTACATCCCATTAATTTATTGATAAATATGTACTAACCTTGCTCTGGCCTGCTGACTGCTACACGGAAGTTCATGATCCATGTTGTTGTTATCAGTTGTCACTTCATCTATATTACCAGTAAATAATAATTTTGACTTATGAATGTTCATAAATTTACCACAGCTTGGTAGAGACGTGGATTTGTCAGGTTTCTTCTTCAGCATAACCATCTCCACTATTTCTTCCTGAGAATAAGTCTGGATGAAATGGAGATCTTGTGGAGACCTTGTCCATTTGGAAAACCTAGGACAGAGCTTATAATCTCCTACACCTGTTAAATGCAGGAAGTGCGAATAATAACCTATTAATAGTATAAATAATTATCTATTGGCAATGTGATTCTACAGCACCAATACAAGGAGCTGTACATAACAATATTCTATGATGAACTATGTGGCTCCACCTATTGTATTACTTGACTCATTTCA
>WLWD01003111.1_pt1 | contig 44501 bp, 27 predicted proteins | sample 6712731 | NCBI WGS metagenome assembly WLWD01 (sample SAMN12718690, study PRJNA576275) | sponge metagenome | isolation source: marine sponge | host: Mycale hentscheli | place: New Zealand: South Island, Marlborough, Capsize Point | collected 2014-11-01 | reverse complement strand
TATGTATGTATGTATGTACGCATGCGTGTAGTACTTTTAATTAAAACTCACTTGGCTAGTTGTCCTATCACCACGTAAGAGAGGACTTGAAGATTAGATTCCTGTACACCATCACATGATATTCACATGACATGAGGCGTTAAGTAACAGGTCACATGACATTACCACGGTAACCTGGTACAATGTGCTCCTGCTTAGTCATAAGAGCATTTATTTTCATACTTTTACGAGCACTACTTGTTGCACAACAGGTCATGACTTTAGTGGCAGATAATAAGATAATGCGGGACTATTCAGCTGGAGTGTGCCCCACCACACATACACACACACCCCACCACACATACCAAAACACACGCACGCACACACACATGCACACACACACACACAAGTGCACACATGTAGTAAATCATCTGTTTCCAGCCGTCCAAATTACAGGCATGTCTCCAGGGCAAGGTGTTCACGTTCTTCTGCGATATTCGTACAAGTTTAAAGTGTGAGATTAATAGAGGAAGTGCTTTGTGGCTGATGTTATGTTTTAGGCACAGCACTGCATGTTTGTGCACAGCGAAGGTAATGGAGTGAACTTCTACATGAGCAGAATGAAAGTCACAACAGGGAGAGTCGACTCTACATTTCTTAGAAGAATGAGTGGAAATGAAAATTGTGTAAGCTCTAGCTAGTGAATACATGTACCGGTTTGTTTGTTTGTTTATTTGTTTTTGCTAAGGTGTACTACCGTATGTTGATTTTGCGCAGCAGTGCTCTGAAAGTGTGCTAATTGCTAGACCCATTTTAAACAGCGTAATCAACAAATAAATAAAAATACGTTCCATTTTTTGAAACAGTGAAATGTGTGGCTTGAATTGTAATTTTTCACTGCAGATTTCTTACTTATCATAACATAACAAGGACAAATTTAATGCAATTTTTTTTTCATTAAAAAAAATAATAATGGGGCAAATCTTAGTTCCGGGTGCCCCTCTTACCCAAGCCGCCCGGATAGAGATGATTTACTGTACAAGAATTATGTGAACAAATTATCAGGTTTGATGTGAGAGCATCTCCATGGCTTCACTCGCCACACCCACACACATCAAATACCTCAACGGGTTGATCGATGACTTTGTTGAGACCTGTGAGAAGAATTGGAGCCATTATGTTCAACTTCTGCGAGGACGCCCTGTACCAAATACACAACATACGCAACCACAAACTTACATATGCATGCTCAACACACAAACATGTGAACAAACACACAAATATATGCAAATACACACAAACAAGCTTTACCCGATTATCGCCAAAATTAAATTTGCGATTACGCGTGTGTACTCTGAAATTGTTTACAAAAAATTTAAATGGGCACCTCGTGGCTTGAACACCTGAGCTTTTTCCTTGCCTAGAGGCGATACGCTTTGAAGTAACCGACGGCGATGTATTAACAAATTGAAGCTAAAGTCCTCCACTACCCGCGGGCTAAGTTTTGTTTAGTTTCTACGTGTTTGAAACGTATGAAGTGCGCACTCATTGGAAACTACAAGTTTCAAAGCAAGTCCGGCCTTGTTAGCATCAGATGTAAAAGTTTGGGCTAACACCTCATGTTTCAATAGCTACAGTTATTGCTATTTTAACGTTCACTAGCCACTAGCTTTGAAATAATCAAATAATTCAATAAAAAATGTCAATTTTACTGTTTTTTTGTTTGTTTTGCTGTTTGTTTTGTGGGAACCATCTACAAAACATAACTGCAAGAAGTGATTATAACGTTCTGTAGTTGGCAATTTTAGGATTTTTTTTCTGGATGATACATGGCACAGTCAATGAACTCCACGTTGACAAAGCCCAAACCCACAATCACAACTGTACCATGATGTTTCTGTTGTTTACTGTTCTTGAACATATGAATGCACAAACTTTCTTTCTTCCTAAGGAAGGCCTCTTTTCTCCAATATCAACCTCAGTTACCAACGAATGTCTTCCACTGTAACGTCATCCCATTTGGTCTATTTCTCAGAGGAAATGAGTTTTTCTGAAAATTTACTATTCTCATATTGGTCTCAAATTCAGGTGGTTGAAATTTTCTTTCGGTGGTGCAGGTATTGGGGAGTGGGAACCAGTAGGAGAAAGGTCAAAGAAGACTGGCAAAAAGAATGACACTCTGTTCTCCTCCATACTGGCCCGACTGCAAGGCGCTGGGAGGAAGAAGTCCTGGATCCTGGATCAATAGTAACTCGCCTTTTTGTGGTTGGTGTAGATAACTCTCTGTGGAATGAACAAATGAAGCTACAGTAGTAGCTTGCCTTTTTCTATCTCAATTTCTTCCAGATCATCAAATTCTTCGTCGCTCCCTCCATGAAAGGCTTCTTGGCCTCGTTTAAATTTTTAATTGATAACTATACCTCATAATAATGGATATTTTTGTTTATTAGTTGTTATATATCATATATATATATTGTAATTTTGATTTTCTTTATACACAAACAGTGCTATAATTTCAAGCTACAAATAATAAATGTTTTCTATGGTAAGGGTCGTTCATGGTAAGGGTCATTAAGACCTTGCCTCCCTTACACTTACCTAGCAGGAGAAATGCTACGGCGTTGTGGGAGCTCTTGAAACACTTGCGATTGCTGCTGGTAGCTAACAGAAGTGGGTACAATGGCAGTTACGCAAAAATGCGTAACCCGCGCTGTGAAGCACCCTCGCGCCTTACGCGGAATGTGTAATTCGGCGATAATTGGTTAACACACACACACACACAAAAATATGCATAGCACAAACATATACAATAATATGTATTAGCACACACTAGCATACATACACACACACATACACACACACACATACACACACACACACACATACACACACACACATCTCCAATGGCTGTACCAAATCTTTTAACCACACAAAATACTTGGTACATGCCATTACAGGAACAATATATCCATACATATCCATTGTTCATTTGATACAGGAGAATATCGCGAGTCTGTTGACTTAGTAGATACACGATACGCGTAAATACAGCCAATCAGCCGACCGATATTCTGTGGTCCAATGAATAATAAATGTATTGTGTATTGCTCATGTGTGAATATTGTAGTAACAAGTTACTTGTGCATGAACACATAACAGATGAAGCACCAAAGGTGCAAACCCTCAGTGCCACTACATGTACACTATAGTATGTCCACGTTGAGTTGGCAATGGCAAAGAGGAATGCACTTGGCGAAACCGGAAACCAATTAAGGTTACATGACAGTAGTAGCGAAAACGTCGACGCCCACAGTAAAAATGGGGCGGGTCTAAGGTGCGCATTATTACCGTAAGTTTACTTGTTGAAATGAAAAAGAAGCTATGGCAGTTTCTACCGAGGCTGTATTCAATATACGCTCGGTTATAACTAATCACCCGTAGTTTATAGTTTATACGAGCTTCTAGTTGTGCCTAAAACTGGCTGAAGGTTGCGGAGGGTGATCCGGAGCTACTAATGTAGTACAAATCTTAGAGGAAAAGAAGCGCAGGACCGCGGCAAGCCTCCTCAAGTAAGTCTGATTGTTGTGTGCTTAAGCGTGTATTTAAACTCTATTCTTACTTTCTTGGTGTGACGAACTTCTGAAGTACTCAACAGTAATGTGAAGAATCTAGTACCTCACCAACACCTTTAGCTATGGCCACACACATTCCAGTATTACTTTGTCCTTCACACTGAATCATTCATATCATTTTATTCATGATTTTACTATATTTTTTCTCTACTTGTTAAATTTTTTTTAATTATACAAAAAAATTGACATAATTAATATAATTTTATAATGACATATACAATATATATTATATGATTTTATGATGACATGTCGAAATTGTGGCAGATACAAGCAGCAGTTGAATTAGGAGGGTGGGCTATAGCATCCCCATAACCATAGAGAACTGTACCTATATAGACATGAGGAGTAATGGACAGCTAAAGCATAAATAGTAGCATATAGAGTCCATGATGAATTGTATATCTTATTATCTTGGTCAGCAAACAGTAAAATTGGCTGAGTTTCTAAATAAATAGGCCCTATTTAAACTGGTAAGAAAATCTGAGTGGACAAACAACCCGTGTTACAAACGTACCTCACATTGTAGCTTGCTCTTATTAAGTAGCCTTGAATAGCAACAAAGTCCTGAGCCTAAAATGAACCAGAATGTCAAGCAGAAGGGTAGAAACTAGGTCACCAAACTACGACTGCTTTTTGTTTACAAATTGTCTCTGAGGTACTGCGCACGTGTTTGGCCCGGTTTGAGCGCGTGACTAAATCCCGCCGCGTGTAGCGCGGGAAACGTGTGGTTTTATTTATTCCCATAGACTTTTCTATTGAGTTTTGGAACTGCACTTTCCCGCCGGCTCAGAAGTTTTTAAAGGGCATTTCCTGGACCGCTTCGGCACGAGCTTTCGAATGGTACAAACCCCGGAATTAAGCGTAGCTACTTCCGTTCAAAAGTTATTAACGGTTTTTACCGCGCCAACTCAACTTGGACATACTATAGGTAGGTAGGTAGCTAGATACTACAAGATTCTTCTCATACCAAGAAAATAATTTATTGGCTATTCCAATCAGATATCAATATAGCTCGAGCAAAGAAAACGGTACATATAAATGCTGTAGAAGCTAAACAGGCCAGAGACACTCACCGGTATATATATTTTCAATGTGAAACTCCACTTACAGACAGCTACTCCATTAACTTCCCAGCAGAATAAAGAAGCTTCAGCCTGCTGCAGAAATTATTTGCTCACATGATTATGACGTGATGATAGGGCGTTGCCCACAAAAGGGTATTACCTACGCGGAGCTGAAAACGCCACTTTTTCTCAAAAATCAGCCAGAAATTTTAAAAAGTAGCACAATGAATCGTTGTTCTGAGTAAGTTCATGCCTAAATCAACGGTTAATTGTCAGCAATCTCCAAAATTAGAGCGTGACAGACAGACAGACAGACAAACCCTCTCATGCACGCACGCTGAGGGTTAATAACAACATACAGTTGCATAAACAAATACTGGTACCATAAAAACATATCAGTACAAACATTACCACTCGGGAAAGGTATTCCGGTAAAGGTAGATTGAATTTGAGTTCATTCTTTTGTTTGTTTTTGTTTTGTTTTTTGTTTTTGTTTTTTCATGCTTTTATAAAACTACTCGAAGTCTCACTCATCAGATAGGTAGAATATCCCTTCACCAAATACAATATTAAGCACTCACTTGGCACAGATGTGCTGCACAAAATGAAGTGAATAGAGTCGGAGTTTAGAGTTACTGGAATCACCATGGAGAGCATCAAATACCACCTGACATACACACACACACACACACACACACACAAACATGAATGAATACAGATGTACGCATTTAACCCCTCCCCCTCCAGCTGTAATAGAAGCCATGATGATAGCTAACCCTAGTAATTATTTCATATATAACTTGGTCCGTCACTCTCCCTATGTCTCCGTCAACTGCAGACTAGGAACAGATGGCAGTCAAATTTACGCTAAGCAGATGGTGCTCGACTGTTTGCTTTTTCTGTTGTTATTATTATTATTATTGTTGTTGTTTTGAACTTATGAGTTAATAAAGGTGCTAAATTATCTTTCAAAATGCGTTAGCTTAACATTACTTGGTTTTGAAATGTTCATCAACTTCTACACATTGGGGGATAAACTAAGACACACAAAGAGTTTGAAAAGGCAGGAACGTTGTACTGTAAAATCCTTCTTCATGCCAAAGAATAAAAAAATTAAAAAAAGGCCAGAAAAGTTTTGAGAACTTTTTTACATGGACCAGGTCTCACTATAGCAGATCTTACTAATACTACAGAAGTGACTCATGATCTAAAATCTTCAAAATACTGATTTGCTTGTTTGGACCTACAGGTTGCCATGCTTGTTTGGACCTACAGGTTGCCATGCTTGTTTGGACCTACAGGTTGCCATGCTTGTTTGGACCTACAGGTTGCCATGCTTGTTTGGACCTACAGGTTGCCATGCTTGTTTGGACCTACAGGTTGCCATGCTTGTTTGGACCTACAGGTTGCCATGCTTGTTTGGACCTACAGGTTGCCATGCTTGTTTGGACCTACAGGTTGCCATGCTTGTTTGGACCTACAGGTTGCCATGCTTGTTTGGACCTACAGGTTGCCATGCTTGTTTGGACCTACAGGTTGCCATGCTTGTTTGGACCTACAGGTTGCCATGCTTGTTTGGACCTACAGGTTGCCATGCTTGCTCCTTGCTTGCTTGCTCAATAATCCATTTATTTTCCATTAACAATGAAGCATCAAAGGTGCAAACCCTCGGTGCTACTAAACACTACCTAGCTATTACAATATAATCTCCTTCCAAAAGAACAAGCAATCTATTAGCTATTTTAATCAGGCATCAATATAGCTCGAGCAATGAAAATGGTACATGGAAACGCTGTCTTCATAAGAGAAGAAGCTAAAGAGGCCAGAAACACTCACTGGTATACATTTTCAACGCGAAACTTCCGTTCTTTCAACTCCGTTACCTTCCCAGAGCATAAAGCACACTACGCCACAGGCTGCAAGAAAATATTTGCTCATGTGATTATGACATGATGCTAGGGGGGGCGTTACCCACAAAAGCTGGTACCTACGCAGAGCTGAAAGCTTCGCGTTTTTCAACAATTAGCCTGAAATTCAAAAAAGTAGCTCAATAAAAGATCCTACATCTTCATTCTGAGTAAGTTCATATCTAAATCGATGGTTAATTGTCAGTAATCTCCAAAATCAGAGCGTGACAGACAGACAGGACGACTACTATAACCCTCTCACGCATGTGCACTGAGGGTTAATAAGTAAAAAGAGTTGTTGTTGTTTTTTGGCAAGCTTTAACAAATAGCCCACAGCTATATATAATTGGTTTCACTTTATGCAGTTGTTCAGTTTAATCAATCCATCAATTAATCAATCAACTATCAAGTCAATTAACTAGTTAATCAGTCAATCGATCAGTCAATTAACTAATTAATCCATCGCTCCATCAGTCAATCAGTCAATCAATCAATCAGTTAATCCATCAATTAATCAATCAGTCCATCAATCAATAACAAATAAATACCAACTACATACCTGTATGGAAGAGGGGAAGTTGTTGGCCGCAAGTGTAGACTTGGTAAGAAGGGGTAAGATCCTGAGTTTGAGTCTGAGGCTGGCAGGGGATCTGTTCTCCTTGGGGTTAGAAGGTCTAGCCTGGTGAGGTCTTTTACCCAGCACTGTACTGGTACCCTGGTAAAGGGTATACAGGCGAGAGACAATCTGAGCATGCTCAAGACTGATTCCACCCAACATCTGCTTCAGTGTTGTGTCTGCCAGATCTACTACACTGCAAATAAAACAAATTTATACAAGTAGATTATTGATAATTTTTATTTTTTATTTTTTTTTTAGTGAAAGTGAGTTTAAAAACTTTTAACTCACTTTCACTAAAAAAAAAAAAAAAAAAAAAATTATCAATAATCTACTTTTGGGAAAAGTGATTGGTAAAAATTTTAAAACTAGACAGTGGGCACAAAACTAAATGTTTTTTTTTCTATGTGAATACATATATATATACATACATGCATACATACATGCAAATTCTCTTGCAACCGCTAGCCACTATGCGCACCTGGCAGAGCCAGGATGCCTGTGCACTAAGCAGGCACTGTGAGCTGTGCAAGCAAAGCTCCTAGAGCTGGGCTAGGAACCCGCAGGAGAAAAGGCCTTTCATCACAGCAAGTGGTGTGGGCACCCGAAGTCCCACCTGGACCATTGCTGTTGCATGAGAAAAGGCCTTGAATTTGCACCCCAGCAAATGCCAATCACAGCTGGGTGGACTGGTGGGAGGCAGATGGAAAACCAGACGGAAAGTTGCCTGAGTGGGGCTTGAACTCAGGACCTCAGGCCCTGAGCCCAGGACACAACCACTATACCACACAGCCACCATGCGAGCACATATACACACATACATACATACATACATACATACATACACACACACATACACACACACATGCATACATACACACCTACATACCTAGTCTTAGCATCACATGCAGCTACTAGGACTGGTAGAAATGCTTCATCAGGTTCAAACATTTCACAAGATAACAGACGAACCATAGCTACCTTCACCTACACGCACACACATACACAAATCATGTGACATGTGCACACAAACACACACACGTACACAGAATACTTTAATTGTTGTTTGAAATCATACCATTTCTCCCTCCCTCACTCCCTGCCCCTCCCAATTGCTCGAGGTAAATGAACAAGTACAAAATGAACACATACAGAATGAATGTTTAAAAATTACATACATCAACGATACCAACAACAATAACAATAATAATAACAATAGTATGTAGTAGTAGTAGTAGTAATAATAATAATAATTCAGCGAGCGAGCGAAGCGAGCGAAGCTGACTCTCAGTCGTGTTCAATTGAGATTTCAGATATATATATATATGTAGGTATGTATACGTACGTCAAAATATTTCGCCCGCGCTTCTAATTACGTAAGTTAGGTAAAACGTTCACAGTTACAGTATTTTTCAATTAACTGGCGCGGAGAATCCTGCTGCAACTTTGTTTCAACCAAAGAGTTTATAGCTACTCTCTTCTTGAAACAATTGTGACGTATTTGTCAAGTTTCGCTTCTTTGCCACTGCTTTCGAAGTTTATTCAGGTAATTCTGTTAGTTTAGTCTGGGATCAGAGACTTTAGATTCTCTGCTGATGGAAAGGGTTACACTGTGCACTACAGTTAGATGTAATTTCTGTCCTATTTTTCTGTAAAAAAAGTCTGTTCGCTCGCCATGCATTTGCGCTATTCGAGCGCACCACTAGTAATAATAATAATAATAATAATAATAATAATAACAATAATAATAATCTGATAAACCCATTGGAGTCGTACCTTCTCCAAGTTGCCATGGTTATAGAGTTGATCTCCTCCAGTCAATCGCTCCAACAACGACCAGCTTAAGCCAGCTGGAGCAAGACCACGCCCTGTTATCTCAATTTGTCTAATCAACAACAGTAAACCATCTAAAATATGAAATTCACAGCACAATACTGTAACTGTGGAATCTTACACTTGTCTCCACCTTACCCATTCAAACATACCAATAAGTAAATATTCCACGACTAACTCTCATCTTACCCATAAGGAAGAAGTAAATAGTCTTGCATGAAGGTGACTAGCTTCCTTCTGATGTCAGGCTTCTGGTGAAGTCCCAGGAAGGCCTTCCGGCCATCCAAGTCTTTGGGAATGGTCAAGTGATCCACACATAAAGAAAATAACTTCAATAGACTACAAGGAGTCACAAATAACAACAAAAACAACAACAGCAAATAAATAAATAACAACAAAAACAACAATAGCAAATAAATGAATAAGATGAAAGAACACATGCAAATATAACGGTTTACAAAGAATCTCTTGCCCCTATTTATCTAACTTTATTTGTCAATTAATTCATTCTCATCAATCCTCCTTTCTTTCCCGTTCTCTTTTTAGCCCCTCCCTCCTTCTCACACTGTTTGATTCGTGGATATGATAGGGGGTTATAAAAGATTCTTTTTCAATTGGCAAAAGAAAGATATCCGCATTTTAGTTCATCTTAGTAATTTTTAACCTTAATTTCCATTTTACTCCCACCTTAACTTCTAATTTAACCAAATTATAGCATAATTGTGTAAGGAGAAGGAAAAATTGGAACTGTTTATTTACCATGATGATGAAAAATCATTCTAAAACTTGCTTATGTTGCTTGGTTGTAAATTAATTTTTAGTATCAAGCATAGGTAACGAAATCACTCTTTATGCACACACACGCACACACACACACACACACCTGTCACTTTGATGTTGGGAATTCCTCCCAGCTAACGAGTCTAATAACCGTGGCAACAGAGACACTTGTTCTTGCTTGTTCAGCCTCTGGAAACCAAGCTTGATGTAGACCAAAGAGAAATTCTACGTTAAACATGTAAATAAAGAGTACAAAGTATAATATATGGTAGGAGTTGAAATTTTAGACTGAGATTCTAACGCATGTGAGCGAGTGTGTGAACAAGCTATCACATGAGTGCTGTGAGCATGCTGTATTATTATACTAGCTAGTACCCCGCCCACACAGTGGCACGTGATGTAATTAACTTTTGCAAATTAGGAATGCAATTATGGTATCCATTGTTACCACTTGGTTTAGTTACACCAGTCCGCTTTTATATTCATGACTACCGGCGTCCTCGTTACTGATGACGCTATACCAACCTGACTCAGCTTCATTCACGAATACATACTCCCGTCATCGTCGTCGGTACTGATGATGCTTTACCAACCCAGCACAGAAAATGAATTATTCATTAATTAATACACACCGTCACTGTCGTGCCACTGACATACACACTTATTATTATAACTAACACAGAAAATTTGAACTAACTGCTTATCCATCCTGTGAAATTTTCTGGTTTCCTATATTGATTACCAAATTCTATTGCATATAACAGCTTAATTTATTAATAAAGTAACTGAAATACTATCATACACACATATGCATAGTGACAACTAAGGATAATTAGGTGATTGCTGAAGCATCAGCACACATTTCTCATCTGAGCAATATTTTAACTTAATTAGACCAGCTCCTTAATCCCTTAATCTAGTTACGACATATTAAATGGTTTTGTTCAACTTGTGCGTAATATACATGTATATATGTGTCATTATGCTACAGAAATTTCTAGGATACTCTAAAAAGCCACACCCAGTGGACAAGACCTGCATATTTTAAAATACAAATTCTATTTTTAGCAACATATTCCATGCCACTGACCACTATTTGAGGGGCGGAGTCTCGACTACAGAACTGATCCAATAGCAGTGGGATGGGCACTGGCACGGCAGGTCGACTACGTAGACGCCTACTAACATGAGTCAAAATATCTACCACCTAACCAACAACAACAACATTATAAAACAAATTATCAGAAATGTATAAAATAATGCACATATGCAATGTAGACATATATCAAATCTATTAAAATTGGCAAAATTAGACAATCCCATTAGTCATGTGACTGTAAGGTAACTTTATGGGAGGTCCATTTCAACAGATTTCTTTGAAGAAAAAAACGATAATAATCCCTTCCTTTACCAATATAGTATCTACCTCATCCACTCCTAACACACACATCTCTATAGTCTGTGAACTTCATGACTTATGGCCATCAATAACCTTATCTTGCACAGATTTGAAGTGAGAGTCACTCTTGAGAATCGTGGGCACCAGGAATTTCTGGAGGGAATCTTTCAACTGTTCATCTGTACTGGCAGATCCCAAACAAAGGAAAACTCTTTCTAGAAGTTCTGTTCATATGCACAAATAAAATATAATGTACATAACAAATACCAATAGCTAGCTAGATAAAAACCATTTAACTATCGAGTATAAATTAATATAAATATTAATGCTGTTCACTGGAAAGTTGTTGCCAATAGAAGTTGGTGCCTATTACCTAGTTCACTGCGCTCCTTTTCTTCAGACATCATTCTCACAACCAACAAGTTCGCAAACAAAATAAGAAAACTACAGAGGTATACACGTCAGGATTAATTCTTAGGTAAGTACCGTTGAATAAGCGATTTGACGCTACATACCCGTTTAATTCTCCTTCCAGCTTCGGAGAAATTTCCCGGAAGAAGGGTGGGGCTTCACTAACTCAAAACAAACTGTCTTCCGTCGTAGCTGGAAGCTGACTAAGGGGCGGATTTAGGGGGTGGGGGGGGGGGGGGGGGGGGGGGGCTCGACTGGTGTTGTACGAGCCCCCCTTTTCGGAATGAGCCCTCATTTTTAGCTACAGTATTTCTTACCCGTAACTGGAAATAAAATAACTAGTGGTGCGCTCGAATAGCGCAAAATAGCGAAGCGAGCGATGCATGTTCCTTGTAATTGCAGCTATAGATACAGTTATTTATTTTGTTGTTGTTAATGTTATGTCTGTCTGTTGTTTCATATAGATTCATTGGTGCTTCTATTCTATACCACTGTATGATGAAGGTTATAAAATTTAGGCTATGTATAATAAAGTTTAAATGTTATACTTTTTGTGGTAAAACAAGAGTAATGAATTATTTTATTATTTATTTTATTAATGTAATTCGTAATCAGCTACATAGTATTGCTTTATATAATTAAGTTTAAATGTTATATTATTTGTGATAACATAAGAATAATGAATTATTTTACCAGCAAAGTTATTGACTGGTGTTTTAGACAGAATATACAGCTATTTAATTAAAAATGTCATACATCATTACAGTTACAGCTGATGTAAACTTTGTGGTTTAATAAAATAAAAAAAATAAAAGAGTTTGTTTGGGTACTATAACATATTCAGTGGGAGAGCAGAGTATGTTAAATGGATGTAGATATTAGACTACATAGTTTGATAATAGAGTTAGGTTAATTTTTATAGTTTTACATTAAATATAACCTGCAATTGTGAAGGAATGTTTCCAGGATGCATGTTATTTTGAGCTGAATAGAGCTTAGGGATATGTTTATCCCGGCTACATCGACAACATTCCAATGACTTAAATTTCATTTTGGTGCCTGGAAACTTCTCCATACACGTTATGCAGACTGGGATAGTAATCGATGAGATTTTAGCATGAAAATTACGCATTGCTGTGTGAACTTGAGGATCATCAAATGCTGGAATAATATGGTGCAATGAAACCTGGGGATGTTGTCTTGACCTGTTCCCCCTAACTTGAGCCAATCTAGTCTCCCGTTGAAGTGGTATTTCATCAGCTAATTTCTGCTGTTGGTTAGTTGACAACTGCTCTGATCTAGAGGAATTTTGTAATGAAGATTCATTTGCTGTTCTCAACAGTTGGTTAGTGAACAAACAGTGGAGCCTGTGATCTCTTTCACTATCACTTTCAAACAAATGTGTGACTTACTGTTTTTGTGACATTAGTTGTAGACGTTGCTCTCTGCATAATGGTTTCCTAAATTTGTAATGAAGATTCATTTGCTGTTCTCAACAGTTGGTTAGTGAACAAACAGTGGAGCCTGTGATCTCTTTCACTATCACTTTCAAACAAATGTGTGACTTGCTGTTTTTGTGACATTAGTTGTAGACGTTGCTCTCTGCATAATGGTTTCCTAAACGAAAATATGTCTCGTATTAACTTATTGAAGTATATATTTTATTTTATATTTACCTCTTGCATTCGTTGCTGATAAGCTGAAAGGCTTTGCGGTATCGAAATTGTTTGAGTTATATTTTCTGCAACTTTTTTTGCTGCTTTGGGTGTATATGAGAATGGATGTCCTCTGATAGATGTCTTTTCCTTCCTCTTACAGTACAAAAAGTAGTGGGGATATTAGCTTCTTGTTCAGATGGTGTGGCTGCATTTTCAGTGTCTTCAAGAGTAGTTGAGTCTACAGCTGTATAAAGTTGATTGGTACAGTAATCCTCAGGAATAGTCTAATAAATAAATTAGGAACATTTAATGGCTTTTCAAAAAGGAAGATTCTTTACTTTGCTACCTGTTTCTGTTTCGTTTTAGCTCTCCTCCTCCTTGCCCTGTCCTTTTCATTTCTTATCTCTCTCCTTATTATTTTTTCTTCTGGAGTTCCTAACGCCCTCAAAGCTCTTGACCGAGTGTTTCTAACGTTTTGTCTACTGGGCATCACTACTTCGTACGGCGGGTAAACAAAACAAAATGTTGCTAAGAAGGTTACCCGGCCCGCGCAAGCGCGTAGGATAAAGGGAACGTTATGTCTACTGGGCATCGCTACTTCGTACAGCGGGTAAACAAAACAAAATGTCGCTAAGAAGGTTACCCGGCCCGCGCAAGCGCGTAGGAGAAAGGGTACACACGTACGCCCACTCAAGAACAAAAACAATTTCTAGACCTAAATATATATATATATCGCGAACTCATTAGAGAGTCAGCTCCGCTCGCTTCGCTCGCTTCGCTGAATAATAGCAATCACTTTTTGTTCATCGTTGTTTTTCCTTGTAGCTACTCCAATAATAATTGCGATCTTCTTTTGAACGCACCTCTACGTACTTATTGATATGCTGAGTCAGAATTTTTACTAACTTGTGTCCTCAATATGGTAGACCAAGTTCGTAGTGTATACCAAAGCAAAATAAGTCAAGAATTTATTAATTGGACAGAATTTAGTGGTTATTGCTCATTCAATTGTTTTTTCTTCATGGTTGAATTTGACAATTATATAAATATACTTTCATCACTAGCTAAAATCTCTTTGTACTTTCATTTTATCTCATGAATTAGTTGTTGTTGTTTTCATGATTAAGTGTACCTATTCACTAAGGGTTGGCAAATTGTGCTGGCATGATTTTGAGTGTGATAAGTGATTTCATAAATTCTAGCATATGCTAGCATGACTAGTGTAATTATGAGCATAATGAAGTAGCTAGTTTTTGGAAAAAATTATAATAGTACAGTAGCAATTTAATGTAGTCTTTGAGAGACCGGCTTTGGGACTTTTTAAATGAATCTATGAGCTTACTAACTACCCTCTGTGTTGGTAGCTAATTCTATTTGAAAGTTCCTCCTTGTCCCACATTCTATAGCACTTCAAGGATGAATTGAAACTCATGTTTTCGCTGTATTGAGTGCTTGCTCTTTCCAACCAGCCAGTAATGAGACAAGCTCAAGTATTCATGATCCTATTTATTCAGCAAAAAATCCTCAAATTTAACTTGCCATGGCTAAACTATGACTTTGACATTTCAGTAGTTATAGCTATTCTGAAAATGGTTATTCTAGTTTTTGAAGAGTCTAGTTTTGATTAGAGTACTGGAAAAGAAAAGGGAAATAATTGTGAGCAAACTGAAGATATCTCTCCAGTTAGAACAATGAACAAACAAAAAAAAAAACAATATTAAAATAACAGTAATACAAAATGTGAAACAAAATGCATGTATTTATATATTATATTATTCTGCATATTCTGCAATGTATTCCATTTTGTTTTTGGCAACGATTTTCTCTTCCATACAATCCATGATGACGTGGTCCTTTTCCATAAAATACTTGTTATGGAAAAGAGCATTTCCACCAAACTCTATCCTAAACATGTCCCCTGCATCTACAACACAAATATTATGAACAATGCGGCCACTACATTGCCGGGAAAATCTGACGATGTAGCGTGGCAACCTCCAAAAATATTGAGAAGTTATGAAAAACGATTTCTTGGGTAACTGAGAATTGAAGCCACCTGGAATTCCTGGGAGCATGTAAAGTGTGGGATAATAGTGCTCTTCTGCTATGTCACATTCTCTGGCAAAGAAATCCAACAACATTGCAGCAGTCGAGTTTGTGGTGAGGTAATTTATGAACTGAAAAGAGAGAGACATGTATGTTGCACTTTTGTAGTATGTAATGTTATAAGGAATTGGTTTGTGTAGCCGCCTGAGCGTGGCCTTGTCTGTCACTCTATCCTTATTCACTACAGATGTTCCATTTAGCTTCACAAGCCGAGAGACGATGTCATGGGTAGAAGTGAGAGGTAGTTCTTTGCCACATAAATTGATGACATATTTCCACTTCTGCTGTTCACTTAGCTGGCTTTGTATTGCCATCAAATCTCTGTAGCATTGCATCTGGGATTCTATGATAGACCTGTGACCCCAACTTACACGACGAGCCTTGGATACAATGTGGACATTGTCTAGGCATGCTGCTATATTCCTGAAGGTCTCCTGGAATTCTTGGGAAGACTTAAGGTCTGGAGCTATGCAGTACTGGTTGTGAGGCCTGTACAACACCCTTAATAGTCTCACTACTTGTTGAGGACTGTTGTGAATGAGAAAAGTGAAGGCAATGGGGAACGATCTCTCCAATGTTGTGACATACAAATTATTGTTAAAATAGCCATTAACCCAAGAACAGTTAGAAGTAGCTGTCAATAGATCTCTGTCTTTGAAGCTGTTCCTCCATCTTGCCATGTATCCTTTTTGTTTCTTAATTTCATAAAAATCTCCACTGAAGAGTTTTTGACAGTTTCTAGGAGTCTCTGGTTTTAAAGAAGTAACGAGTCCATCATTCCAAGCTTGGAAGACAGTATACGCAACAGACCTCGGCTTTTTCTTATTTGTCAGTATTTCAAGTCTTGAAAATATGATATATTCAGCAAAGTATAACAAAATTAAGGGAACAACTACCATAAATACGACGGAGGCGGAAGGAGTACGTATTTTCCCCATATCTTAGCTAATAGTAGTCCCGCACCAGTGTACAGTAACTAGTTGGGCGGAGCCCGACCTCTGCTGGGGAGAGGTCGGGTAACCAGCCTATACCCGAGAGTGAATCATGAATATATTCATGAGCATACCGGAAATCCCTGGCGGGTTAATAATTTAACGGTAAGTTTCTCTATAGGTGAAACAGCCGTGTCCCTGCTGTGCAACGTACGTTGCAGTCCAATCAGATTGCAGTGTGGTTAAATGCTAAGGGAATGGGTGGGCGGACAGGAATACGCCTGCGCAGAAATATACGTACACACAAGGAGCAAAAGGAGCAAGAAATGTGCGTGGGTGAAAAGAATAGCCACAAATCGTAAATCCCACACAATCGGTTCATGACGTCATGATTAGCTGACTCAGCAGGAACAAACCCAGGTAATAGGCTTGTTACCCGACCTCTCCCTTCAGCAGAGGTCGGGCTCCGCCCAACTATACAGTAACGACGTTTCGTGTTCATCACAGTAGAAGTAGTCTACCGCGGCGCGCGTAATTGGCGAGCGAGCGAAGCGAGCGAGCAACTCTAAGATGTAGTCTATGGAAATCCTGAATACGTGACGTATTCAGGATTTCCATAGACTACATCTTAGAGTTGCTCGCTCGCTTCGCTCGCTCGCCAATTATCCTGGAATAAATTTTTTTAGAATAGCTAATAGTAACTAAAAGAATAATTGAGAATAATAGATTACCAATTATACAATTGCTGTAAAAATTTCTGGAACTGATCCAAATCCAGTGTTGAACCAGCTTATAGCTAGCTAGTAGTAACCTTCAAGCAAAAACTTGATGAGAATAATGTTGGCTGCTGATCTTGAAAGATAAGTGGGTTATATTGGAGAACTTGTTGATGTTTGAAGTCAGAACTTTATATAGCTAAGTGTGTGGTTGCCTCTGCGGATTTGTCTGATTATCATTTATTCAATGGTGAAGAGATTAATTCTATTAACTGCAGGATTAAGACTAGTCAGCTGATACTACTCATTAATCTTATAGAGTGGCACAATTTCCTCACAACAAGAGCCATACCTTGAAGAGTAGCCATTCAACTGTCTTATTACAATTATTTTAAACTCTAGAATATATTATATTGTTTGATTGTGCAAGTATTTTTTTTTTTTGAAGTTAATTCCAAGCGTTCTGACTAGCTAATTAACTAGATTTTGTGTCTTTAGAAAAGAATGATAGGGGTTTTCAAACGAATAATAGGTTGTCTAAAGAGAATAATAGATAAATATTTTAATAGCTAATACAAGAATAGAACAATAGGCAGGGGAAAAAGAACAAGAATTTATCAAGGCCTCTAAGTATTAATCATCGTCCCTAAGACAAATATAAGAATGAAACAGTAAAGTATGATTATCATCTTTTACAGAAGTTTGGCTTTTGTAGTAAAACAAAACAAAACAAGTATAACTAAACTTCTTAAAATAACTACACTAGCTACAGTCATGAGTTATTTAAAGATCAATCAAATCAATTATTATATTATGTATAGAACTTATTACATGAGTCAGAGTGTAATATGGTGAAATATTTCATGAGCTGGCTGATTTAGTGAAAATAAAGCCTGAGAATGAAATATCTAGGGGAGAGTAAAATAAGTGGTTTATTCCATGCTAAATCTTCACCAAGTATATTGTTGGTAACTCTAGGTGTGACATTGGCCCTAAAACTCTCTAGGGGCTCCCTCACAACCCCCAGCTGATATTTTAGCAGCTGCTCTAACCTGGTTGGGTAGGCTCCACTAGAGTAATAGTCAGGTGGCTTAACAGCAATTTTGAAGGTTATTGTTACCGGGCGACAAAAGCACCAAATTTTGTCCAGAGTTTGCTTATGATATAGTGATCAATTTAGGAAGGGGTGCCACCTGGTAAATTTAATATTTGACAAGATTCACACCCACTAATCCTGACCAAAATGCCAATTTATTCTGTGTACACGCCAAAAGGAGATCCGTGAAGGTAATTCACACAATACATCATCCATGTCATCCTACTTCGGCCATAAGTATTTCTTATATGCCACACCCACTTTAGTCACACCCACTTTTTCAGTGGTGGGTATTAACAAGAATAACCATGTGGCCATGTGGTGGTCAGCTGTATAAACTAAGAGATTCTGAAGAGGATTGTGGTTTCTTTTTTGGTGAGTCTTCATACAGTGTAGGTTAGCTACTACTACTTCATACATACTTATAGAATGGGGGAGGAAAGTCTATATCTATAGTTCAGAATACATGATACTTACTAATTCAAAGTTTTACTTACTTTAAAATATTTTTTTAACAGCTTGATCACCCCTCCCCCCAACAGTTCACTGTTTCTGTATTGCTGCTTTGTGGGATGGAATTTAGCTGGAGTAGATGTGTCATTTGCCAGCAAGAGAGTGTTGAACACTAAAGAGCCTAAGAACAGGTGGCGAAACCTTCTATTCATCATTTTTAGAAAATGTGGAAATGTTTCGTAGCATTGAAGCACTTCCAACTGACATCTATTTTGGTGAAGTTACTGCTGATGATTTTAAACAACACCATGCATCTTGGCACAAATCATGCCATTTGAAGTATAGTAATTCTAAGTTTAAAAAGGCACAAAAAAGGAAGGCTACTAATCTGGACGATTCTGAAGAAAGAAGGCCAAGTAAGCGCCAAGCTTTGAACATTAGGCACTGCATGTTTTGTGAAAAAGGTATGGAAGAGGGAGATCTTCATCATGTTTTGACATTTGATGCTGATAAAAATATTAGAGATATAGTCTCAGACTTGCAAGACAGTCAACTTCTCGCTCAAATTGGTAGTGGAGATTTGATTGCTAAAGAGGCCAAATATCATTTAAAGTGTCTTACTAGTTTAAGAAATCGCTATAGAAGTCATCAGAGGAAGTTTACTCAGGCACCAGAGGTCATTAATGAAAAAATGAATGAATCTAGAGTGTTTGTGGAACTAATCACCTTCATTGAAAAATCTGTAGACTCTGGAACTCTTCTCTTCAAACTAGCAGAACTCCATTCACTTTATGTTGATCGACTTAGTGATTTTGGCATAAACAAAGTAGTAAACAAGACCCGATTGAAAAATAATTTGCTACACCATTTTCCTGAAGCCCAGGAACAGTGTGATGGAAAAAATATTGTAATTATTTTCAAAAAAGGGATGGAAGATATGCTTAAAGATGCGCTGAAAAAGCGAGATTTTTCTGAGGATGCTACTATTCTAGCCAAATCTGCAAAGATCATTCGGAATGATATCTTCACTAATGAGTGCTTAAAATTTAATGGTTCTTTTCCTTCCAACTGTCAGGAAAATTCGCTTCCATCAAGCCTTAAATTTCTCATTTCTCTAATACTTAATGGCCCCAACTTGAAAGAACAAGATAGGCACGAGTCTCAGGCTTGCCTCACTAATTCTGTACAATATGAAGAAAGTATCTTCTTTTTCAGCAAAGTCAAGGCACAATTTGGATCGTGAACCTCCATTGCCTATTTATATCGGCCTCAATATACACCAGCTTACCAGAAGCAAGAAATTAATCACCCAATTGTATCACATGGGTATCAGCATTTCCTATGATCGGGTATTGGAACTTGAAGACTGGATTGCCACCACAGTCTGTGAGCAGTTTGAACTAGACGGTATTGTATCACCTGTATGTCTCAGGAAAGGGTTGTTCACTATTGGTGCCATGGACAATCTGGATCATAATCCCACCTCGACTACATCTCAGTCTTCATTTCATGGAACTGGAATTAGCCTCTTCCAATTTCCAACTTCAGACAATCCTGGTCATGGGTCATGAGAGACCACCTCTTGCTTTGTCATCATCTCAAACCAGAATGCATCATCTCCCAGACAGTTACGCCATTGTTCCAGCTATTGCTTTCAAAAATACTGATGTTGCTATCCCAAAGATTAGTGTAAATACTGAGCCCACTAATCCTAGACAAAATTACTTAGATCAGGCAATGATTAAAGAAAAATCATGGGTTGATAGCGCACTACTTCTTTTGGAGAAAGAGGAACTTGCCAAAGAAGATAAGATTGTGTGGGGAGCTCATCATGCTTTGCAACAGCCACCTTCAAAAGATCCCCCTAGTGTGTGTGCTCTTCTTCCACTCTTTTATGAGAAAGCGGCTACCCCTTCGATGATCAAACATGGGATGGATGTCCAAAGACAAGCGATAGCTCACCTTAGTCCAGGACAAATCCCTGTTACAACCATGGACCAGCCTCTATTTGCCTTGGCAAAGTTGGTGCAATGGAAGTGGCCAAGTACACATGGTGAGCATTTACATGTTGTCATGCTGGGAGGTTTGCACACAGAAATGGCCCTATGGAACACACTGGGAGATGTTTTAGAGGCTTCGGGTTGGACTGCAGCTTCAGCTGAAGCTGAAATAGCTTCTTCTGGTGTGGCTGACTCTTTCCTTAGAGTGACACACCTTATGCGAACCAGACATGCACATGAGGTAACTGTCTTAACACTTCAGAAACTTCAACAAGAAGCTTACTTGCAGTCAAAGAGCAATGCTTCATTTCCAAAATGGAAAAGTGATATGTGCAAGGGTAGTCCCACATTTATGTACTGGGATTTCATCTTGAGGTGTGAAACTCTTGTTCTTATTTTTGTTCGGGCTCACAGAGAGAGAAACTTCCAACTCTACTTGCAAGTCTTGGAGAAGCTTACACCACTTTTTTTTGCATTAGATCATGTGAACTATGCTCGATGGATGCCTGTTCACATCAGAGACATGAAAAATTTGCCAGACTCGATAAGAAATGAATTTGAGAGGCAAGGGCACTGGGTACTTTCCAAAACCAACAATTCATTTTCTGCGATCCCTGTTGACCAGGGCCATGAGCAGGAAAATGCTAGTGTTAAAGGATCTGGTGGCTGCATTGGGTTAACAGAAAACCCTATAGCATTCAGACGCTGGATGATATCCGGACCTGAGTTGGCCAGATTACAGAAGCAATTTGAAGTTGAGTATCAACAGATTGATGACCCAGAAGATCCTAGAAATTTTCAGAATCATCAAAATGGATATGCAATGCGAGGATGTTTTCAGAAGCAAGTTCGCAGCCTATGTTCAGTGTTTAAGGAAATGGGAAACCCGTTTTTGGATGACTTTCCTGAACTTGTTACCCTGGACAGCCGCAACTGTATGGATGAGTCAGTAGTCAACTCTCTGTGCAGTCTTGAAGATACTGGGGAAAAGCAGTATCAGGAATTTGTCAAAACCGTTTTTGAAGATTTCACTCGCTCTATCCATGATCCCATCAAAAGGAATTCGCTGGCGCTTTTCAAGAGACCTCAGCCCAGAAAGTCAACTAAACTGGGCAAAAAAATTGCAGATCTTCAAAACAATGTTGCCCTTTTTGGCCAATTGTATATCTCTATGCAGAATCGTGACGGTGATTTGAAGGAATTCTTCTCTCACGAAATTCAATCTTTCCCACCTTCTCTTTCAGACTTTGGCAAGCTTCACTTACCCAACACAAAGTCTGAATTACTAAAGTGCATTGAGCTGTCTACACAGCCTGAGCCACTATCTTCCTATGATTGTATAATTTTGGATGGTGCTGTCCTTGTTCACTGCCTGCCAACTACTGGTGTCATTACCTTCAATGATTATGCAGAAGAAGTGTTTATCCCTTAACTTCTGAGGCAGCTAGAGAGTGCAATGAGACTGGACCTAGTATGGGATACATATCTGCCCGAGAGTTTAAAGGAGTCCACTCGAGAAAAGAGAGGTAAAGGTGTGCGTAGGAAAGTATCAGGCCAGACAAAGCTGCCTGGCAAATGCATGGATGGATTTCCTTCGTGATTCAAAAAACAAGGAAGAATTGTTTGCTTTTTTGACATCCAAAGTTGCTGAGTATTCCTTTTCATCAGGTAGTGTAGTTTATGTCACATCTGGAGAATCAGTACTACACTCTGGGTCCACCAGTGTCATGCCAAACTGCAATCACGAGGAGGCAGACACAAGAATTGTGGTGCACATGCAGCATGCGTTACAACAAGGCATGAGGAAGATTGAAGTGCGTACTGTGGACACAGATGTTGTGGTTATTCTTGTGGGAGCATTCCGTGCACTCTCTGGAATGCAACCTTTGGCAGACATTTGGGTTGCCTTTGGGATGGGGAAGAACTACCGGTTCCTCAGCATTAATGCAATTTGTGACAGTTTGGGAGAGCCGAAGGCACAAGCTCTTCCAGTATTTCATGCTCTTACTGGGTGTGATACAAACTCAGCTTTCAAGGGTAAGGGCAAAAAGACTGCATGGCAAGCTTGGCAGGTAATCCAAGCAGTGACAAACACATTTGTTCACCTGGCCCAACATCCCTTTGAAAAACTGACTGCTGATTCTGAACACTTCAAAGCAATAGAAAGACTCGTTGTTGTTCTCTATGACAGAACCAGTCCATTGAGTTCTGTTAATGATGCCAGAGAAGAGTTATTCTGCAGGAAGAATCGATCAGTTGAGAGAATACCACCAACCAAGGATGCATTACTTCAGCATACCAGACGAGCGGTGTATCAAGCCGGAATATGGACTACCAGCATGCAGACAAATCAAGTAATTCCCTCACCTCAAGAATTCTCCTGGAACAAACCATCAAATTCATGGGAGCCTGTCTGGATTACTGTACCAGAAGTTTCTAAAGCTTGTCGTGAGCTGATCAAGTGCTCTTGCAAAGGAGATTGCTCAAACTGCAAGTGTGCTAAGGCAAATATAATTTGTTCACCACTCTGCAACTGCAAGTGTAGTCATTCTAACTGAGAATATATGCATTTCATGTGATTACTATACATCTTTATAGCTAAACATACTTTGGCCACTGCATGGGGGGATGACTAGGATGTATAAATCACTTGTTAGTGCGCCTAATGGGCTGTGATATTATAATATAGTTAAATTTAAAACCTTAATCTTCATTTTAGCCTATTCAATGAAGCTAGACAAGGGCACCCCTTCCAATTTGATTAAAGACATCATGAAGAACATATCCACAAAAAATGACGCTTTTGTCCGCCTGGTAACAATAATTTTGCTAATCCTCCTGACTATAAGGTAGCTATAAAATCCCTGAAAATTGGTAAGCCAAGCTTGGCAAGAGGGTCACATCATTGTAGCAATATCTGGTGTGTTTGGTTAAGGATCCTGACGAGCCATATCTACTGGTGGGTTCTTCTATGGGTGGTTTATCAGAGATTGACATGACAGTGGATGCAAAGATTGAAACATTCGTTGCTATGGGGGTTTTCGTTTCAAGCACCTATCATGCCATGATTCTCTCAGCCTTATAAGACACTTTTTTCTATCCCCAACACAGCGCTCTTAACAGACTTCCCATGCTTCCTGTCTCACTAGCTACCTGATGATCAAGTAGCTAAGACACTACTTTTCTCTCCATCCTTGGCAACATCACTACTTCTCTACTCCAGAACAAGAAAGCTTGGACACAGGCCACTCTGTCTGTGAAGTCTGGAGGTTTCAGAGTGAGAAATGGTTGATCTAGCTCCCTATCTGGCACCACCATTGCTACTTCTGATCTGGTATAGGGCAATTTTCCCCACAACTTTTGCAGTCATTGTCTAGCTACTCCCTTCACTAGCATAGCTCAGCAGGAATAGTTGAACAGTCAAGTATACCCTACATACTGGGAGCTGGTGCCATGAAGAAGAAGAACTAGAATACCATCACTACCATGACCCTCCTTGGCAAGTCTGAAAATAGGTGGTGCCCATCTTTTGGCTGTGTGGACAGCCGCTAAGGTGCATGGCTGCAAATTCTTCGTATCTCATCAGCTTACCTTATAATGGATGACTCCACTCTCCACAAGCAGTGGGTCTTAGTCTTGGTACCACCGTCAACCCTGTCAATTCTGTGATGCAGATATCTCACTTTTGGAATTCATGGGCAGAGCTGCAAGTTTAGTGTAGGCAAGCATCTAGACATATTGCATTAATAAGATCATCCACCACAGCCTGGTCATTGGCCATAGTCCCCTTCAGGTTGGTACCTTCGGGCCTCTCTAGAACCAACAATGGTAAAGACCGGATAGCATGACTTTAGCCTCTTACAGCAATCAAGACACAAAGAGAAGCATGTTGTGTCACAGCTTTCAAAGCTTAGGAAGTCTAGAAAATTGATTTGCATTGGTTCCATAACTACCATATTCAGCCAGTGGCAGCTGCAGGCTCATCAGCAGACACTAGGCAGACAAGTGTGTCTGGCTATTGGTGAACCTTGAGCTACTATAAAGCTACCTCTTTCAGAGGCTGCCAGTAGTAGTACAGTGAGGGGTAGGCCCTGCCAGATTATGCTAGCATTTTTTCTGGAATAATAGACATGCCAGCTATAGTGGAATAATTCTAGAATAATAAGGGTATTTAGGAGAATAATAAAGGGAAAATGAGAATAATCAGTCCATAGTTCTTAGTTATAAAAGAAAATCAATAGTGTTTTTTTCCCTCTTTTTCTTTTAAAAATAGAACATAAACATGTGTAGAAATGTGGTTATGAGGTAGATCTTATTACTTGATTAAAGCAGCTGGGTTAGTGTTGGCCACTCCGTTATTATATATCCAAAATGAAAAAAAGAAAAAAGAAGAGAGTTTGAAATACTGGGAGAGCTGTCAGTCAGAGTCAGCAAATGGATTCTCTTCTTAAGCAACTCAACAATCATACTGCATTAGAATTGACAACAAATGTATATTATTACCAGCCGACCTATAAATGTGAAGGGAAGAGCATGTGGATCCACTGCCGAGCATATTAAAATTCTTTAATGCCGTAATCCACATTTCCCCCAAATGTTAGGTAAGGTTTATCACAATTGAACTTTTTTCAGCTACAGCAGAGCTTTTTTTTTTCTATTCATTAAACAGTTTTACGGGATGTTCAAGGTTTTCACTGAAAGATTAGCTAGCTATATACAATCCTTCATATGGAGTAATTCAGTAAGAGACTGATAGTTTTACTCATTCATTTAGCAACTCTATACAGCCAGCTATACTGCAATTATCACAATTTCACTTATTTCTAATTAGAATAGTAAGAGAATAATATGAAAATTTCTAGAATAATATACTAATAACAACTCAATTTTTTTAGAATAAAAAAAATTTCGAGCATGATATGGCAGGCCCTAGTGAGGGGACACTGCAGTCATTCTGGGTTGTGCTATCTCCCCCATAGATTTCTCATAATTTTTAAATTATTATTATTATTATTATTTAGGTGGTTACATGTGATTATAGTTGTTTCTGTTCGTTGCAAGCTCAACTGCATTGTACAAACATTATATTTGATTTGTGCATAAAATCAAATAAAAAAGGTGGAGCTGCTGAAATACTATTACTTTAAAAAAAATTAATGAAGCAAAAAATCTAAGCTAGTCCATGTAGCTAACCAGAATATCTATAACTACTACTTTATAAAATTAGTAACTTGGGCATAAAAATTGTACAATATAATTTATGCTAGATAATAGTCGCTGGTTTAGTCATGACCAGTTAAAATCATGGTTTTTTGCTGAGTAAGTAAGAAATAGAAGCACGAATACTATCAAAGCTATCTCTCTCTGAAAAGAACTGCACAACAGTGCCCTGGCGGTCCACCAGGTATTTGCAGAAATTCCACGAAGGCTGTCTCCACATGGTTCGGACGAGGTACTGATAAACACTCGAGTCCTGTAAAAGGTCATTGCACTTTGAAAAGATGGGGAAGTTTACAAAGTATTTAGATTTGGCAAATTCCATGATATCACTGTTGGATCCAGGTTCCTGCTGTCCAAACTGATTTGACGGGAAGGCTAGGACGACGCCAATTCTTGACTGTTGAGGTCCTTCTGAAAGTTCACTAGTTGCCTGTAGTTGGAATCTGTGTAACCACATTCGCTGGCTACATTAACTACTAAGGACACCTACTGGCAAGAAAATCAGGACTGATGATTACTACTACTATTATTATAACTGTCAATTTTTCTCACCTTTCCATGGTACGTGGCAAACGATACATTATTTTGATCGACATCTTCAGCTGACAAGGAATAAAAATTCCCATCACTCTTAATCAGATTTGGGTAGGCCAAAATAAGTACAGCCAACAGCACTCTGTTAATCATGGTGTAAAGGCACGGTTCTTATCGAGGAGATAGTCCCATTCGCGAGAAGAACAAACGTCTATTGTATGCTTGCAACAAAAGCTGAATCGCGCAGGCGCGTAGGGTCTCCACTAAAATCAACGATTCGTGCCTAGAAAAAGTGGGTGTGAGTAAAGTTGGCAAAAGCTGGAGAGGAGAGGAGACCGCGGGAGATGAAGAAAAGAAATCAGTCCCACCGCGGAGCGAGCAAGAAGAGCTCCGGTAAAGACGGTGCCCCTAAGAACGGTAGAGAAAGTGGAGGACGTTTTCTATCCCTAATAATTTTTGCATTTCTAGTAGTTTTGCTTGCAATTGTATTAGCTTTCTTGATTCTACCGGGCAAGTATACAGGCAGGACAAAAGAGGGCAGGAAAACTGACGCAGCTAGCAGCCACTCTGGAGAAGGTGAAGGAAGCCTGGAAGGACATGAAAGCGGCTGCAAGGCCATGATAGCTGAAGCTGGAAGGATAGTGGAGACGCACCCTCAATCTGAATGGGACAGTGCAATAGGTCTCCTTGCAGAGTGCATCCACAGAGAACCTGAAAACTCAGCAGCTTACTGGAGCCTGGCAGTCACACTACTGAGGAGAGGAGACAATGAAGATGGCACCAAGATCATGAGCGAGGCCATTCGACTGGATCCACAGAACAAAGAGTATCTCAAATCAAGCGGCTTCGTGTTTGCCGGTTTGGAAATGTACTCCCTGGCTATATTCTCTCTGGAGAGATATCTTGAGCTTGTCTTACAAGTGGCCAGTTGGGAGGAACTGCTCGCTAGTATCTCGATGCAGCGAGAAGATGAGCTTGAATTCATCCACGATGCAGGGGAGGATATAGTCCGCATCCTAGAAGTGCTGCAGAGTGCCTACCTTAAGGACATGGCCCTCATTAAGGCTGGCTACCTGTACAAGGTCATTATTAGCCTAAAAGGAGAAGACGCCGAGATGGAACTGTTTTCGTCGTACGCCTTCTTCTCCTTCGGCTTGGGTGACTTTGTTACTGGTATAAAGAACTTGAAGCTCTACACGGAGCGGCAGTACATGACCAGTGGGTACGGAACTCTTGACCAAGCCATTGAGGTAGTCCAGGCTCATGCGCTCAGGCTCTTCACGGCAAGTTTTGAGACCCACATCTCCGGTATTGCTGGCAACCTTCTGTCAGGCGGGCAGGCCGTGTGGGATGAGCTGTCGTTCAACTGTGGCTTGGGGGAGGCTGACCCGATCAACTTCACTTCGCGTGTCTCTATGTCTGACGTCAAGAAGATAGTCATAGATTGCGTGGAGAGACAAAGGATAGTGCAGAGTCTTTTGAATGATGGTGCTGTGGTGTACGCTGATAACTTATTCGGCTGGACTCCTCTTCTCCACGCTGCGGCACTTGGAAGCCCCAAAATGATTCAACTTCTATTACAGAACCGTGCTGATCCTGTCAGCCGCACTGGCCTGGCTCACACCTCCCTGCACATTGCTGCCATGAAGGGCTCTTATGATGCCATCCGCCCCCTTTTAGAAGGCGGGGTTCCGCTTGATGAGGTAGACTATTTCAAACGATCACCCCTCAAAGTGGCTTGCTTGCACAGGTGGCCGGCCAGGCTGTTTAGTGCTGCTCTAGGCCGTGAGTTGCCCCAGGGTTGCATTCAAGCTCCAGCCTACCAACCTCCCCCAAGGCTTCTGGCATACGGCGGGTGGTTTCCCGGGAGTATGGCACTTCCGGATTCCCTAGTCTCTGAACGCTGCGATTTCGACGTGGCAGGAGAGCTGACTGCAGAGGCATTCCTCTATGACTACTTGTCTCTGCAGAGACCTGTTCTGGTGCGTAACGTAACCAGCATACACAACATGAAGAAACTCCACAACTTGTGGCACAGAAACAAGATTGCTAACGAGTATGGAAGTGAGGCCCACACGATTAACCATGCCGTCCCAGGGGCCACATCAGATCGTACGACAATAAAAGATTTTGTGGCAAAAATGAAGACATTTCACGAGGAAAGTTCACTCGATAATCCTGCGTTGAATCCAATGCATATATCACCACAGCTACCGGCAAATTCTCCTCTTCTCAAACATTTCATCACCCCCTCCGTGTTAGCTGATAACATCACCAAGATAAGCTCGCTGAAATTTAATTTCTTTCTAGGCACTCAACTGTCAGGGCTGTCTCCCACGTTCCATCGTAGCTCCTGGCACTTGCAAGTGTACGGGCAGAACAGATGGTTCTTGTATCCGCCCAGCCAGTCCTACATGTCCAACCAGCCAGTCTGGAACTGGTGGAAGGACTCGTATCGCAGCTCTGCAGACGCTCTGGAGTGTGTGCAGTACTCTGGCGACTTGCTGTTTATACCGGAGACTTGGGGTCACGCGTTTATTAGCCTGAGAGAAGGCATAGGGCTAAGTTCGGAGTTCATTTATGGAGCATCTGAATTTTCAATCTAAGACTACAATTTGCAGTTTATTTTTATATCGAACAAAAAATTCATTGTTTTAATATTGGAAAAAATAAAATAACAGAAAGATGGTGCAGATTATCATGATTGAATGAGGGAGGGAGAACGTCAGTCTTCATCTGATTCTGATGAGCTAAGGTCAGAATCAATGATAGGAATATGATTGGAGTTTGATGGGGCTTTGGTTGGGTAAGGTGTAGATGATGAAGAAGGCTTTCCCTTCTTGGTGATGGTCAGCATGCTGGGAGTGGACGATACTTCATCCCGGTCCCGCTTCAACCCAGGATGTGGGTTGGATGGAGTGGGTGTGGTCAAAGTATAGTCATGGATCCCATTTTGAGCAGACTGAAAGGAATGATAATTGAATATGATAAATAAAACAGACATTATTACAGGGTTTTTTGTGAAACATTTCAGTATATTCATCCAGCTTAAAGACAGAATTACACGGGTTCCATCATTCAAACTGAATGTAGGCATCCTTCTTTCTCTTCCTTTTTTAAAACAATTTTTGATACTTAAGAAAAAGAAACAATGACCGAACCCAGGTCTGCTTGCTACACACTAGAGCTCTAACCACTGAGCTACACACTAGAGCTCTAACCACTGAGCTACACACTAGAGCTCTAACCACTGAGCTACACACTAGAGCTCTAACCACTGAGCTACACACTAGAGCTCTAACCACTGAGCTACACACCAGACCTCTAACCACTGAGCTACACACCAGACCTCTAACCACTGAGCTACACACTAGACCTCTAACCACTGAGCTACACACTGGAGCTCTAACCACTGAGCTACACACTAGAGCTCACCACTGAGCTACACACTAGAGCTCTAACCACTGAGCTACACACTGAGCTACACACTAGAGCTCTAACCACTGAGCTACACACTAGAGCTCTAACCACTGAGCTACACACTAGAGCTCTAACCACTGAGCTACACACTAGAGCTCTAACCACTGAGCTACACACTAGAGCTCTAACCACTGAGCTACACACTAGAGCTCTAACCACTGAGCTACACACTAGAGCTCTAACCACTGAGCTACACACTAGAGCTCTAACCACTGAGCTACACACCAGACCTCTAACCACTGAGCTACACACCAGACCTCTAACCACTGAGCTACACACTAGAGCTCTAACCACTGAGCTACACACTGGAGCTCTAACCACTGAGCTACACACTAGAGCTCACCACTGAGCTACACACTAGAGCTCTAACCACTGAGCTACACACTAGAGCTCTAACCACTGAGCTACACACTAGAGCTCTAACCACTGAGCTACACACTAGAGCTCACCACTGAGCTACACACTAGAGCTCTAACCACTGAGCTACACACTAGAGCTCTAACCACTGAGCTACACACTAGAGCTCTAACCACTGAGCTACACACTGGAGCTCTAACCACTGAGCTACACACTAGAGCTCTAACCACTGAGCTACACACTAGAGCTCTAACCACTGAGCTACACACTAGAGCTCACCACTGAGCTACACACTAGACCTCTAACCACTGAGCTACGACAACCAACAACAGATAATAAACTTTAATGAATACAATGGCAGAGAAAGAAATTGTAAATAGAAAAAATAATAACAAAACGTACAAAATTTTTTTTTACACTCTACTGACACAGAACAAATAGTGATGACCCTGTACCTAACTGAACGATAAACAAAGTGACAACGTTCTATAACCAGCTGGTAACATCGTGCTGAAGTGTCAAGATGCCCAATTACCAAAATAATTCACCAAGACCTTACTTCCGATCCATCCTCCTCCTCAGAAGAATCTTCTTCATCTGACTTGGAACTCTCTTCACTGGAGATGCCATTATCATGAGGTCCTCCACCTTCTGGGCCGGACGATGCACCGCCAGTTACAGTTGACACTGAAGCTGCAGTCCTGGAAAGGTAAAGGGTGGACAATATTGATGAACAGTGGTGGATAGTCTACTCATAAGATGGACACTTACTTTTTCCTTGAGGCAGAAACTTTTGAGCTATATAAAATAGTAGTAATAACAGTAGTAGTAATAACAACAAGAACTACGTGTAACACTTGGCGCTACTAATTAACTAACAATTACAAAAATCATTTCTCAGAAGTTTTCTAGCAGCGTTCCCTAATTAGGGCTACAGTAGGATGTCGATTCCAATCGTCAATAAACCCAAACATAACAAGCACAAACACTGCACATGCATTTAATGATAGTTATTGCAGTCACTTTTTATATTTTTATTGTTGTTGCAAAAGTGACTATCTGTAGATAACGGTGGCGATGCAATGGCTGTAAGATACTACTCAGTCCAGGTAATAGAATGTTCTCTTATTAACAAGCATATACAATATATAATCACAGACACAGGATATGATAAATTACCACACAACTAAAGTTGCACCGATAATCGATCGGTCTATTGTTTATCAGCCTACTTTTGCGATATCGGTATCGGTCATCAACACTACCCGTCGTACCGATATAATCGATAGAAATTTTTTTCGTAAGCGCTGCGTGGACACTGAACGGATGAGTTCTACTTGCTCTTAGACGGCGTAAAGACAAAGAAACTTAACTACGATGTCTAAAAAGAGGTCACCAATTTGGAACTACTTTGTTCCTGGCACTGAAGACTCTAGACTAGTACCATTATATTTCTAATTACGTAAAAATTAAATTTTCAAAATTCAATGAATATATCTATCTGTTATCAGTATCGGCCTCGATTAATCTATCGGTATATCGGTAAAATCTTCTATCGGTGCAACTCTACACACATCAATAATAATAGTTAAGTCCAAAGTTCAATATCCATATTCCACAATGGTTAAATGATTGCTAAACGGAAGGGAAATGCTCTTTACATTTAGACTTGGCTTGAAATATGCAAGTGGTTGAAGAAGAGAGCAGTCAACATGTATTATAACCCTCTTGTCCATACACACTGAATGTAAACGATAACATCACCAAACAAGACCGTGCACAGGAAATTGGGCACAACGCGGGTCCCATTAAAAAATTTTTTTTCCCCTTCTCACTTCATTAAATTTCTCCAAGGTTTACACGCGCCACGTTTGTGCTCATTTTCCTGTGCGTAATCACAAATGATGGCGCTCTACAACTTACCTCCCTCTTCATGCCTCTCTCTTTCTTACCTCCCTCCTCATGCCTCTCTCTTTCTGTACCTTTCCTCACTATATCACATGTTCCCTCCACACCAATTACTAATGAGCCATCACTTTTGCCCAAGCTTGCTTTATAAAGGCTCATTCAGACAGGGGCAAGGGAGAGGGGAGGGGGAGGAGCAAGGGAGAGGGGAGGGGGAAGAGTGGAGATTAACTGACAAACAAATGATGAAAATTCTAATTGGACGACACATCAATAAACTAAACCACACCCCTTAATTCTAAATAACATGTCATTTTAGCCACATTACTTTCCCACACAACACAACACACAAACACACAAACACACCTCATCAACAACTTCTCAGCCTCAGGGTGATCTGTGTAAAACTTCACCAGGTCTTCCTCATACTTAGCGTTCATCTCGATGTGCTTTTTACGGTAAGGGGCCATATCCAGGACGGACAAACACTTCCACTGCTGGGTGAGTTTCTCACGGATGTCTTTCTGATTCAAGTTGGGATATTTTTTCTGCACACCAGCCTCCTTGGCCTTGATGTATAGACTCTGGGCTGTGGGGGGATACTTAGGCTTCTGCTCTCTCAACTACACACACACACACACACACACACAAGAAGCTTCATCTTAATTCTCCTGCTCTATTTTATTCCACAAGGTCTTAAATATGGGTAGAGTGGGTAAAGGGAGATTGATTTATAAACACTAAAAGCTCATAATTGTTCACAGTTAAAATCAACTAAATAGAATTCGGGAGATTTAGGTTAATCCATTGCTGCATGTGCACACATGTCTCAAAGTATATACAGTAAAACGTCTCTTATCCGGACGTCTAAGATACGGGCAACTCTATTATTCGGGCAGGTAAATCATAGAAAATTGCAATTAAAACAGTGGGCGAATGCAAATAATTTGTAGTTTTCAAGTTACTCCAATTAAAAATGTATTGCTTCTGAGATATGGGCAATTCCTAGTTACGGGCACCCCTCTGTCCCAAGCCGCCCAGATAAGAGACGTTTTACTGTATATACACCCCGCCTAGCACCTAGTGTGTGTGCATGTTTGTGTGTATGTGTGTCCAATTAAAATGGGTAAAAAAAATCCCCACACAAAAGACGACACATTGTGATTTCTCTTTCCCACCATCACTCCCTCCTCCTCTCCCTTCCCCTTACCTTGGCTACTTTGTCTCCTGCACTTCTCTTCCGGGAACTACAGAACACGAGAAAAAGAGAGCAGTACAAAGTAAAGCAGGTGCACTTGGCATCACCAGACTACAATATATTGCAGCGTTTACCTTATTAACAGTAACAACAGCGAAATAATAATATAACAATAACTAGTGGTGTGCTGAGCAAGCCTAAAACTACACTATTGTTAAATCATTGATTTTAACTTCTAACACTCAAGCTACTAAAATATAGTCGAGTTTGTAAATTATATATATATATATGGTAAAAGCAATCAATGCCATAGTAACCGCTCCCCGCAACTGTTCGAATTGAAAAAAAAAAAAAAAAAAAAAAAAAAAACAAAATCAAGTCACGTTATTTAAACTTTTTCTTTGTGAAGTAAATTCTGATGCATAGGGCTTATAACTAGGACAAATAGCGTATTAACTTACTGCCACCACTAACTCGAATAGAAATGGAGCTCCCGTAAGTTTTGAGTTTTAACTGTACCCCAAAAGAATTCAAAGCGGTAAACAATTCAATTTCTAGGATGATACGGGTAATGATCGCAAAACCGGGGGATTCTGTTTAGTGAAGTTTGGGATGGGGTCTAACACCAAGCTAGCACAAAAATACGTGAGGTTCAAAGTACAAAATGACATATGTACGTCCACACATATATAAAACAAACAAACATCCCCGATTTTCTATTGTGTTACCCCTGAGAGTGTCTCGCTCACTATGATTGCTCGCCAATGACAACAACAACTACAGTGTGTGTATTCTTGAATAATTCATTAAAGGCAATAGTTTCACAAAGTCCACAATCATGGACAGAAGGACAGAGAGACTGAGAAGCAGATGGTGAAGAAGAAAGACAGTAGGAGAGAGGGGGTCGGGGAAGAAGAAGGGGAAACTACTTGGTAATTAAGAAAGGGAAGTAGACCAGGACAATGTGAAGGAAGGCAGAGAAAGAGACAACATATGACAACTTCTGATAGAGTGACGGAGAGAGAGAGGACAATGTAAGGCAGTCCCAGTCACTGTTATCTACAGCTACCATATTACTGCATCCTAATAGCAAAAGTTAGTGCAGCGGGTATTGGCAGTAAATAATAATAACCCATGCACACACACACACATCATAAAAAACTTATAGTAGGGTCTAGAATCTTAATTCCGTGACCACTCTTCAGCTAACATGTTTTGACTATTGGTTTGACTTCTTTAAACCTTATATAAAAAAATATAGCCCCCGTGTCCCTCCCAAAAATCCTGGGAATTTTTGCTACAGCGCGAAATCCAAAATGGCCACTAACGTCATCTCCAAAAATTAATTTTTGAACTAGAGCACCTAGAATCATGCAAGAAGATACTTTTTAGAGTAAGTTGACCACCAGGATTCCAATTCTGGTATCAGTTTGACCTCTAGGCCATTTTGGATTTCGCGCTGTAGCAAAAATTCCCAAGATTTTTGGGAGGGACACGGGGCTATATTTTTTATATAAGGTTCAAAGAAGTCAAACCAATAGTCAAAACATGTTAGCCGAAGAGTGGTCACGGAATTAAGATTCTAGACCCTACTATTATACATCACACACTTTTTAGACACAGCCTCGGGATGTTGATCAAAGAAGGCCTTCTTCTTGTCCTTGAACTCCTCGTAGTTCTTCTGGTACTCCTCACGATACTTATTCTGTTTCTCCGGAGAGAGAGACTTCCACTTCTTACCTGGACAAGAGTCATTGTAAAACTGGAATGAGATATTCACACCAACATCTGACCATGTGGGGGCAAATGGGCATTAACCGATTATCGCCGAATTACGCGTTTCCGCGTAAGGCGCGAGGGTGCTTCACAGCGCGGGTTACGCAATTTTGCGTAATCGCCATAGTACCCGCTTCAATTAGCTACCAGCAGCAATCGCAAGTGTTTCAAGAGCTCCCACAACGCCATAGCGATTCTCCTGTGAGGTAAGTGTAAGGGAGGCAAGGTCTTAATGACCCTTACCATAGAATTTTTTTATTATTTGTAGATTGAAATTGTAGCACTGTTTGTGTATAAAGAAAATCAAAGTTACAAAAAAAAAAATAATATGCATATAACTAATAGACAAAAATATATATCAATTAATATGATATAAAGTTGTCAATAAAATTTAAAATCCCAAAGAAATAGAGATAGAATAAGGCAGAAGACTTCTCAGGTGTAGAGGTCCGTGGCCAAAAAGTCTTCATGGAGGGCAGCAATGAAGAATTTGATGACCTGGAAGAAATAAAAGTTGAAAAAGGCAAGCTATTTTAGCTTCGTTTGTTCATACACAGAGGGTTATATAGATTTTGAACAACACTAACCACAAAAAGGTCAAGTTATTATTGCATGAGGATACAGACTTTCTTCCTCCCAGTTCTCCCCTACTTGAAGGTGCCCATAAAATGGATTTCTTAGGAGAAAGTTTCTCAGGTATGAAGAGAAGGATGTGCAATCTATGTCAAGAACAGTAACAACAGGCACATCATGGTACGGTACAGTGGTGATTATGGGGTGTGGCTTTGTCACCATGGGAGTTCAATCGGACTGCTTCACAGTATTGTCAGAAAAAAATCCTAGAATTGCAAACACAGTAGTCTATATAATTGCTTGTTATGTTATATATTATATTATCCTAGTATATGGCTCCCACAAAAACAAAAAAAACAGCCAAAATCAATAGTTGCTGAATTATTTCAAAGCAAGCGGCTGGTGAACATTTAAAACAACAATATATAGCTATGAAACATGAGGCCTTAGCCTAAACTTTTACAATACTGATGCTAACAATGGTATACTTACCTTGAAGCTTGTAGTTTCCAATGAGTGCGCACTTCATACGCTTCAAACGCCTAGAAACTAAACAAAACTTAGCCCGAGGGTAGTGAAGGGCTTTAGCTTCAATCTGTTAATACATCGCCGTCGGTTACTTCGAAGCGTATCACCTCTAGACAAGAAAAAGCTCAGGCGTTCAAGCCTCGAGGTGACGGTCACGATTTCTTGTAAACAATTTCGGAGTACGCGCACGTAATCGCGAATTTAATTTCCGGAGTTAATCGGTTAAAAAGGTTGCATGGACAGACCATAGAAATGATGAACCTTGTTACTAACAGGCTCTGATCAGGCCATAGTTCCATGCATTAATCTTGTTATTGCAAGATTCTCCTTTCTCCCTTAAGAAACTACTGCCCTCACTCACCTATCTTGACTGCCAGCTGCCCGTGGGATAACTCCGGATACTTCTCCTTGAACTTGGGTCTCATCAGCTTGGAGTACAGCATGTACGCAGTGAGTGGCGCCTTGGGCATCTCAGGCCTCAACTGCCATAGCAACAGAGTATAAAAACAGATATAAAAAATTGAGTTAAACCCCACCTCCGCTTTTTTTCCCCCCACAGCAATGGTTCAACTACATTTCTATTTTTATATACTGCTATGTGCTTGTGACTCAGTGAATGCTGAAACAAAACAAAACAAAAAAAAAAAATAAAAAAATAAATAAATAAATAAAACTGGGTTCTATTTGTGGGAACACCCACCAACCTGACCAAGCCAGAGGTGCCCCTTAAATCAGGAGGTGTCCTCAACACAGAAGAGAACAATAGACTTAGTTGTGTGTGTATGTGTGTGCATAATCAACAAGTATTTAGTCATCAAGTTACACTTCATTCATGAACCTATTAGTAACTTCAGTTTTGTATAGCTTAATTAACATCACTTTTGTAAGAGTGTGTGTGGCATGGTTTTATATACCTTGGCCTTGCCTCATGCAACTCAGAGTTGTGCATTGCCAGATTTTGTTGAGATGGATTAACCTCTGTATCAAACACTTCTACAATCCTACTAGGACTAGGCTTAGGGCCGCCTAACTAAGGAGGGTAGAGCGTTAGCAGCAGGCCTCCATACTCAGCTCAGTCCATTGAGCAAGCCCCTCTCTGGTGGCAGCGGGAAAGAGCTACCTACCCCGGACTAGTCCCACACTATTGACCAACCACCTAAAATGGACAAAGATTCACAACACACCTTATTCATGGTATCCTGCCAGGACACGTGGTGAGCAGATACTGTAGCAGCTGGCTTCAATTCTGCTAAAACTTCTTCCAAGGACTTGCCTTCATACTAAAACAAACCACACACACAAAAAAAAAAAAAAAAAAAAAAAAAAAAATTTGCCATGTAAACCTGCCCTGAACCTCATGTTATGGTTACCTCTTTGGATATGATCTGCCAGACTAGGCTGACATCTCTGTGCGTCAGACACACCTCATCAGACACCGTGGACCAGTCTGTCGAGTCCAGTGCGTTGCGGTAGTCCGCCCCCTTCTTGACTGCGCTGTCTATGCACCGATACATGAGAACAGCTCCAGCATGAGAGGCGTTGCCTACACGACATAAAAAATAATGAACGCCATATTAATTAAGAAAAGGACTTGAGGATTATTTCATTTCTACTCGCTCACAGAAACCAATTGCATTTTAACAACATGTTACTTGAATTCAACTTCTAAAAGCAAACTACTGAGTGACTGTGAGGTTCCCCCTCTTCCCTCTATAAAACCCGGCCCAGTACAATGCCATCCACAGAAATAATAATTCCTGCCAGTATGTAGTTAAGGTGCCGGAGTTTAAGAAAGGAAGGTTGGGGGTGGGGCATCAAGGGGGTGTGTCTGGCGCTTGCACAAGGGACCAGTGGCGTACCTCGTGGACAGCTGGCACACTTGCCTCTCGCGCATTCTCATAATGAACTGGCACTCCTGCCCATTATTTATTCTTGGTATATCTGGCAGGACGGCCTCCACACTCAGAGCAGGAGGTATACGGCAGCTCTGAGACAGAACGACGGAGAGGGACTTCCGCCTATAGCCATGCCTGGATTGGCCCAACCGGGTCCATTCAACCTTGCAGCATCATTGTCGACAAGGACAGCGAAGAGGATCCTCAACTTGGAGTTTGTTGAGATGAGCAAAGTGACTGCTGACGCCACATCCGAGCAGGCACCTATGGGTCGACCTGAAACCCTGCCATGCATGGTTTGAAGGCTTGAAAAGAATAGAATGCGCAGTCCATTTGGGGAAATATGAAAAATTGGAACTCAAATGCATTTTTCTCTTTTGTGTATGTATGCACAGCGTGTGTGTTTGTGTGTGCGTATTACTGTGCTTTACTGAACTCACTGGCTAACAGAGGATTTTTTCTCTTTTTCTTTCTATAGGTGGACTGCACAGTAGACACATCTAGAGAACACAAAGGAAGGGTGGGAGGCCATGAATAAAACAATTAAAATAATTATAACAGAAAAAAAGAAAAAAAAAGAGAGAGAGATAAAATGGATGCAGCAGATTTTGAGCCCATACTTACCACGGTGTGTATGTGTGTGTGGTGAAATTGTAAAAAATGTGAATATATGTGTGACCATGCACAGGAAAATCAGGTACAACGCGAACCCCTTTTTTTTCCCGTTTACACTGTTGTCAGCATTTAGTTATCAAGCTCTCCAAGTTTTATAGTTGCAGCTTCAACCATAGCTGATGTACACAACCTAACCATTTCAATCCACCAACTTCTTTAATAAATATAAACAGGTAAATCAATCTATTGCCAACGTTTACGAGCAGCACATTGCGGCTGATTCTCCTGTGCACAATCACATGTAATATTAGATATGGATCTACATGCGTGCAGTGCATTTAATAGAATAATAAAACATGATAGCCATCCAGTAAAAACTGTGAGTAACACATACAGAGATAAGTTGGTGATACATTCACTGCTACATGTTACAGTAACAAACTATAGACTTACATACTAGCTTATACCTTACCAACTTACCAGTTTTTGGACTAGATGGCACCACCTTACCAGCTGTCACATTAGAGCTGTCACATTAGATGTCACATTAGATGATGTCACATTAGATGATGTCACATCAGATGATGCCACTTTACCAGATCTTGAACTTGATGATGGTGCAACCTTGCCAGGCAGAACATATTCCTCATCAGACTCCTCAGAAGTTACTTCCTTTTGCACTGCGGCTTTCTTCTTCTTTGTGATTTTCTTCTTGGCAGCTGCTTTCTTAGGTTCTGATGGAGTTGAAGGAGACCTCGCGCGAGGAACCACTGCAGACAAGCGATTGTGGGTGGGGCTTTCCTTAATTGGTTCAAGTTTAGGAGTAGCCAGAGCGCGTGAAGTAGACGGGCCTTTACCGTTGGTGATCTTCACCTTCTTTGTAGCTGGTGGACTATCATATTCTTGACTGCTTGCTAAAGTAAAGAAACTCGGGTCAACTGTCTGACCCAGTCAAATACTACTCTACAGGTATCAAGCTATAAATAGAAACGCGGGTCAACTGTCAGACCCAGTCAAATACTACTCTACGGGTATCAAGCTATAAATAGAAACTCGGGTCAACTGTCTGACCCAGTCAAATACTACTCTACGGGTATCAAGCTATAAATAGAAACGCGGGTCAACTGTCAGACCCAGTCAAATACTACTCTACGGGTATCAAGCTATAAATAGAAACTCGGGTCAACTGTCAGACCCAGTCAAATACTACTCTACGGGTATCAAGCTATAAATAGAAACTCGGGTCAACTGTCAGACCCAGTCAATACTACTCTACGGGTATCAAGCTATAAATAGAAACTCGGGTCAACTGTCAGACCCAGTCAATACTACTCTACGGGTATCAAGCTATAAATAGAAACTCGGGTCAACTGTCAGACCCAGTCAAATACTACTCTACGGGTATCAAGCTATAAATAGAAACTCGGGTCAACTGTCAGACCCAGTCAAATACTACTCTACGGGTATCAAGCTATAAATAGAAACTCGGGTCAACTGTCAGACCCAGTCAAATACTACTCTACGGGTATCAAGCTATAAATAGAAACTCGGGTCAACTGTCAGACCCAGTCAATACTACTCTACGGGTATCAAGCTATAAATAGAAACTCGGGTCAACTGTCTGACCCAGTCAAATACTACTCTACGGGTATCAAGCTATAAATAGAACGGCTGGGACCAACAGTTTGTTGATGACATTTCTGATGGTAAAAAGTGGCCTATAATGGTGATGGCCCAGAAACAAACAAAACAAAAATTAAAGAAAAATAAGAATACAAGGCCTTAAACTCCCAAGAAAAAGGATTAAAAAAGACCTTCACGGAGACCGTCTGATTCTATGGAAATGACTAACTTTCCCTGAAAATTTACTAATGCTATATTTGACCTTCCCGAAACTTAATTTAGAAAAATGGATACAACAACAAAATAATAATAATAATAGTAATCTCCAAGAAAGAATTTAGAACAAAGTTAAACTCTGATGTTTATTATACCTAACAGGAGAGGAAGCTATACTGTTAACTAGCTCAACACTGGGCAGAACGATAGGTCAGTTAGGAAACTACCGAGAACTAGTCAGGCGTAGCCAGACCCTTTACCATACTGCTACGTGGAGAAAGAGTCTAGGGGCAATCATGCACCTTGGCTACTCGTTATGGGTGGTGTTTAGTTAACATTTTATTGGCTGTCTCCTAGGCAAGTCTCAGTGGAATGAGTGGGCGTCCTACCACTATTGTACATAAGAGAGCCTGTGTTCTAACACTCGTGACTACTGTGATGGCGCAAACTAACTGAGGCTGTGTGGAGGTAACCGAGTCCCAGTAAAAAGTAATCAGGGAACCACTACCACATTCCTCTAGAACAGCCATGGTGCATGATTGTCCCCAGACCCTTTCTCTGCATAACAGTATGGTAAAGGGTCTTACTATGCAAACTAACAGAGAATACCTTATTAAAACCAGTGGTTTTTTGTTGTTGTTGTTTTTTTGCCTACAAATTTACCATGGGGAACACAGAAAGTAGGAACAATATATCAGGTTGAAGGTTTAGCTTTAGCAAGTAAATCAGATAAAAAGTTTAAAAACTTCTAATAACTCACTAACCCCCACGTGCCTTCCTTCCACTCGGAATAAAGAACTAGATAAAACTTACCTGAGAATACGGCCTCCGACTTCTTCCTCTTTGATTTCAACTTCAAACTTCTTTCCATTTCCTAATCACTCCAGCACTCACTTACATACGAGAACAGGGACACGAGGTAGACGTTCACTTTTATATGGTAAGGGTCGCAATGAAACTGTTGGATGGTAACGCCCACTTTGTCGCTTAGAGAGGGTGTATACATATGTACATGTAATATGTACGTGTCGTCTTGCTGTTCCGGCTGTTTCGAGTGATCAACACAGTTGTATTCTGCGCACTCAACGGTAAGAGTGTAAGGGATTTGGTTTTTCCCCCCCTTGTATTGCCCCAATTGACCTTAGGGACTGGAAATGGTCTCCCCATCTTATCTTTGATAGTTGTTTGTTCTTCTTTGCTATAGATTGTTGAGTCAGTACTTTATTTCATGGTATCACTTTATATCCTGTAACAATGTATAAGTATAGGTTTGTGGAGTTTAGTATGGGATTTACAAATGTAAATCCTGTACCAACCCAACGGATAGTCTAATGTAGCCAGACACTTTACCTAACCGCTACACGGAGAAAGGGTCTGGGGACAATCATGCACATTGGCTGTTCTAGAGGAATGTTTGTGTTGTTTTCATTTCTTCCCTCTACACTGTTCAAGTAATATTCTGTATTAATAGGGTAGTGGTTGTCATTACATTTACGCGCACCCACTTTGCTAGGAGACGACCGAAAAATGTTAACTAACCACATCCCAAAATCTTGGCTCTAGAACAGCCAATGTGAATGATTGTCCCCAGACCCTTTCTCTGTGTAGCGGTTAGGTAAAGGGTCTGGCTATGCCAGACTACTGAACGGAGAGGTACAACTGACTTGTTCCATGGCTCTAGGCTATAGGTAACTCACAGAACTAATTTTGATGGGTGTGGGTGGAGGTGGGCGTGAAATATATTCACCGCGAATAGAGCAATCTGATTGGACAATTTGAACGTACCATGGTACAAATTCAAGTAACATGCTTTATAATAGCACATTTTCTCATTCTAACAGCCAATCTTATGTTAATTAAAACTTAATCCGACGTTTCGACTTCTTGGCCAGAGTCCTCTTCAGCGGTCAACTTATAATTATTTCAGCCGAGATTAGCTGAATATTTTAGTAGTCTAGCTGTCTTAACAACTGTGCATGGAAGAAGGGGTCTGTTGTTAGGAGGCATGTTCAAACTATTTTTGAAAAATTAACATAATTGTAATGCCAGGGATGACATTAATGTTTCTGGGAATTATTTCAACTGAGGCTTCAAATAATGTTTAGCTTAGTTTGGAAATATGAAGAATGAAGATACTGTCTATTTTAATATGAAAATTAAAGCCCTGTTTCTGCCACATAAAAGGTACATGCCCTGTCCTTTAAAGTAGAGGGTGTGTGTGAAAATGTTAGTGTCATAATGGCGTTAATTTTACCAAAGACTGTTGGGACATGCCCCTTAGTGTCACTTAGTTTAGACAAGGTAATTCTTACCGCAACTAGTTCCAGGGCTGATCTTTTCATCTGGTGTATCTTATGTTAGGAAAGTTTCTATTGCAGGAGGTGTGATTCTTTCAGCAACTATAAGTATGCCTGCTCTAATCCTGTGGTTAACACACGTGAACTTTATTGGTTGCTGAAAAGCCACATCAGTGATTTCCTCACTCTGTAAGACTGAAGTTGTCCACACTAAGCCATAGCTAGATAATTACCCGGCTAGCTAAAGTTAAAATTTATATTCATAAATAATGCAGAACTATTTTTTTTAATTTAAAAACTTTTTTCTATTCAGCAATAGTGACTTCTTTAGCAAATTACTGAACAAACTAACTTGCATTGAGAGTTTGCACTCTAGTTCCACTGTGTGTACTAATAACAGTAGTGCATCAATGTGTTCCAAGGGCACATGGAGTCAACACACTATCTCACTCTGATGGCAGCTACCATTTAACTCCAGTATCCTTTTACTAGATACTCCACACAAGCATTACCATATTTAGACTACTTACTCACTGGAGTACCCATACCTGTGTGTATGTGTATGACTGAAATAATACAGCTTCTAAACCAATGCAACATGGATGAAATCATGTGTAGGTTAAAGCCAGAATACATTAAATTTAGTTCCAGATTTAGTCTTAACAACTATCTATTAATTTGCAGATCATTTGACAAAAAGAATTATAGCTTTCATTGAATCACATTCGGCTTTTTTTTTTGTATGTGTGTGTGTACATGAAAACTAAGCATATTAGCACTAAGTTTAGTTGGATATGGACCTATTTTATATTACTTGATCATTATCGTTGTATATTAATGGTCACCTTTACTGATGTGCACCATTATGAAGCAATCCAATAGAGATCAATTCTTTTTTTTACTTTTGCAGATTTACTAAATAAACTGTCATGGCTGAAGGAGTCCAAGTCGAGAACAAGAGTCTTGAGGAGCTGGAGAGTGAGATCACATGTGGCATCTGCCAGGAATACTGCACTGAGCCTAAGATACTCCCTTGCCTCCACTACTACTGCAAGCAATGCATCAGCAAACTTGCCCAAAGGTCAGCTACTGGTAATCCATTTCATTGTCCTGAATGTCGCTGTGCAGCCACTCTCCCTGAGGGAGGTGTGGACCAACTCAGAACTACCTTCTTTATCAATCGTCTCAAGTCTAAAGTCACTACCATAAAGAAAGTCCATGGCAAAGTGGAGGTGAAGTGTGAGCTGTGCATGGACTCTACATCTAATGCAGAAGCTTTCTGTCGACAATGTGCCAGGTTTATCTGCAAAGACTGTGTAGAGATTCATACCAAAATACAAACATTTGAAACACATGAAGTTGCTCCACTTGATGATCTAAAGCAAGGTTGAGCTAAACCTATCATGGAGCAGGAATCTCCCCCTGTAAAGTGAGGTTCATGAAGAACCTTTAAGACTGTTTTGTTTTGACTGCAGTCATCTCATCTGTCGTGACTGCACAGTGAAGGATCACAAAGATCACAACTTTGAGTTCACCAAGAAGGCAGCTCCAGAAATCAAAACAAAACTGTTGAATGACTTGGAACCATTGAAACAACTACATGCTAAATTCAATAGTGCAGCAGTGAACATCTGCACCACCAAGTATGAAATATGTACTCAAAAAGAATCGGTAGTTGAAGTCATCCATACCTCCTTTAAAG
>WLWD01003178.1_pt1 | contig 44503 bp, 31 predicted proteins | sample 6712731 | NCBI WGS metagenome assembly WLWD01 (sample SAMN12718690, study PRJNA576275) | sponge metagenome | isolation source: marine sponge | host: Mycale hentscheli | place: New Zealand: South Island, Marlborough, Capsize Point | collected 2014-11-01 | reverse complement strand
ATAGATTATTTTGATGCCACCTTTGAATTCAAGTATTAAGTGCTTTTAGTAATATACACTGGTCATTTAACTCTGTCCTAAGTAATAGTACTCACCTACTCTTCCATTTGTGACTACTCTTGTCCCAAGTACAGTACTCTAGTACTTGTATGAGTTCTTGTACATGTGTATGTATTTTGATGCTCTGTAACAAGTTCTGACCCTAGTATCATGGATATGTAGCTATGTACGTTATGTGATGTTCTTTATTCTTGTTTTATACTTAAAATTTCCTAGTACTTTAATTCTAGTGGTTAACATTCTTGTCCTTCCCTGCCCCAGTCTAGTGCTTCTGTGTATTTTTGTTGGCAGTATCGATAGAGTCAGTCGTTATCGAAAAGTTGTCCCTTTACCCAATTCTAAGACACGATGCGTGTTACCGTTATGGTTGTAGTGATGCTGGTAGTTTTTAAAGGCAATAGTAGATACTCGGCTATCTTGCTTAATTGCTGGCTGAGATCCATAATTATCCTCCAAATAGAGAGCATCAAACGTCTGATGCACCCACGGGCACTCTGTGATTATCATTTTTTTGTTGCAGCCATTTGGCATCCAGCTCTGATGTTGCCATGGCAATGGTGCCCGAACATGCCAATGTTGCACCCACACTGTTTGTACTTGTGTGCGTGTGTAGTAAGTGAACGTGTAGTTCTGGGTAGGCATCACTTGGGGAAGAAGGTGGTGGAGGAATGGGGGGGTTGTGCTGAAACTCTGAAGTGAAAACTGAAACGCCAGTGGAGCACCAACACAAACCTATACATGGTTCTACAAGTCTGCTCAGTTAGCACCGCAAAGTCTACTGTTGAGTAAAGGTAAAAAAACTTTACTATCTAATATAATTTTGTAGTACTTACTACTCTAGCAGCTTTCAAGTGCACATGCACATAACTTACGACTGGTTTAGGCTTCAATTGTCCTCTTCTTCAGACTGAAAATCATCAGATTAAAACAAGACTCTCTGGTAAACTATAGTGCAGTCATTAGCAACTGAAGAACATTAGATTACATCATCGTTATGTCAATGTTATTTAAGCACTTGTGCCATTAAGTAGAGACAAGAGAAGCATTAATTAAAGGGAAAGCCCACAATTAGACCAAGGCCATATCAATACACCGTGCTACTAATTTGCCATGTCTAGCCTAGCTAATCTGTACTAGCGCATACGCAGGCAAAACATACAAACATACAAACACTCTTTGTTCTGCTCTCACCTAGCCAAGAAAAGTCACACCACGATAAGAGTAGCCAAAAAGCTCACCACTCCTTAGCAATGGAGGAATTCAAGGCAAAAAAAGAACACATCTATTTCACACAGGAACAGCTCCACCTGAACCATGGCAGAGCCACGCCTGTGATCTGCCTCGTGTCCTTATATTTTTTTACCTTCTCTATATGTGACCGTCTACAGGAAAACCAGGCACAACGCGGCACCCTTCGAAAAAAATTTTTTTGCACTTACAGAGTTGTCGGCGTCCAGATATTGAGCTCTCCAAGTTTTATCGTCGTAGCTTAAGTCGTTCCCACTATAATAGACCTAACCGTTCCCTTCCGTCGGCTTGAAACAAAACATTTTTAAGAAATCTATCGATCTTTTCTCGATATTTACGCACGCCGCGTTGTGCCCGGTTTTCCTGTAGACGGTCACATATTATCTTTACTTGTTTGGGCTCACTGTGAAGTTACTGTACCAGGCAGGATAACTGGAAAATCCATTCAGTTGTGGTGAACACAATTTGGGGACATCCCAGTGCTTGCATAGTCTGTGAAGCCCTGCGTCACTAGGTGGTGAAACTAAACTGCCATGGCCGCAGGGTTTGGCCAGACTGTGATTCCTTCACTTGTAAAGTGGTAAACATATGAAAAATGTTCTACTACCAGTGTGTGCATTTATTTCAGTTACACACACACACACACACACACATACATTCAGGTTCGGTCCCTTCTGTTTTATGTAGCAAATTTATCTTCTTTAACTTTCTTAATTCTATAACTCCATTTCTTCCACCAACCTTCCAGTCAGCCTCACTGTCTTTCCCACTGAACCCCTCTAGCTATGACTATCTTCCCTGCCATTGTACAGTAGGCGCCAAAAAAAGTTCCGAATTCCGTCCCTCTCTCCCTAGAGCTGTGTACTATGTATGTATGTGTTATGTTATTGTTGTGTATAATGCAGCAATTCCGTGGTGGCAAGTCTGATTATCATGTGAGAACAGATGATGGAGAACATATCTGCACATACATAGAGGCCTACCAGAAGAACCCAGACAAAGCTGTGGTACGTATGTGTGTGTGTGTGTGTGTGTGTGTGTGTGTGTGTGTGTGTGTGTGTACATCCATTATGATTGTATGAATGTAGGAGTGGCTTACTCACCTGTGTACATACGTTACATACATACATCACAGGAAGTAAATATAATAAATGTCGGTGCTTGTTGAAGTGAGGTAAGGGGTGTGGCTAAGACTTGCAGACCTTCAGAATGTTCAGCGTATTCATTGTTCCATAAGAAACAAAACATGTGTTTGTGTGCGTGTGCTAATGCAGGAGCAGATGAAGAAGAATCCTCCGGTCTCTAATGTTCCTGAGAGTGGACTCATGACGCTACGCAGGAAGTTCTCGGCAGGTACACTAATACATACACACTTACATAAACACATACATTACACATACATACACACATACATACACATATACACACATACATACATACACACAAACACATACACACATATACATACATACACACATGCATGTATACATATGCTGTCATGTGATGATTATGGCAGTGATTCTTACCTGTAACAAACAAACACACATCACAACTGGTGTTATTTCACACTATTACATGGAGACACAGAATGCCATAGTTTTCCCGTACATAGCAACAATACTATCTCAGTCGGTCCAATACTGGCCAGTATGTTGAGCTCACACTCCCCGTCTGCTTTCTGTTGATTTGTTTGTAATGTTCAGACCAGAAGGTTCGTGTTCCTAGAGATATCGGAGGCAGTACCTCCCCTTCTGGGGGCAGATCTCTCACGCTCAATCGCCGCTCGACTAAAAAGACCGACCAAGACCCATACTCCTCTCTGAAGTACAACGTGGAAATGGACAGCCGACTCAGAGGGAGGAGCATTGACTCTAAAATGACCCGCCCAATTAACGACGATGCTCGTCATAGCGTCTCTCTGGACATGCGCCCACAGTCTTCCCAACCGGTCCCCGGGGCCCTGCAAGCCGCCTCCAGCAACCATCACCATTCTTCTATAGATGTTCGCAGCACCCCGAGAGAGAATGGAGTGACCCGTTCTCCTGACAAGCAGCTGGCCAGGGGTATGATTGGTCAGCACATCACGACGGAGAAGCGGCTGTCTAATGGCTCCATTCCTCGGGCGCCCGTATCCACTCGCGGAGAGGCATCCAATGATTCTGCTACTACCAGCTCCGAGGAGAAGCGGTCCACATCGTCGGGTCAAGCAGCTGCTTTTCATAAGGCGGGGTCAGCCCCTCCCACTTTGCCTGCGGAATTAGAAGAAGCCGGTAGTCAGGGTGTGAAATTGGGTGCCCATAGCAACAAGACGGTCACCCACTCTCCTCTTGAGCAGTCTCAGAAGGACCAAGTTCACCAGAACCGGTCGGGCGTCTCTCACCTGGTCTACGATCACCTTGACGACCTTCCAGCTCAGCCTAGAGGAAGGACCACACCCACTTCTGAAGCACCAGCCACCAGTTTTGAAGATGCCATTTTCTTTCTTGACAAAAGGCGATCAGGTAGTCTCTCCCGCAGTAGCAATAGTAGTGCGGGTTCAGGTGTTTATGATCACCTTCCCACGGTGGATTCCCCGGATCCTCCTTCAGAGAGTCCTGTGGGAGGTAACAGAGAGATCACCAAGACGGATTTGTCTATGCTAAATACCCTCAAGGATATTTCAGGCATGCCCAGGAGAATCACTTCTCAGCCGGCTCTGAGCACGCCCAGCTCGGCGCGCGAGAGCCCGTGTGATCAGTTCGGGAGGTTCACGAGCATTGACGAGGAATCCAGCGATGAAGATGAGAGTCAGCGATCGGTCACTCCCACTAACGAGGTGACGCACGATGCAGAAACACCCACGAACCCGTACCAAGGTGTGACCCTTAGGAACAAGAAGACGGAGGCTCTCATCGCAGACCCCTTTGCCGATATCATGTCGCCAAAGTCGGCCAGTCGTCTGCGGTGGTCCCAAGAACTCAATCCACTCTACGATTACATCAAGGGGTTCAAGGTGACAGACGGCGTGAAGCTGTATGACTCCACCCCCTCCAAACTGGCGCAGAGATCCAAGGTTTCTCCTTCTGCTGCCGCGTCTGGTGGTGCTGGGGGTGATGAGGGAGAAAGATTGGAAGACGGAGGGGCCACTGCCAACGGGAAAGCTCCGAGCGTGATAGTGGAGGAGGAGGGGGAGGAAGAAGATGAAGAAGGCGGAGTTTGGGATGCGGATATTCTTAGTAATTTTTCTCAGGATACTATGAGTATGATTTCACAGGACACGGAGCAATCTCCAACGTCACCAACTTCCTCGTATGGGGGCGACGCCTTTGGCGGAGATACTCTAACACTGACTAGAGTAAGTATGTTGTTGTCTTGATGAAAATTTATTGATTTGAGCAAATGATGTTTTAGTTTTTATATACATGTACGTAACATTATATTTTGTGAGTATTACTGGAGTTATGTGTCTGTTCACTTGGGATGAGCCACTAATTTGCAGGAGTCCCTCTTAATTATTCCATTTCTACTCACTCTCTCGCAGTCTCGACGACCACAGCACAACTATGAGGACATCATGGCCTTCAAGTCGTCTCCAGGCATGTCCGCGTCTGTCCCATGTTCCCCTTCTCCCATGATGATGGCCCCCATACCTCTCTTTGACTCCAATCCTACCACCGATCGATCTACCATGAAGAGCATGCTCAAACATGGGGCAACAGTCCATGGAGCACCAGTCCATGGAGCACCATCTGTAAGGAAAACTTGAGCAGCAGTGGGGGGGGGGGGGGGGATTGAGTATCAGGGAGAAGGAATACTGTACCCTGATGTGTGTGTGTGTGTGTGCATATTGTTATTATAATTATATATTCTGTACATTGTAAATAAACCATAAGAAATGCTTTCTGTATCACTTTGTAAAAGCAACTAAATGAATATCTTTATATCATTTGTTTGGTACAGGATAGTAAGTTTATATGTTCTAATAGCATTTCTTTCTTCACACGCACACGCATTTTCACAGTTGGTGGTTTCAAGATATCAGAGCGATAGCAAGTTAGGAGTGAGTCCAAGACTGGGCAAGAGAGAACTGATCCAGCAAAGGAGGAGCCGCACAATGGCCATCAGAGATGACTCTGAGACGGTCAAGGTGAAGCAGAAGCCAGTTCGAGTGGCAGATGCCCTCAAGGTAAAATAATAGTCATACAAAATGGCATGAGAAAATGTTCGAATGACTTTACATCTACACTGTATTTACCCACAATACAGGGGGGGGGGGGGGGGGGGGGGGTGAGGGGCATGTGACAGTAACAAACAGCTGACATGTTTGGCATACCTTTACTAGTCAGCTGGAGAGGGAGCATGCATATTTGAGTAATGTGACAAATATTCTGTTATGGTCAGCTTTAACTTCTATGTTTTTGCTTTCTTACATAGCACTTACAGTAGAAGACAAAATAAAGTTCCGAATTCCGTTCCATAGGACGGCCGTTCCGTTCGACCGTGTTACCGTTTTAATCTTTCTCCCGTATGTCTTGCTCAAAGAATTTAAAAAACTCGTTTATCCAATAAAACGTTCTCTTGCAGAGAATTGTTAGTTCGACCGCCGCACAGTATCGATGTTTTATCTCAATGTTGGGGCCTTCTCGGGCTTAGATTTTTTGCTACTCGAGGTGCATCAGTAGCTAACAGAAGACCTACGAAGTGCGGACCTCGTTTTAGCTCTGTGCCCGTCGGAACTTCGGTCTGCAGCTTTATTGAAGCATGTTACATTTTTGTACGATCTTTTTTGCACTATCCCCGTAGCGTTTAATGGTCGATACAAGGCCTTAGCTTTCTGATATAGCTATGGAAGAGTTTCTAGCTAGAAAATATCCTGTGAATCGACAGAAAAGCTTAACCGTTTTTTACCGTTTTAGTAAACTGTGTCGGCTGTTTTGTCAAAACGGTATGGAACGCAACGATAAAACTACGGTAAAAAAAAACTACCGTTTTACGGCCGTACCACGAAATGGAATTTGGAACTTTGTTTTGTCTCCTACTGTACTGCTCATATGGTAGTGGTGGCTGTATTACAAGATTCCTGTTGTGTCTTCTTTTCTTTCTTTTTTTCTTTTATTATTATTATATTAATTAATTTGTTTATTTTTTATTTTCCAGGATTTCTCATTTGTGATGCGAGAGTATCGATTGTTCTATGTGAAGATGCCCAATGGCTTCATGTTGATTGAGATATTCAGCATCAACAAACCTCTACTGGAACTGAGGGACAAGCTGTGTGACTTCCTGGGAGTTGGTGAGTACCTACAGTACCACGCTAGTACACGCCTTGTTTATAGTTTGTGGAGAGAGAGAGAGTGGACTTCATTTAAGTGCTGATTGCAACTTTTACCTAAAAGTCACTATAAAAAGTTATAATTCACCTCTTGAAATATTGTGAATGAAATACAGGTTAATATGTTGTCACTCTAGCTAGTATAAGGTTTTAGACACTATGACTAAAGGACACTCCTCAACACATGTAAGTAGGTGGAATTCCCTGACATGACCATGGGGAATTGACAGCAAAGCTGTACAACATATTACCTGTCTTTTCTTCTTTCTTTTTTCTTCCTTTTTTCTTTTTTTTTTAACTCCTCTTCCCTTAAATGGTGGCCATCATTTTCCTGTGTATTATTTGTGTGTGCAGAGGACACCGACAACTACGACTTGTTCATTGAGGGGGCGTGTCTGTCAACACTGCGAGAGACAGAGACAGGGGTAGACGTGGTTCGTGTGAACCGCACTGGTCTCAACTACCACGTGGATACTCACCTTCTCCCCGATCAAGGCACCGAGTCCATCCTGCTCAAAACCAATCTCTCCTTTAGGATGCAAGGCATTACCACTTCCAGGATACTGGCTCTCAGGCAAGCTGGGGGTGGGGCTCTGCACAAAGTGTGGGTGTGTATGTGAATTGAGCCCTTGTAGGTGTACCTAGCAATCTATAGCTTAAGTTGTGTTTGCACAAAGTTTGTATGATGGTAAAGAAAAGCAGTATTATATTTAGGTGCAGTGGAATTTCTTTAAGATTCCTAATATTTAAAGGACATGTTTAAAGAAAAGTTCTTAAATTGCCAGCAACTTCTTAAATTGGCTAAAATAGTTATGATAGTTGCAATTAGTATAGTTTGTGGGCGTGTCAGCATGTGTTGTTGTTTCTTTTTCAGACCACGTGAGATAGAAGACGAACTGTTGGTGTCGTACACGTCAGACCCGCCCTACGAGGAGGACGAGTTTCACAAGTGCTGGATCAGCGTCGTCCAGGGAAACCTCCCGTGCACTCAGGAGCAAGCGGTCAAACTGGCGGCACTTCACTACCAGGCTTACTTCCTGGACAGGACAGCTGTCAACTCAGTCGTGGGTTTCAGCAGGTAAAGTGTGGTCAAAGTTACTGACGCTATTGCATTGTGCATACTTTGTGATAAGATTTTATGTAACAAGTTTTAGATGTTATAATGGTTTGTAATTTATTAATACTAATACAGTTTTTATGTGTTTTGTTGTTGTTTTTGTTCTTTTTTGCCTTTTTTTTTTTGTTTAGGCCAACGGAGTTTCTTCCAGTCGAGTACACTAGCATTCGCGGAGTGGAGGCTAAGATGTACAAGGAGCAAGAGGGTCTGTCTAAGAAGAGCCATCTGCAGATAGAAGAAGCTTACATCAACCAGTGCTCTGAACTGAAGACTTATGGGGCAGTCTTCTTCCCAGCTAGAGTAAGAGAACAGTAGTATAGTTGTAATAGTAGTGGTTGGAAAGGTTGCAAATCAATACAAGCTCATCAGAGTTAATTAGAGGAGTGATCGGAGCTCCAATCGATCACACTGGCGCACCATTTTTAGTGATCGTCAGGTAAATTAGAATTTCGTCTTAGTGTAAATATGGCCGACAAAATACAACTGTGGCCTGCACTAGGACAAATATCTCAGATTTACTTCAGGTCAAGTACAAGATAAAACTTTTATTGGTTGTAAATGAGGTAGGGTTTCTTGTCAGAAATCAGATGTTGTCATTTCCATTCCGGTACAATTTTCTGGTCCGTGTTTGATAGAATTGTATGTAGCACTCTAAGGAGTATTAGACACGTTCATTGCATCCTGAACTTAGTGTAGCAGTTACTATTTCATCATTCTCCAATTCCTCATGTTTCAGGAACCTCGGAAGAAGCTGTTGCACAGTACCAAGCTGAAGCCTGTGATATTGGGTGTGAGCCCTAAGGGCATCCTGAGAGTGGATCCCAAGACCAAGGAGCTGCTGGGATTCTGGAGCTACAGTGTTCTCAAGAACTGGGCCTACTCCATGAGGACGTTCGTGCTGGTATGTGGCCACTAGTAGTTGTCGTATGTGTTTAACTTGGCATATATTGATTGCTTAGACTTTATACAGTAGGAGTCAAAAAAAAATTTCGAATTCCGTTCCGTAGTACTGACCTAAAACGGTAGTTTTTTAACCGTAGTTTTTATCATTGCGTTCCGTACCGTTTTGACTAAACGGCCAACACCGTTTACTAAAACGGTAAAAAACGGTGAAGCATTTCCGTCGATTCACAGATATTTTCTAGCTAGAAACTCTTCTATAGCTATATCAGCAAGCTAAGGCCTTGTATCGACCATTAAACGCTATGGGGATAGTGCAAAAAAGCTCGTATAAAATTTTAACTTGCTTCAATAAAGCTGCAGACTGAAGTTCCGACGGGCACAGAGCTATAACGAGGTCCGCACTTCGTAGATCTTCTGTTAGCTACTGACGGACCTCCAGTAGTAAAAAATTTAAGCCGGAGAAGGCCCTAACAGCGAGAAAACGTCGATACTGTGCGGTGGTCGAACTAACAATTCTCCGCGAGACAACTTCGAATAGGACGGCTTCAATTTTTTTTAACCCGAAAAGCTCCGCCTCTGGAGCCTGTAAACAAAAAATCGGAACGTTTTATTGGATAAACGATTTTTTATATTTCTTTGAGCGAGACATACGGTGAACGATAAAGATTAAAACGGTAACGCGGTCGAACGGAACGGCCGTTTTTCAACATACGGCGTACCGTTTTTTCCCCGTTTTTTTATTTTGCGACGGCCGTTCTACGGAACGGAATTCGAAACTTTTTTTTGACTCCTACTGTATACAATAAAAAGTCTAACCTTACGTACATGTATGTATTTAGTCAGGGCTACATTTAAGTGTGTGTGTGTGTGTGTGTGTGTGTGTGTGTGTGTGTGTGTGTGTGTGTGTGTGTGTGTGTGTGTGTGTGTAAAGGTAGGGGGGAGAGAAGCAAAGGGAGGCATTCGTCCCCCTCCTCCTCCCTTTAAATGAAAGCATTCATCCTCGCAAAGCTTTCTGTATTAACATTTTGACTTGCAATGAAATAATTATTTCGCATTAGAGTTGCACCGATAATCGGATCGGCTATCGGTATAGCACCGATATGCCAGAAAAATATCGGTATCGGCATCGATTTCAAACGAGCCGATTCGTTCCCGATATGCGTTCGGTCACGTGCACATTAGTGACGTGATCATTGTCACATTTGGTCTCGTCAAACTAACTCGAAACTCTTTTCCGTGTGGTTCAGTTTTTAAAGCCAGCTATGGCTACTCCGAGTGCGAGTGGTTCCCGAAAGAAGTCAGCGCTGTGGCTGTTTTTTTCCTTAGCTGACGACACCAAGTACGCTATTTGCAATAATTGCAAGCTAAAAGTGTCACGTGGCGGAGCTACAACTAAAAGTTTCAACACCACCAACTTAATAAGCCATCTGAAGAGTCGACATCCAGAGGAATTTAAGAAGTACGAAGAGAAGAAGAGAGTGGAATTGGAAGGGAAACAGCCAGTGCCAGCTCCAACGACGAAGCAAATAACTCTTTTTGAGAGCCAAGACCGTGTCAACAAGTGGGATGTGAATGATCCTAGAGCCAAGGTAATTCACAGGAAAATTGCTGAAATGGTGGCATTGGACAATCAACCATTCTCGATTGTTGAAGACAGTGGTTTTAAAGCTCTCTTACAAGCTCTGGAACCAAGGTATAGCTTGCCAAGCAGACGTTACATAACTGAAACAGTCATCCCTACAATTACCGAGGAGATAAGGATTAAAGTGAAGGTAGAGCTTGCACAAGTAAAGTATCTAAGTTTCACAACAGATATTTGGACTACAGATATTAGTAGTAATTCTCTGCTTAGCTTAACAGCACACTGGTTAACTGATTCATTTGAAAGGAAGTCAGCAGTACTGCATGCACAATCATTTCCTGGGTCTCATACTGGAGAAAACATTGCGAACATGTTTGAAACCATGTTCAAGGAATGGTCTATTGAAAAGGAACAAGTTCATCTGATTGTTCGGGATAATGCAGCCAATATGGTCAAGGCTATGAAGGATGGAGGATATGCTGACTTGGGTTGCTTTGCCCACACACTCCAGCTAATAGTTCATGAAGGTGTATTATCACAACGGTTGGTTAAAGATACAGTTGCTGTCTGCCGCAAAATTGTTGGCCATTTTAAACATTCACCATTGGCTTATTCCAAACTGAAACAAATACAACAGAGTCTCAGCCTTCCAGTTCATCATCTCAAGCAGGATGAACCAACAAGGTGGAATTCCACTTTGTACATGCTGATGAGTGTGCAGGAACAGAAAATGGCGTTAGGTGCATATTGTAGTGATCATGGCCACAGTATTTCACAGTTAACGGCTAATCAGTTAGACATTGTTAACAAGGCTATTGTTGTGCTCAATCCAATTGAAGAGATAACGAAATCTATATCAACTGAACAGGCTTCTGCTTCGCTGATAATTCCTTTTATTAGGGCTTTACGCAAGACTTTGGAAAATCATGAAAATGATCAAGGTGTACAAACCATGAAACAACACATGTTGTCAGCCCTAAATAGAAGGTTTGCAGATGTTGAAAGCAATAGTTCTTTGGTATTAGCAACAATTCTCGATTGTCGCTTCAAAGATAAGTTCTTCAGTGGATCAATTGAAAAATTAAGAGCTCGGAAGGTACTGGAGGAGAAAGTTGACAGATGCACTGAGCAAGAAAGTGAAGTCAGGGAGCCATCTCCTAAACGTCAAAAGACAACTGTCCTTAAATGTTTTTCTGACATTCTTGAAGAAGCTGGAGTTGTTGACACTGACAGCACAGACAAGAGCAAGGTGGACAAATATCTCTCTGAACCATTGGTTTCGTTTCATAAGAATAATTCATTTTCCTGGTGGAATGATAATCGAAATAGATTTCCACATCTAGCCAACCTGGCCAGGCAGTATCTTTCTGCTCCTCCCACGTCCGTGCCATCTGAGAGGCTTTTTTCTGGAGCAGGAGAAATATATGACGATAAAAGAAACCGCCTTGCCCCTGAAAGAGCAGAAACTCTTCTTTTTATAAAGAACAATTTCAGTTTTCTGTCATCCTAAATAATGTTTATTGTTTTGTTTAATTTCTTTGTCATAATTATGCTTTGACTAAAATTAATTAAATATCGGATCAGTTATCGGTATCGGCAGATGTCTGCCATTAATATCGGTATATCGGAATATCGGCTTATTCCAATATCGGTGCAACTCTATTTCGCATTGTTAGCATTGAAAGTGTCCTGTCCGTCTTTTACTCTCTCTGCCCTTCCTAAAATCTAAGAAAGTTGTTTCTGCCCCTCCTTCACTCGTTTACAGTATGCTGCCCTGAGTAATTCAGTCTTAATTAGAATTATTATGCAGAAACCCTGAATATTTTTTTCCAATTCATACTCTTACATAAAATTATACAGCTACTTTATTCAATTCCAATGTTATTTATTCAATTCCAAGTTATAGTTAAAGCATGAGCGCTTAGTTTCTAGTCGATTTATTGCACGACAGCCCGAGGGCCGTAGGCCCGAGGACTGAGTGCGATAAATGTACTAGGCACTAAGCGCTCATGCTTTAACTAGTTTAAATACCGGGCAAGTGTTATTGCACACTTGCCAAGTTATTACACCTGACAACAATATAGCAACGGTATTTAATGTTATTTATTCAATTCCAATGTTATTTATTCAATTCCAATGTTTTTTATTCAATTCCAATGTTATTTATTTTATCCAGGCATTTACAGACAAGCGATTCCCTGTGGAGTGCAACCAGGCCAAGTGGGTCAGTCTGCTGGTGGATTTCTTTGTGGACTCCATCATCCAAAACAGAGTCACGCCTTCTGAATCTGATGCACCTACACCAGCCAAAACTGAGAAATAAAGCCGCCAAACAAGAGCTAGAAGGAAGGAAGAAACAACCTTTTTTTTTTTCATTAACATCTTGTAGCCCATGTTCTGTTGTACTTCATTTTTTGTTGTTGTTGTTTTTGTTCTCATCAACTATTTCACACTCAGCATCCACTAGACTGCTAAAGATAATACGTTGTCTTGGCAATTAGGCAGTTGTGACTTTTTATGTTATTGTTCGTTTCCTTAGATTCATCTGTATTCAAAACATCAAGAAAACTGTTGACACCTATATGCTTTTTTGTTGTTGTTTCATTTGTTTTTGTTTTCATTTCTTTCCCCTAGCAGTTTCCAATCACTGTACGGGTAGAAAGTCATGAAATTTTATTCATATTAATTTTTCATACATCTACACTGAGCCATATAAAGATATAGCTGAGGGCATCAGTTGCAAGTGTAACTAGATCAAAGCAAAGATTCTTGTATAGGCTATTTAGGAATGGTCAAATAAGGTCCATGGCTGGTCTCTGACAGGCCACACCCTCACACCTCTCCATTCCAGCAAAAGCGGTGTGGTAAAGGGTCTGGCATTTGAGACTATACTAGTGCATGGCCATGAAGCTTTCCAACTAGGGATAGAAGTGAGGTCTGTGGTTGCATTTATTGAGACCTTCTTGACGATGCATATGGGGTCGATGACTCCTGCGGCACATTGAGAACGAGACTTTTCTGGACAAGAAGTAGACCCTATACCAGATTATACTAGAATTTTTTTCTGGATAATTTCCATGAAATTGCATAGTGGAATAATTCTAGAATAATATATATAAGCAGTTAAAAAAGAACAATAAAGGGAAAGTGAGAATAATCAGTCCATTAATAATCCATAATCATTCTTTATTCTTTTTCTTTTTTTCTTACAATGGAAGGACATGAATGTGGTTATAAGGTAGATCTTCAGTACTTCGGTTAAAGCAGCTGAGTTTGTGTTGGCCACTCTGTTATTGCACTTAAAATGGGAAAAGTATGAAATATTGTAAACACGTCAAATCAGAGTCAGCTAAGTGGCTAATCTGGAGCGTGTTAAACAGTTTCTCTTCTTGAGCAACTCCAATGAGAATTACTACTTTTTATAGCTACCAACCAACCTCCTACAAAATTTGAAGGAAAGAGAAGGTACATCCACTGCTGAGCATATTACAAGTCTTTAATTCCCTAATCCCCATTTCCTCCCAAAGTCTAGTAAAGTTTCTCGAATTGAACTTTTTTCAGCTGCAGCAGAGCATTGAACATTTTTATATATAGTTATTGCAATCATAAATATTTCAATTAAATAATAAGAGAATAATAAGAAATTTATGGAATAATAATAATGTTATTCTTTTGCAATAATAACACAATTTTTTGAAATAATTCCAATAATTTTGAGCATAATCCGGCACTCCTGGCAAAATAAATAAATAAATAAAATGAAACATGTATGCATGTATGTAAGTAATTGTCTTTCAGTTGTTTGTTAATTATTAAATTGCAGTGTTCAGCAACACCACCATATATTTTAACAATAACCGATTTGTAATGTCCTGCCGTGATTAGTCTGAGGTTTGTCCAGTCATTTGCACTGACTGATGAAGAAATAGATGACTTTATCTACTTTCATGCACTCCATGCATACACTGTCATATTTCACTAACACAACTACTAGACATTATTATGTCATCTTTATCAAAGGACACTAAATTAATTAGCTAGATACTTGGTTAATTTCTGTTTCATTCTCTATGTTATGCTAGCTAATTATTTTAATACAGTTTATTCATGTCAGCATTACACTCTACTTAGAGTTTGTATATCCACTTATAGTCTTTTATTTATAGCTATGATCTGACAATCTCTAAATAAAATATAGTCAAAATAAATACTCTCTACATAAACAATGAATGTAACTTGTTTCACTGATAAAATAATTAATAGTGGTGACCATCAGTCTATTCAATCTGATGTAATTTTGGGACAATTTAGGCAGACATAAAGATTCCTAACATTATTATTATTATCATTATTTTGCAAAATAGCTATAGGTAGCGGAATAGAAAAGTTTAGAGATAGCTAGATGTGGCATGTAAAATTGTACTGATTATACTAATATCAGCTGATCTAAAATAACTATTATACACATTTTTAACGAAGAATAATAATTGTTTGATAGTTAATCTTGGAATCTTTATGATGGAGTGTTCAGTAATCAAAAACAGACCTCTCAACCTGAAAAAACCCACAAAATACTGAGACCCATATTGAGATTTGCTACACTATAATTATTCAGATTCCTATAAATGGTGGGTTGCTGTAACTTTAGCTGTTATTGCAATGTGTGTAGCCAACATAAGTTATACTGATAGATTAAAAGTTAATTTTGAATGAACTTTTACTAACTAGGTGGCTTCCTCATTGTTTTAGGATATGGTTTTTACCACTTAAGCTACACAAAATAGTAGCTAAACTGAATTTAGTTTGAATTGTTTCAGGCACCAGACACCCTCAAAGATAGCTACCCCAAGCAATTCTTCATTTGTTTGCTATTGTTGATACCCTAAAAACTGTATTGAATCTGAGTCTTCTTTTGACACATAATAAAATTTATTTAAAAAAAAATATTTTGGCTTTTAGCTAGAAGAGAAAAATTTGCTATTATTATAGTTATTTCAGCCGAGAATGACTGAATCATTGAAATTTATTTTTGTGTGAATTTTAGTACGTTAAAAAATCAACTGAATAAAAAGTAGCTAACTAAAGAGCTAAAGGTATGGAGATAAGGTTAGAAAATTGGTCAATGATATTGAGATATTGAACATTGAGTCTCACTAGCTACCAAACAGTGAGAGTTGAGATTAAGATAGACCTTCAGAGGAGGTTATGGCCCTGTAGATATGATTCTAGACTGAAGGCTGCAGTGCTTGAAAGATGAACACTTGCTCTGCTAACTGCTGACCCCAAGAGATGACTTTCTAGTGTGTAAGTGGGAAAAGAGTTTGGATAGACATAAGAAATTCAGATCTTGTGAAGTAGAGCTCAGCTCAGGCTAAGCCCTTGCTATATATCACTGCAAGCAGCTAGACCTGCTAAAACCATGACATATTCCAACCAGAATCTTGTCAGATACAGGGTAAATTCTGTGCTAAGACATCTCCAAAATAGTTCCTAGATATAAGGGTATGAAAAAAGCAAAAGAAGAAGAAAAAAAAAAAGGGGGGGGAAAAAACAAAAAAAAATATAATAATAATAAAATACAAAAACAAAAACTAACCTGTGTGGAATAGCACAACCTGTGCTTTCACTCACTTCTGTCTGTCTACTCTACAAGTCCATAAAATGGTACGGATAATTACGTTTACCTTCCTCCTCCAATTCTAAGATGCAGTTTGTCGCTGCCACTAGGACACTCTGTGCCACTAAGACACTGCTAGTCGGTCACGGTAATTAGATAACAGGCGGTCTTATGACTATATTTTGATAGTTTCTAGTTCTTCTTGATAATGCCAGGGTTGGTCCCACACAGTTAACCGTGACACAAGTCATTCCGCGGCGTCTTCGCTCGCGGCCACAACGCTATAAATTGCACGCGCAAAAAATCGGCATTGCATAAGTAGTATCAAAACTGCCTACTTATACCTCAGCGATGCGAGGCACCCATCTAGCACTGTAATGAGCGTGAAGCTCGGTTAGATTTTGAAAGATGAAATACTCATTCAGTTTTGGTTAGCACACACACAAAAAAAAAAAAAAAGCACGCTGTTGCGTCTCAGTAGTTGCCAAGGTTACCTGCTTGAAATATACCTGTCTGGATTTCGGCGCAGCCAACCCCTACGGTGTAATATATGCTGAAACTTGCCTCTGGTAATTTTCTATTTATCATAATATTCACCATATTGAATTCATTTATCATTGTGTATCTCCCCTCTACTCCTTCCAGTGTAGGTGCAGCAGCCACACCCCTTAAGCCATAAAACACCATGGCATACTACTTGACTTCTGGGGCATCTATCTCAGCTACTCCTTCACCTTCACCTCTCATGACACGTTATGAAGCAGCTAATCTAACTGAACTAGTGGGAGGTTCATTAATACGTGAGGAAGTAGAAATGGTACGAAATAATGGGGTAATGAAACTGGGTAGGTATAAGATCCAAGTACATGTTTATTAATAAGAGTGAGTCAAAGGTTTGTCTGGAAACCAAGTTTTTTTTCCTAAAATTATAAGCAAGTAAGATAAATAACAGGGGTTTACAGCCCTTCACAGAAAGGAGGTATAAGCATAGGTGAAATGTACACTTAGTTTGATAATTCATACCTAACTACATACTCCCCTTTCAGTATCATTTTTAGCAAAGTCCAGGATATAATTATTAATTTGCTACTTCTGAGTTTCAATTCATAATTTTTTCATGCATGCATGCACACACATACTCATACTCCCACAAGGAGAGAGAGACCATAGGGAGTAAGAGGTTAGGCCGAAGTGTGGTTCATCCCTCACAGTTGGGAGCTATTGAAGAGAGCAACAAGGTGAGGAAGACATCACTCAAAGCCGTGGATATTCTCAAGGTAAGAATTGACTAGCTAATTAAAGGACATGTGGTGATGTTGCATGTAATTTAAAAAAATATTTTTTGTGCCTTGGCAGGATTTTTCTAGCGTGATGCGTGAGTATCGGTTGTTTTATGTGAAGCTACCCAATGGCTTACTCCAGACCGAGGTATACAGTATCAATAAGCCATTGGCACAGCTAAGGGACAAGCTGTGTGAAGCTTTGGAAGTTGGTGAGTATCAATGCTGTAGGAAGGACTTCATTTACCCAAATAAATGGAGTCCAAATTGCAGAAATACATGTTCTAAGTAGTTTGTAATTATATGTTTGTGATTGTCTCCATGACTACACACAATGTAAAATGGAGTGTTAACTTCTAAGTGAAGGTGATGGTTAATTAAAGAAGTTTTATTATGTTAGTCTTATTGTGGGCTTTAACACAATTTAAAAAGCTATAATGTTCATATTTCCTTGTTTTAGTAAAATAACGGTAGTTTTAGGTAGTCAGAAATAGATCGGTCATGATTTTTTCTGATAGTGACTAGCTATGTGGTAACTTGGTAGCAGCATAAAGAACACACACTAACTTTTTACCATTGCTATCAGTATTGGTAGAGTGTATGCTACTTAAGTGACTTATCTTTATTATAGTAGTTTTAACGAGAAATTATATAACCCGTGCATGAGGGTTACAGTAGTCGTTTTCATTAACCCATATGCAAGAGGGTTATAGTTGTCTGTTTGTTTGTCACTCTGTCAAAAGCGGATCTCAAAAATGGTGGATTTTTATGCCTCAAGAGATGAGGAACACTGACTAGATAACGAAGTCCCTTAATTTGCCAAATTTTGGATTTTCAGCTTAGTATTTGAGAAAATGAGAGAAAAGGCAGAAACTACAGTAAGTGCTGCTATATGGCCACACCTATTCATTTGTTTACCTGCCATTTAGAATCACACATGCTCATGTGAGTGTACAAATTTTACCATGCCTTGTTCCGATTTGTTACTTGCGTTCTATAGTTTTGATGCTATTCATTCTTCTATCTGGTGTTATAGAAGTGTGCTTCTTCATCACCTGTAAGTATGCCTGCTCTCCAAAAAGTGTGCCCTCTCAGTTTTCATGTGGCGTGCATATCAGAAAGTCCCAATGTTCCTTGGTTATTATATCTTCTACCAAGCCAAGGTTATTACTAAATCCAGAGAATGCCACAAAATCTTGAGAGAGCTGTAGGAAACCCTATGGCTGAGTGCCAAGCACGTAATAGAGCTTTAGAAACTGTGGATCAGTCCCAAGAGCGTAGAATGGCTTATTCTAAACCTCATGTACATAAAAAGCCCTTTGAAACTCCTGAAAATCCTAGAGATACAAGCAGGCCAATGTTAAATGCCATAGTTAAAATTGTTCATTCTGTCACTCTGTTAACAGCGGATCTCAAAAGATGGTGGACTGTTATGCCTTGGGAGCAGAGGAACTCAGACTAGATGACGACTAAGACCCTTTAATATTTCACTTTTTTTTTTAAATTTTGGCTCACTCATTTGTTAATTGCCATTTAGAATCATGTGCACTCACGTGAGCATTCAATTTTTAACAAATCCAAATGTTCCTGTAAATACCACTCGTGGACTTCATTGATTGCTGAAGAGCCACACCCGCTTGTCGTAAGTGATATCCTAACACTGAAAGTCTAAAGTTATCCACACTAAGCAATAGGTAGGATAATTGTACAGCTATCTAGATAGTATGTTAACATTTATATTTATAATAGAACAAAAACATTATTATTATAAGCTGAAAATTTATGAATCTTTTCTTGTTCAACAGTAGGGGCTTTATTTGCAAATTATTGCATTATTTGAACAAGCTAAATAGTGCTGAGGATTTGCACTCTTAGTGCTCTAGCTTACTTCGTCTTTATTTAAAAAGTTTAAACCCACATTATTATTTTAACAGCAAATACTGAGAATTATGATCTGTATTTGGAGGGAGCGTGCCTGTCTACATTACAAGAATCAGAGACTGGTCTGGATGCAGAACGTGTGAATCGCACGGGCTTCAATTTCCATCAGGATACCCTCCCGGATCAGGGATCAGAGTCTGTTTTGCTCAAGATGAACTTGTCCTTCAGAATGCAAGGCATTACCACCTCCAGGATACTCGCTCTGAGGTGTGTTAACTGACTTGTATTGCTATCTTAGTGGAAGCAAGACACTATAGCTATATAATTCTCATACTATTTCACATGGGGAGTTTAATTTTAGCAGCTACTGGACTATTATTGTTTAATCCCTCCCCACCCACCCTCCCACCCAAAAGAATATATCTAATGTAATGTTATAAGTTTTTGAAACTTTGCACACAGTATTTTTCCTACAATGTTTCTATGTCGAAGGTTAAACACATCTAGTCCAGTTATTCCATTAATTGGTTTTAAATGCAATCATCTAATAATTGAATAAGTATACAAAACAATACAAAATATTCATTTGCAGTTTATAATGACACTGCTACTGATTATATTGACTCATTTTAATAATAATATTCCTGCGCACAAATAACAGTAATCAAAATATTATGATCTAGTACCAGAACTAAATAATATGTCAAAAAAATGAGGCCTTACCAACTAAATACATTCAGTTAGCATTGACGTCCCCGTACCCTTAAACATATATAAATAACATACATTAGATTTTCACTGATCACTCTTCATTGTATCTTGTTCTCTGCAATTTTCAAATCACGTTTGGGTTGTATTTAGCACAGAAATGGGCTCAATAATTGACTATTGTTCAGCATTTTAATTGGCATATGATATCTTCTCTAGATCACATGATGAAGATGATGGTGTTTTGTCATTTATGTCAGATGTTCTTTATGCATCAGATCCTCTGGACCAGGAGCATGAGTTCTTAAAGTGCTGGATCAGCATCATTCAGGGTAACCTTCCATGCCCGAAGGAATATGCTATCAGATTGGCTGCACTGCACTACCAGGCATACTATTTGGACCGCATAGCTGCCAGCTCTACTATTGGCTATAGCAGGTAAGGGGTTGCCAGCTGCTGATTATGTTGCTAAACAGGTGCAAATGAAATATGTAGCAAATGTTCATGATAACTAAACAAATACAAAAACAAAGTGTTGTGATGCTCTTCTAATTCTCTGCTGTAATTCTTGGATAATTCATAATGTATATATAATCCAAACAAAAATATCTTGAAGAAAATGATGATCTAACAAGAAATAATAAAAAAAAGATTTGTGTATTTAAAAATAATTTTAATTCGTATTGAACTTGCACAGAAAAAAAAGCACCATGTATTTACTGGTGTGGAACCACCCTACTCCTGTCTATGGAAGTAGAGAAGAATGGAATTACTTATGAACATGACATTATCAAGCACGCACCATGAATAGGGTTGTGTTCTTTTGTGTTGTGGTTTTTGGGTTGTGGTTTTTGGGTACTAACTCTTTCATAATGTAGTAATCAGTTACTCTTTCTTAGCCTGGATGGGAAGTTATACATATTTAGTTTTGTATCAATTGTTCAGTACTTACCTTGTCCAGTCGTGTGTACATTACCTTTACTCTTGCTTGTTCTTAATTTATTATTGTATTGAGACAAGCATTATCTTAGGGTGTACGGCGGCTAGCTACCACGTAGAACTCAGGTGGCAGTGTTACATGGGGCAGAGAGTTAGTAAGGCAGCCTTGTTTCTTATGTATCTACAATTTGGAGGAATGCATGATCGTGAGGGAGTAAGGATCAGATCCCCACAGACGTTTTTATTCACCCCCCCCCCCCCCCCCCCCCCCCACCCCTCCCCAAACCGAAAACTGGCAAGCAATTTTATATGTAGAAATAGTGATCACCACTCCTCACGTAATTTCACTTTCAACAAAGAAGTTCACTTTTATCTCAATGTAGCTGGGCTTCAATTTGTCAGTTAAAGAATCATTTTTTAATCCCACATGAAGACCTAACCCAAAAATAGGAAAGGAGGTATTGTCAGAGTTTCCAAGTAGTATTTATAACCTGTTAATTCAATGTTTAACATTCCGTCCATTCAATTTAATTGTCATGGCAATAACTCAGAAATACACCAGCATATACCACAATCTAACACTTCTAAGATCAAGATTGTTTTGTTCCAAACTGTGTGTTTTATGTGCCTACGACTTCATTACATTTTTTCAAGCAGTAAAATGTTTCATGACCTTTACATAGTATGTTGACGAACTTAAATGATGTCAATGTTAACCAAACAGCAACTACAACAAGAAACAAAATTGTATGGAGGCTGTTCAGTTTGTTTTTTGTTTTTTAATTTGGTTGCAGATACATTATTGTTTCATAAATTGAGATTTCAATTTTCAAAGAGCTACAATTTTTGAGAATACCTTTAATGATATTGTTATATTTTTAGTCCTACAGATTTCATACCCATTGAATACACAAGCATTGATGAAGTAGAAACCCTAATATACTCAGAGCAGAAAGACTTATCTAAGAAAACCCGTGAGCAAATTCAAAGGTCCTACACTATGCTATGTACTCAACTGAGGACTCATGGAGCAGTCTTCTTCTTGGCCAGAGTAAGAACTTTAAATATATTGAACATGAATATCGCCATCTTCACAATAATACAAGACTCTAGCTAAATATTTGTATATTTCATGGAAATATTATAGGCGATAATTTATTTTCAATTGCCATGTAAAAGGGTGCTTACAATATTTTCAGATTAGACTATCATGTAAAAATAAATTGTCTAAATTATATAAACAGATGCAGCTATAGCTAGTTAAATATTTTTTAGTTTTATGCTATCATGCACTGTAATACAAATAGCAACTTATAATCCTTTTCAGGAACCTCACAAAAGGCGTCTGCATGGTGTGAAACTGAAGCCATTATTGATTGGAGTGTGTTCTACAGGGATTCTCAAAGTAGACTCCATCACTAATGAGCTACTATCATTCTGGAGTTATGATGTACTCAAGAACTGGGCCTACTCCCTGAGCACTATAGCATTTGTAAGTATGCTTGTCTTTATTTTTAATTTTTTAAAATTTTTTTATGTTTCACTTTTCCTGAATCAATATAAACTCAACAGGTGACTTATGCAAAAGAAATGCAGTCATTAATCAAGTTCCTCCTCACATCAACAATGAAACTTTCACCTTGTTGTTTCTCTTTTTTAATGGCATAGCTACTATCTGACTAATTCTAGGGAATATTTAAAGTTTATTATGAGTTACTTCTTGCTCTGAATAGTGAGGTCAATCCAACTACTTTTCTAATCAGACAGTAGCTACTTAGAAGTAACAGTATTTAAATATTTGCAAAAATTTTAGTTGAATTATGAGAACATGTCAACACTACAATGAGATTGGCTTCTTAGCTTATAATTATCATATATCCCACTGTAGTAAGACCTCTCATTCATTAAGGTGCACCATTATGTTGCAGTTATGCTACTCTGTGTCATTCTTCTTTAGACATCACACTCAGAGCTGATTAATTGAATGATAAGCCGACAAGAATTAGCTCTTAGTATAATAGTAGTAGTAGTACAATATGAACTATGAGTTAACTTGTGGAGTATAATGGACAGAAGAAAATTTAAGATATCATAATATATGCAGTCAAACATGTAAGTAGCTAAACAGCTATACAATTTTAATGTTAAAAAACAATGATCAGACTGATGATTGGCTCTGCATGCCAAAGTGTGTTGAATTTGAGTACCAAGACATATTACTGCTATGTTCTATTGTTCAGGTATTTACAAATCAGCGATTTGCAGTAGAGTGCAATCAGGCCAAGTGGGTTTGCTCACTAGTGGATTTCTTCATGGAGTCCTCTGCAAGACAGACAGCTTCTTCAGAATAATAAACAGAGACCAAGATTAAACTTAAGGGAAAGGAAATATTTCAATCTAATGCAATAAAATGAATCATAAGAAGCTTTTTCTTTTTGTTATCTACAATCAATTTTGTCAAATGAATTTGTCATGACTGATATCAATGGCTACAACTGTGAACTTATTTTTGCAAGCCAGAATAATTTGTATGGCAATTTTAGCCTACTTCTTCCAGTGGTGTCTAATTGCATTATATATAATATATATGTATAATAATACAGTGGTGCAGGAAGATGATATTGGTATAGAGAGGGAGGGGGGGGGAGCTCCAACGGTAAGTTTTTGTGGTCATGTGTGAAATTCCCTGGTTAGATTTATGGGGGACACCACCCCCAGAGTCCTTCTTACGCCACCATGTTTGCTGTAAGGGGTGTCTTATGAAGAGTTTATTTCACCTTAGATTTCTCCCCTAAATAATATAAAATTAATACTTTCTTCGATAGCTAGCTAGCTATACTCAAGATTTCTAGAATGTATGCTGTTATTAAAATTAGGGAATGTATATCAGCTACTTTATTTAACAAGACACATTATGAAAGAATTATAGAAATTGCACACAAGTTAAGTCAATTGATAGTAAAATTAACTAGCTAGCTAGTTCTTTTATATTTATTGAAGAAATAATTAAACTAACTAAATTTTCAGTTAGCATGGAGAAAAATTAAAACTAAGCCATCATTTTTTTGGTTAGAATAACTAGCTCTGTCTAGAATCTCTACCACCAAAATAGCACTACAATAATTATAAGAAGCAATGTAGATCTGACTCAGTGATAAGTTAACATAGAATAAATAATAGAGTATAGGCTCATTACTACGTTAAGGAATGATGTATAGCTATAGCAATACATTTATTGAGCAATCATTTAACGTAGTTGACTTTTGAAACAATAAGTGAACATTTTGGAGTCAAAGTTCTTCATCAGCTCACAATAGAATGAACAAAGTGATGTGACACAGCTATATATAGGGTTAGAGAGGTGTCATTGCATGGTGGTGATGTGTGATGGTGATGTGTGATGTCAATATGCAGAGAAGAACATTATTAATTGGCACAAAAGGAAGATCACAGAAGCTTTGTGGATCAAGAGAATGGACAACACAATGAACCTGGACCAAGGCCTGCAAATAGATTGTGTGTAGAACTCTCATCTCATATCACAAAAATATGCAACATAGCTACTTACATTTTAACCATTCAGCACTCACTCTCCACTCACTCTCCATTTAAGTACTGTTTGCTATACACCATTAGCTAGCTAATATAATGGGTGACTATGTAATGTTTCCTTTATTGTCTCGTGAGGAAGATGAGTATAGCTAAAGTTGTCAGGTAATTAACGTTCAACGTGCACGCACGAAGAAATAGTTCGTTAGTCTGTTAGTCTGTTAGTCTGTCATTCTGTGAAAGTTAGCGATCTCAGAGAAAACTCACCCCCCCCTCCCCCCCCTCCCCCAGCCAGCTCCGTGAGCATCTCAAATTATTATTTTTTTACTATGTAAGAACAAACAGATGAGTACATTTTGAGTGAGTTAGTACTTACCACTTATCCATTTGTATCATTCATTTTATTTTGTTGGTAGCCCTACTGTGCCAAGATTTTTTTGTTTCGACTTAGTTTTACAAGAACAAAAATCCAGTTCGGTCGTAAGATCATAAGCTTTAGAGGCGGGTAAAGGGTCTGGCTGCTACGCGAAACTACTTTGCACTGTGGGGGTAGAGCCCCCATAATCGCGTAGTAATCACGTGAGCAAAGAATTTACTATTATAACTAGTGGTGTGCTTGAGCACAAATGGCGAGCGAGCCTAAAGACTATACTATTTTTATTGACTTCTAACACTGAAGCTACTGAAGATAAGGTCCAGTTTTTTAATTTAGCATACAGGGTAAAGGGATTTCAGTGCCATAGTAACAACTCTCTGCAACTGCTTGAATTGAAGGAAAAAACAACAACAACAGAACAATACACGTTATTTAACAAGTTTTCTTTGTTGATATTCTTTAGCTAAGTAGTGGTTGTAACACACAATGCTTGACACAACTTGAGGACATGCACCTACACAGACTTACCTTCGCAGTAGTCTAGTGGTCAATGTATTTTCAAGTAAATACTGTTGCGCACGGCTTATAACCATGACAAAGAGCGCATTGACTTACCACCGCCACTAACTCGAATAGAAATGGAAGTCCCTTAAGTTTTCAAGTTGTAACTGCACCCGCAAAAGAATTCAAAACGGTAAGCAATTTAATTTCTAGGGTGATGACGGGTACTGATCGATCACCAGAGGACTCTGTTTAGTGCAATTTGGGACGGGGTAGACTACCGAACTAACACAAAAACGCGAGGGTCAAAGTACAAAATGACATACATACGTCCATACATATATACAAATAAACTAGTGGTGTGCTTGAGCACAAATGGCGAGCGAGCCTGATATTTAGGCAACATAAAAATACAGTATTATTACTATGTTTTATCTTAGTTCATGCAAACACTATAATAGCAGTTATGACCTTTTATTTCAGCCAACAAATACAAAATCACTCTCTTACCTTATTAATGGTAACTTTTGTAGTATCAAACATCAACCATTCTGATAATCTCAATCACCAGTAACTCTTGAACAAGCTCTCAGCTACGATAAAAAATAACCAGTGTTATATTTGTAATTTTACCAACAAATATGGAATTACTTTTACACATCATTCTTGAGTATTGATAACTTCTGTAGATCAAATTGAAGTTACTTGACCATCTGAATTACCTTGAATTCTTGACACTAAGCTCTCACCTACAAAAACAAAAGACAATCAATTTTAGCACACAAATACAAAATTACTTTCTTACACCTCATTTTCTTGAGCAGTTGTAACTTTTGTAGTACCAAATTTGAGCCAATCTGACTATTTGAATTTACCAGTCACTGTTGACTAGCTCTTAGCTACAAAAAAGAAAGGCCAGAGTTAATTTTGCATATTTAGCTAACAAAATGGAATGGCGTACTTATCTCAGCTTCCCTCGAGAAGTAGTAGCTTCCATAGCATTAATACTACGGCATTCTGACTACCAACGGCTCTTGACAACCAACAACCGGCACTCCGTATCCCCCCATAAAACGGCGAAGTTTTGAAATTAAGTCTGGAAAAGGGTCTTCAATGCCATAGTAACCTGTCGAATCAACTTTTTGTGTCTTGAAAACAAGCGTTTTAGCAGGAATTTTCTCATACTTTGGAGCTTAAGTATAAAGTAAGGTTTGCTTAATGCTGTAGTTTCAGAATAAACTGGAGTCAAGCCTAAATAGCCGTGTTTTTAGGAGAAAAAAGTTCCCGCGCGCGCGTTTAAAGAGCATACGTACCATCCATCCATACATACATATATATATACCCGATTTTGCATTATCCACCCCTAATACTGTCTCGCTCGCTTCGCTCGCTCGCCAATAAATAAATAAACATCCCCGATTTTCGATTGTGTTACCCCTGTAAGTGTCTCGCTCGCTACGCTCGCTCGCCAATAATTTTTTGCTGACCACGGTAGTTATGCTTTAGTGCACGATCTTTACGGGGTGCGGGAATAGGAGCTTCGCTTGGAACGAAGTGCGGGTGAGTAGTATGAGTGCTGCCATTGGCTTTTAAAAAAAATGTATGCTTCAATTTGAAACGGGTTTGAAGAAATTCATTTTAGAATGATGTAGCTAATCTCCTTATAGGGGGCAAATCTAGAAAATTTTGTCAGGAGGGGGGGGGGGGGGGGGGGGGGAATGGTAAAGGGGAAGGTTTGGGAAAGTTCATTACTCTCTATAGCTACACGTACTACCAGGTAAAGGAATTAAATTTAGCTAATGTATCAATATTGACTGATGTTGTGGAGCTTAATGTTGTAATTCAAATTCACTTTCAACTGCATGCTGTAGCTAGCTTGCAAATATAAGAGGAGGAAGCTAAGAAGTTCTGGGGAAAAGTTTATTTCCCCCCATACTAGATAGAACCTTCAACAGTAATGATGAGGATTTACACCTTTGGTGCTTCATTACACTGTTAAAAATGGGGTGTTTGGATAACTTAGTTTTGGTGTTAAATAGGAGGCGCTGCCTGGACACCCCAGTTTTTAAAGCCTAATATTGTCTCAAAAGTTAGTCGCAACTAAATGATATTTGAAAGGAAGAAACTAATGGATATAAGCTATTATTATATAAGCTCATTGGTAAAGTATGCATTGGTGTAGAAGTTATAAGGGCTCAAAGTGGGGTGTCCAGACAGCGCCTCCTGGCAAACACCTCGCGAGGTGTTATTTAAGCAACCCATTTTAACAGTGTACATTTTGTGCTGGATTGTAATTGATTATTTATTTCCCATCATTGTGTCATGGCCCACTATAAAAGCAGATTGTGCTTCCAGAGTTCTGTCAGAAGCAGTCAACTAGACAGGCGAGAATAGAAGATGTTCATTATCAAGACCTAATGTATATGCACACTCAGACTATCTATACCTATTATTATAGTAGACCATGACATCAATATTTTATGTGTACAAATTGCACTTACTGACAGTGACGTATATGTTTTTCCTGTTCAGAATTCCTGAATATATAATTAAGTTCAAGGCTAGCCTAGTTGCCATTATGGTAGCCAATTAGCCATGGCGAGAACCTCACTGTTCTGATATCTGATCTATGGCTGTCCAACCAGGAATGTATGTTGTATTGCTCTGAAATGAATTCATGGAAGCTCAGCCAGTTAGTTATAAAATATGTTCAGAATGCTCAAAAGGGCCTTCATGCATGGCATATACATTTCAACTGGAACCGCCCCATATATCTTACCCCCCATATCATTTCTGTTTGTAGTTAGACTGTATTAACCAAAGAAGATGGTTTTTCTTATATTGTCCTGGACAATGCTAATTGTTTTGACTGAAATTTCTGGGGATAACAAGCAGCCGCCAAAGTTATGTATCCAATGGTATGAGTTTTCTTGCATCGGAGGAGACAATGCTTTATTGAGTACTGGGCTATGGTTGAACTACACTTCTAATTCCACTGATGAAACAGGCACTGTTGACCAGACTTATTCTTGCCGTGTTTGGGTCAATTACAACTCTTCTCTGCCAGAACTGCAATATTATGAAGGAGCTGATCCTAGAAATATAACTAGTGTGAGTTTTATCTTTGAACAACCTGAACATGGAGGAGGAAGTTGCCACTGCTTCAATGTAACACAATGCTCCAATTCCGTTCAAATTTTAGTCAAAAGGTTAGTTAACAACATTAAAAATTAGATATTGAGTGGAATGCTCTTCCCTATTGAGAGTGAGTTAGATTAACATGAGAATTATTAATTTTTCTGCTTGTATTTCAACAATAATCCTATTTTCTACATTGTCCCTTAAAATGTATCAGTGAAGTATCCTGGATAACCTTCCATCTAAATAGTACATATGAAATGCAACTTAATATAATTAAAGATGGCGTAGGTCTGTTGTACTGAAAAATTATTGATATTACTATGAAGTTGGTATTCAAGCTTTTTGCTATTGTTACTGCATTGGAATAGACTGATTAATAATTATTCTTCAATTGCACTATGAACCATTTCATTCTATGGATATTTATTATACTGATAAGATATAGCTACAATATGTAACAGAAAATTCAACTCGTAATAGCCATAAGTATATACTTTTTTCCCTATGAACACTAATAACTAGTTAAAGTTGCATTATTTTTCTCATGTTTCAGTCTTTGTGGTGGTATTGCTCAAATACATAGAAAATTAATATTGCACTGGAGTCCTTCTACTATACTTCAAGTAACACCCAGCATGGAGCAATTGAAGGAGCTTCCATTTAGTACAGACTGCGCTGGAGCAAGCAATATACTGTAAAAATATGATAATAGTTTCAGTTGGGAACAGTATTAGTATTAATGATTTGTTTATTTAAGTAGTGAAGATTAGGGAGTGAGGAGCAAACAAAGCAAGGCACTATCAGTGTGTAGATTATTATAGCCATATATTGTATTATATTTTACATTGATCTCATATGTAGATAATGCAGTAGCTAATGGATATGATATACGTTTGATTAAAACTGCACATGGCTAGCTTAGGACCTAACAATTCAAGTTTTTTTTCCAAACCAATTTATTCTTTCCGTCTTTCTTATGGTCTCAATGTAATGTCTCATGTGTTCACTTAAAAACGAGGGGCCTCCATTCCACTAATTATTAGGTAAGAATAATAATAGTTGAGGTCAATTAGCTAATAGTAAGCTGGCATGATAATTTAAGTTTCACTTTTCGGCTAAGTAAAACGACATCACAGGGCTGGAAAGAAGTGAGTATAATAATTTTAACATTTGCACCTATACTTCAAATTACGTTATTAACCCTCAGCGCGCATGCGCAAGAGGGTTCTAGTGGTCATCCTGTCTGTTCATCTCTCTGTCTGTCAGTCACACTCTGATTTTAGAGATAACTGACAATTTACCGTTATGAATTTACTCAGAATTAAGACCTTTCATTGCGCTACTTTTTTAAATTTCGGGCTAGTTGTTGAGAAAACACAAAGCTCAGCTCCATAGAGGTACCAGCTTTTGTGGGTAATACCCGCTATCACGTGAGCAAATAATGTTTTGCAGCCAGCGGTGAAGTTTGCTCCGAAAGAAGAGAAGGTTCGCATTGAAAATGTATACTGGTGAGTGTGTGTCTGGCCTATTTAGCTCCTTCTCTTATGTAGACAGCGTTTCTATGTACCATTTTCATTGCTCGAGCTATATTGATGCCTGATTAAAATAGCTAATAGATTGCTTGTTCTTTTGGTCAGAGATAATATGGTAATAGCTATAGGTAGTGTTTAGTAGCGCTGAGGGTTTGCACCTTAGGTGCTTTAAATGTTTCTGATTATCCAGTGACTGCATTTTTTGTGAAACAGTGGTAAATCTATTGAGTTTGAAGCTTCTATCATTCTGTCATCACTATTGATTCTTTGCTTGCAAATGGTTTAGTTTTTTTTAACGGGCATAAGGTATAAGCTAACAGCATAATTGTTGTATGATTTATGTTAACTTGTTATAATAAATTTATAATTTCCAGAACAATATCATACACAATCTATTCTTCGCATCTCACTTGTGGACTAAACGGAGACAGCTTAGAAAGAGATGATATGTTGGAATTTTCAATTAGATTTTCGTCTAATCCATCTGAATGGATTCCTCTTTCACTCACTTATATTGATCAAGCATCATCTAACTGTAGGCGTGGATATTGTGTGAAGGAGACATCCATTTTGTTAACATATATCGGCAGTCCTAAGCCATATATTAGAAGTAATATCATAATATGTGGATTTTTTCCTACTGACTCTATACAAATTCGCTGGCTAATGTCCAGTCATTTTATGGTAGAAAGCAGTGTATTTCAAGACAAATGGAGTTTGGATGACATACAAGTTAATTTGATTACTGAGAACATTTCTGTACTTTTATTTGAAGACAATTTTGATTCACCTATATTGAAGTAAGTTGGAATGAGGGGAGTAACAACTAGTTCAATTGTGTCTTGTTTCTCCATTTTGGGAGTAGACTCATTGGAGAACAGCAGAGTATTAGGAGTGTGTTAAAAACAGCAAGAAAAAAGAAGAAATTTAAAAAGGAATTGGGAAGAAGCAATCTATCTAAAGTTGTTTGCATTTAAAAAATTCCAATAGTGACAAAAAAATACTTTTCAACTTGGATAGAATCTTAAAACACTGAATAGTAACCAAAAATTTCACCACAACCTTTCCCATGCAGCAGCTACTACGAGTACAATTATTTGCTGAAATTAAGTCTTGTCCACCCTTTTACATGAAACATGTAGTCCCCAATCAGCTCCCACATGCCCAAAAATCTGACACATCTACAATCACGATATCTCCGTTTAGCTGATTTTAATGATGATGATCACCAGCAATCACATGCTCTATATACTGATACTTCTTTTGGCACATGTTACCAAGCTTGAATATGTGCCGGCAACCTGGTAACTATCCATTATGTTAACTAATGTGGCTAGTGCTGTTAGAGAGAATTAAACTGCTTTAATCACGACTACCTGCAGTCAGCAGTACAAAAACCAACAATTTCTGCTGCTCTTACCACTCCTGTTATTTTTTTCTTCGTATACTCTCAACTGCTATAGAGTGTGACATGTGCATATATCTATGTAGTAATACGCTTGTGTGTCAGTAACGATGACGACGATGACCGATGACGACTGACGGTGAGTGTATTAATGAATAATTCATGAGCTTTGTACAGCTTAGTAAAGCATCGTCATATTATGGTAGGTAAAGTGTCGTCACATTCAGTAGAACATGCTGGTTATTTCTGAAAGGTGATTGCAATAGACGATGGAAAGCATAGCGTAGGTTTCAAAAAGGAAAGCAAAAGTATGGAAGAGAATGTAAAAGGCAATTAATTGTAACTGAAAAGCAGATGTAATCGGCAAGGTAAGGTGGTGTAGGTTTAAAATGGATGGGAAGAGATGTCAAAAAGGCGCGCGATTAATTATAACTAAAAAGCAGGTGGAATCAACGAGTAAAGGCGGGGGTTAGTTTTCAAAAAAAAGGCTAAAGTGCGAAATAGAAGACAAAAGTTTCTCAAAGTAAGACAGAAATGCAGGAGAGATAGACAAATGACAAAGGGGCCCCGACTCAAGAAGAAGAGCTGAAGGTAGGAGAGGTAGGGTAGAAGAAAAGCTCAGATACTTCAGAAAAAAGAGAGCAGGAGAGGTAAAGTTATGTAACCTTAACCAATGGTAGAGAATGATAACTGAGCAAGATAACTTGTGTTACTGCATTCTTACTTTGCAATATGTCAAGCGCCACTATGTGGTGGGGTACTTGCTAATAGTTAATATTATGGTCCCATATCAAAGTCAACTTCATGTATTGCAATATTAACCCCAATAGCAATGAGAGCTAGTGCTCTGGTGTATACTAATGTACAAGTTTTTGTAGTTGCCAATTGTCTGCAGTAGGATTTGAGTCTAATATTTGCAATAAAATAACTTCACAAGTGTTACTAATTGTATTTTAGCAGCACATATTGGAATTCTTCAAATATTAGAAATGGAGATATCTCCTCAGCATGTTCCAATGGGACCAACAATCCAGCTCTAGTGTTTGGAGAAGGAATAAATAATCTTCCATACGACAATTTTGTGGCGAGTCATTCTGCTATAACTAATGTGATTCATTTGAGTAAAAATTGCAGCAATTTTTGTGCCATTTATCCCCCAGTCAAAGCTTCTCTAATCTGCAATTTGTCTGAGTCCATAATTGAGGTCTCTACTGATAGCATTGAGCCAATAACTACTGATTATATCTCAATATCTACAAATCAAGAACTTTTTAATTTAGAAACTCGAATTAAAGTGAGTTACAAAATTAAATAATGTATTTTTTCGTGTTATTTTTAAGAGAGTTTAGTTGCAATTAGCTACTGACCACTTATGATGGGGATGAAGTGAGATTATGGTCCCAATTGAGATGTTATCTCACTCTGTATTGAGCAAGCTCATTGCCCTCAGATAGGCTAGTAGTTATAGCAACCAGCCTAGTTTACCAATGTTCTCTGTGGTTTTTACAGCTACTTTTCTCTAGTGAAGCCTACCCTACCAGGTTAGAGCAGCTGTTAAAATATCAGCTGGGGCTGTGTGAAGCCCCTAGAGAGTTTTACAGCCAACTTTACACCATGAACTTATCAACCCTAGTACAAACTACATCAGTGAATATATCTAGCGTAGAATAATCGACTTACCACACTCTGTCAGAGTGATAGATGAAATATTACACTCTCAGGCTTTATTTTCACTCACCTCTGGCTCAAAATATTAATTAGCCTGCTGTGAAATATTGCCATTATCACTCTGACTCATGTAATAAGTACTATATATATATATATGGCAATGGCGGAGACAGAAGAGGACAGATGTTTGCAGCTAGGTCCATTCTATGAGTGGTGATGGTAAGTTATCTTAGTTAATGCACTGTTTGTCATAGCTATATGCCTTGGGTAACTTAATTGTTCGTACTTGAAAGTTGATTGTCTAACAGTGAAGTCCCTTAAGAGAATACAATACGATGCTATATCTTAGAGCTCTCATACAATAAAGCATTTCAATGGAGCAGACTTTGGAAAGGTGGATTGCTATTAAGTAGAAACCTTTGATTTATCGATCATTATCCTATCATCCTCGGAATTTGATTGCTTAACTCTTGAAAATAAATTGTCCAATAGTCAAGTCGCAAAGAGATTATAAGTCTTGTGCTGGTATATTTATGAACAAGTGTGTATGGGTGTGTAAAAGTGTTTTCTGTTACAGAAAATAACAAATATATAAAAAAAACATTTTACTATAAAAAATTAAAAGCAGCTAGCATTCAAATTTGAATTTCAGTCAGACCAGCTCTCTCATCATTTGTACTGAAGCACATCACTAGTCATTTTATACCCTTGTAGAAGTAATGATGGAGGTATGAATCATATGTGACCGTCTACAGGAAAACCGGGCACAACGAGGCACCCTTCGAAAAATTTTTTTTTGCATTTACAGAGTTGTCGGCATCCAGATATTGAGCTCTCCAAGTTTTATCGTCGTAGCTTAAGTCGTTCCCACTATAATAGACCTATCCGTTCCCTTCCGTTGGCTTGAAACAATACATTTTTAAGAAATTGATCGATCTTTTCTCGATATTTACGCACGCCGCGTTGTGCCCGGTTTTCCTGTAGACGGTCACATATGTGCTATACAAATGATTTCATTGCATGTAACCAGCTTTCCAATAATATCCAGTAAGTATTTTATGAAAGGTTATTATTATTATTATTATTATTATTTATTAATAAATGTATTATTTTTGTGGGGGGAATGTAATTAAAACAATGCAAAAAATAAAGTGCTGGCAAGGCATAAGACCATACAATTACAAAATAAATAATTAATTAAATAAATTCAATGGGTAAACAAAACGCTAACAGCCAAAGGAGGAGGCGAGGAATTCTTCCTAGGGGCACATATGCTTGGCTAGATTGAAATGTCACTTCCCCTGATATGCAGCCACCTCAGATCTAGGTTGTCTTTATGAAGTTGTATTCTTATTACATCATTCAAAAAGTTATATATAGAATTTATTTCCCTATAGCTTAAGTTAAATATCTAGTCTGTAGTCTTTTCAGTCTCTTCTAGTCTCTCGAGTCTCTTCACTCTTTTCTAATCTCTTTAGTCTCTTTAATCTCTTTAGTCTTCTAGTTTCTTTATCTCTTTTATTCTTTTAGTCTCTTTAGTCTCTTCTTTTATAATAGCTACAGTAGTTTGTAATTTATTTTATAGCCCGTTACCCGAGCGACCGCGCTTGTCGTTAAGAACTATAAATCTGATACAGTCTGGTATGCTCGTAAGAAAATGTATTAGCGGGGAAAAGTCTGATATAGTTCCTAGCAACCATAATTATGGTGGAAGGCAGATCAAAGCAAAATGGAATAATGAAGAGTTTGGGTACTTTAATACAATTACTAAGATAGCTAACGCTATACTTTGCTCGTTGTTTATGTTTGGGCTATAAAATAGTTATAAACCAAAATCATTAGGTTTGTATTTCGATTTATAAATCCTCGCCACTCGGGCTGCGCCCTCGTGTCTCGGAGTTTATAAATCGCATACAAACCTCAATTTTGGTTTATAACTATAACTTATTGCTATTATTCCTTATGTTATAGAATAAACTTCAACAAACTAAATTAGATGTATTAAACAGAACGGTAAGTTACTGTTAATTAGAAATACTTTAGTAATTATTTCATTTATTAAAAGAATACTGATGAGAAGCTGTTGCAATTATCGAGCTCTGTTTTGGACACAACTGAGGATCAACTAGTAGTTGTATACGTTCTAGGAGTAATACTGGGCAATGTGACTTCCTTCAACTGTTACAATGAAACTATTCTGGTAATGTCTTAATTATCACATATAGCTAAGTCATAATTAAGCTATAAAAAACTAGAATATATAAAGTGAAGAATCTTTGTTGCACAGTTTTGGGTACTATTTGTAGATAAATAGTAAAAATACCAATTGATTCCAAGATATCTAATAATTCAAGTTCATTCTTATGTGTAAGGGTGTTTGATTTTAAAATCACTTTAATTTTTTTTGAAAATAGCTTATAATTTATTATAGAGAGCCTTATTTTCTCTATTTTTAGTATAAATAATAATATTGTATGTAATATGCTTTAGACTGCAGTAAAGATCGGGAATGATTTAATTTCATATCAACCAATGAATTCAGTAAGTCTATTAGCTAGTGATCAATGGATTATTGTATTTTTGACTGTGAAGAAGTATTTAGTCTTATATTAATTTATGCTTCATCAACTAATTTGTTTTTTTTACTTGAATCGCTTATATAGTTTATTACTAGCACAACACATAATATCTTGATTGTGATAAAGTATAAAAATCAATTAATTTTGATTACATAAACTTCACATGATTATTAAATTGTTATCCACTATTAATACAACATTAGATTTACATTTTACTTCACTGAACATAATCAGCATTATGAATTACTTTTTATATTTTGGAGGTAGAGTGTTCGCAACCCCCAATCCTGAAATATTTCCAATAAATAGTCAATGAAAGAGTTTAAGAGCACTGAAATTTAGTGGAATTAACGAAACAAATTTTTTGGATTAATTAAAAACTTCGATAATAACTGAAATATAGCTTGATATTCAGTCAGTGATGGAATAATAATTCAGCAAAGCAAGTGAAGCTGTACATTTGGGATATATATACAGTGAAACCTCCGAATAGTGACCACATTGGGGACGGGACTTTTAGTCTCTTCTCAGAGGTTGGTCCTTTCTCAGAGGTTCTTTTGTAAATGTCATTATTTGTGATAAAGAGTTAGGGAAAATTGAATTAAAGAGGTGATTTTTCCTAGTAGGTTGCTGTCCTGTGGACATTATTTCCTGCACTTTTTGTTCAGATGAAGATTAAAATAGAAGCATCAAACTTTCAGCGAACATTAAGCGAAGACCTTTTGTCCCAGACAAAATTGGATACTGTAGAGGTAGTGTAGTATGCTATTTTTTATTAGCTTACGCGAGACCGCAATCTCTCAATTTTTCAATGGTTGTGGTCTTTGGTCGCTCGTAGAGGGGCGAATGTAGTTATTTTGAGAAGGTGGGGCCGAGAAATTGGTCGCTGGTTGGAAATAGGAGGTGGTTGCTTCTCGGAGGTTCTAAATGCACTATATTTGTTGTAGTTGTAATCGGGGACGCATGATTTGGTCTCTCCAGAAAGGTTGGTCGCTTCTATTGCTTCTCCACGCCCATAAACAAAGAACAGATACCATTTGTCTCAAAACAGTTGTAAATTATTTTATTGGAGATTCCATTTACAGATCGAATATTTTTGGAAAGTGCTAGTCAACAATTACCATTTGTGCATAAATAATATAATATTATAATCAATATTCAAATAACAGAAATTAATAAAAGTATAACAAAATTTAAAAATATATATTGTCTTATCCCGTCGTTTGCACTTGGCTGCTGAATGGGTCGATTTGTTGACAGAAGGTAATTTTCTTGAAATTGCATAATAAACTACATTGTACGTAGATGACACAAATAAATGATTAAATAAATATATATAATATATACAGGAAATTAATTGACCACAGATCACACCTACATCCTGGCCTGACCAACCAAAATTTGCTGCTACAGGCTTGTGTAGTCGCCATTTATATTAAAACAACATTAGCTAACTTACAACATTTTGTAGCTATAGCTTTTCTTTAAGCCTTAGCCCCTTAACTCGGTTCGATGACTTCAATGGGAACCATTTTCTAGTATATATTATATGTATAATATATATATATATATTATATACTAGAAAATGCATTGAAGTCAGAATCAAATTTTCCATTGAAGAAATATTATTTATATACATTTTGCTAATGTTATTTAATTTCTACTTTTGTTAACATGCTGAATTGTGTTATACTTCACTTAGTATTTGAATGGGAGACAAATAAATTCCATCATTGGAAGTACTCTGTTACAATCACTCGATAGTCTAGTGGTCTGTGCTGAAGAAATATCACACTCAAATAATAAAATAGGTAAGTGATTACAGCAAATACTGTCTTTACAATTATAATAAGAATGCCTTGAATTGTATAGGCATCCAAATAGTTACAGACAGCACTTTACAAACAACTATTGAAACATCTGAGATTGATGGCTGGACTCCTCCATTTATATCTGCTCACCTTCAATTGGACAACATGCCAGTATCTCACAATAACACTTTCAGAGTTATTGTATCTGTCTACAGAAATGTATCTGACATTCTTCCATCTGGAAGCAAGTAAGTCCCATGTTAGCTATCCATTATTTCTTTATAAAACACATTGAAACTCAATTTCATTGATTGCAGCTCTCAGATTGCATCAGATGTGATTGGAATATCACTAGAGTATGATGAAAGAAATAATTCTACTGGAAGTAAAAATCCCAATATCATAGTTACTGTCACATTCAATCACACAAGCTCATTAATAGTAAGTTAACTGATCAATATATATTATTGTAATTTAATTCAATTTATTTTATAGACACAGTTGAGAACAAATGGCTCACTAAGTACACAGTGTGTATTCCTGGATATTTTATACAAGTATGTACAATTCTACTGTTCTATTATTCTTTAACAACTATTGTTGGTAGTCTACACAGCAAATTGTTTACACAGATATTAATTATTAGGAATAATATTCACTTCATATAATATATTGACTGTTGTACATTTATTACTGTAATTCATTTGTATAAATTTAATTATGACTGAAGTGAATATAATATTTGCTGATGTTTTATGTATGTGCTGTGTTAATTAGTTCCTCAATTTTACAACATTATTTTTTTTTATAATAACACTAACTAGCTATGCCTCAAATTAGTCATAATTTCAAATTTGGTGAATCCCCTCTGGAATATTACAAACTTTGCTGTCAGAAAGTGATTATGCAAACTTCAGTATAGTACTATCCAGGACTATCTGCCCTGAAAGTTGTTAGTACAATAATCAAAATAGTTAACGTAGCATCCTTATGACTACCAAAATGATGTACTAGCTACACACACATAGCTAAGCACATGCACATATTTGATTACACTTAAGTGGTCAAGTTTAAGCTTTAGAATATAATTGTTAAAATATATAAATTTGCTGTAATTTTATCGCTGACAATATTTTTATGTAAAGTGCTGGTTATATCCTCGCTGGAAAAATACATACCTAACTGTTTTTAGTCAGCAAGTGATTCTGCAAACTTAATCCGGTATAATGCAATACTTGATTTAACAATTGAAATGGCAGTTTTAGCCACCCATAAGACTGCCAATATGATGTACTACTTAAATAAGCACACATATCTTTGAATAATCATATAAACTTGTGTGGACTAAGTTTTAAACTTAGAAACTTCGTAACTATCAATAGTGCTCTGGTCACTCTCCATTGACCTTTGTCTACATTAAAAAAATTATGTACCACTAAGTTAGATATAATAAAGAATTGTTAAGTGGTGTAGTTTTGGTATACATTACTATGATATGATCGTACATTTTATCTTCGTTACTTTTAACTAGAAATTTGTAACTACAGTTTTGTGAGATAAAATTGATCATATCATAGTGTTTCAAAAAGTTTGCTCTTAAGCTGGAAGCACTGTATCTCAATTGTAATCACAATAAATGAACAAGTTTCTAATTTTATCAACTTACAGTTTTATTTGTATTAAATATGTTGCAATCCCATTCTATCCTACTTTGTACAGGTCAACTATACTCCAGCTTGGAGAATGGTCAACTAGAGGATGCATGAAGATACACTCATCCGTGGTGTCCACCACTTGCAAATGTAACCATTTAACTCATTTTGCAATTTTACTCAGTCCAAAGCCCATAGCTACAACAACTGGAGTCAAGTTATCTCTACAGATTATAGGATACATTGGAACACCTCTCTCTGTTATTTCAAACATTGCAACAATTTCTATATTTATATTGAATAGGTGAGTCAACTTCTCTAGCAATTTTAATACAGGAGAGTATAAGATGTAATTTAATAATGTAACAATATTCATAGTTGCTATGACCTATTTCAGATCTCTTCGAAGCCTCCGAGGATACATTCATATCAATCTCTGCTTGAGTTTGTCTATTGCACAAATTATTTTTGTGGCTGGCATAGACAAGACTGGAAGTGACACTGTCCCAATACACTGTCAGGTCGTAGCAGTTCTCCTCCACTACTTCTTCCTGGTCTCCTTCATGTGGATGTTAATGGAGGGTGTTTTTCTTTACCTTGCTCTTGTCAAAGTTTTTATTACTAATACAAAGAAATATGGAATTTGTTTCACAGTAATAAGCTATGGATTGCCACTCCTCTATATGGGATTTCTTTCACTACCTCTTGGGTTTGGATTTTCAGAGAAGTACTATGGCTACTATGAGGCGTAAGTAATATATTTGGACAAGTGTGTTTAATTAGCTATAATAAGGTTGTGTTTTTTTTAAATAAATGCAGGTGCTTTCTAAGAACTGATAATTATTTTATATGGGCTTTCATAGCTCCAGTGATTATTATTTTTGTATGTAATTTCATACTTTTAATAATGGCTGCTGTTATTATGTGGAAACAACAAAAAAAGAGAAAAATTAATTCAGAATCAAATCAAGCTTTAAAATGGCTGAAGGCAGTGGTGTCTCTAACTGTAGTTATGGGACTGACTTGGATTATTGGAGTTTTAGTAGTAGAAAGAGAGGAACTGTTGCCTTTGGCCTACATCTACACAATAATGGTGGCATTTCAAGGATTCTTTATGTTCCTTGTTCTGGTGGTCTTCACAAAATCAGTACGCGATGATATAAGTAAAGTGACAGTATCCAAGTGGCAAAAAATTAGAACAAAGAAATCTGGGGTAAGAAATTGATACTTTTATAAATAGTTATAATTCATTTATAGTGTGTATAATCATTATTCAGACAAATACTATTGTCGTATCCAATCTCATGTCTGTGAAAGATGTCAAAATTGAAGAATTCACTAATAAAGCATCGGACGTCAAAAACACTTCAATATAGCATAACAGTGTGTATTGTGTGCTTAATAATGTTGTCTTGGTTTTACATTTTATATTGTAGATTTATCTAGTTACTTTTTGTGCAGAAATTTAATTCCTTTCCGTTGTCTTTTTATTTTGTTCTTTAAAGTAGTGCAGACATGTTTGTTTGCTTTCAAAAAGACACATCTCAATTTGTGCTATGAATTATACATGGTTGGCTGTTTGTGCACAAACACATCACTAGTGCAGCTGTAATGCATCAGTAATAAGCTGTATTGAAAAAAAATGCTAATCTATCTACCCTGTGGTAAACACATCTTTCATAGCTAACTACTATATATTAAGTGTTCTTTCTTTCATTTAATAGCAGTAACTTCGGCACTTTGTTACCTATTAATAGCACTTCATCAGGAATTCCCAGCTGCAAGAAAAACATTTTAAAATTATACTTCGTAGATAATAACTAATCACTTTAAAAAAATGCTTTTTAGAAATAATCAAACAGTTTTTAGTAAAATTTCTATAATAAATAGGTGCAAATTCTCAGCACCTACTATACTTGTTTATGGTGTCAAGTGAAGATGTACTGATGTGTATGGCATCTCACTAATAAAGGTATGCAACTTCAAAGAAAATCCTCATCAAACTTTGAATTAGATGTGAGGTTTTATCTAGAAATGATTGATGAGTTGGGAAGAGACTGGGAGTTGTGCAGCTCACAGTTAGTCCATAACCAGTCCTGCTGTCCTTGTGCCCATGAAGGGATGGAAGCTGGAGAAGATTGTGTGATAATTGAATTACTTGAAATACTGTACACATGTAACAAGGTGCATCCTCTACCACATGTTGATAATATTTTGGCTCTGGATTTGGCATCTGGATGGAGGAACAGTGGAGATGACTGATGCTGCTCTGGTGAACACAGCTTTCACCACTTTCAAAGGTTCACTTGAATTTATTCGAATGCCCTTCAGCTCCGGCCTGCTATGTTTCAAAGAGTAATGCAGCATTATTGGTTAACATCGTAGTACACATATGCACATTTGCATTGAGCATACTATAGTAAAGTATGGTTATTACTGTATGTTATGCCTGAGTATTATTATCTTTTGCATGATGAAATTGTAAAAATCAGCTTCTTCTGAAAGCTGTGCTGGAGTGTTGATATGTTTGTCGTGTAAATGTATGTGTCAACTCTATTCAAGTTTTCTCATGATTTAGTTTTGAGAAGTTCTTGCTTTAAACATTGTGGAGTATTCTTTCTTTCTTGATGGAATGAAAACTTTGGCCTTCCATGTAAAAGATTTGACATTTTTACTTTTAATTATAATGACCTACATTTATCACATGAGCACATTTCAGTGAACTATTAGGAACACCTATATCTATATCTGTATTATCTGCTGTATTTCTGGCATCAACTCCATAGCATACACTGACATGCTGAATATCTGGCCTCTGAATCAAATCAATTATTGATTATAAACATCTGACGGTACTTATAATCATAACAACTTACATTCACAATGTTAATATACTAGTATAAGAATAATGATGGTAATCAAAATTATTGTCCTGTCCTATATATATAAAGGATAATTGTAGTCCATTGCTTAATATAATACTAATGGAAAATACAATTTATACAAGACCATTAAATAAGGATTATATATGATGAATACTAGATAATGGTTTCAAAGTGAAGTGAAGAGTCAATGGATGAATTGAATAGAGTATTGAAGACTGAATCTGAATGGAGTGTGGCTAAAGAGCCAAACAGCTCCACAAGGAGCTGTAGCCTGTGGGCTCGTATCATACAACTTGAGTACAGGTAGCTAGCTGTAAAGGAGCATTATTAATTACTTCTGTTGATGGACACATACACATGGCTACAGCTACATCTTTCATTGATATTCAAGCCAAAGATGTATAAACCAAAATACACGTACACAAATGCATACTGTACTTAAATATATTATATACACAATACAAACTACACTAGATATTAAAGCGTTATGTCTACTCATCAATATATTGGTTTAGTATATATCTGGTTCCACAGTGCAACGAAAGTATTGTTCTCGAGCAACACTATGCAATTTATAGAACAAGTTTTATAGTAATGTTCAAGTTGGTGTCTGTGCAGTGAGTGTCCTTGAAGCTAGCTCACTGATTAGTCCACACCACACTGAGAACTCAACTTATGAAGTGGGACTAACAAGGCAGCTGGAAGTTATCTAAAACTACGAAGGGTTTATTTAATGGTGTGGTATGCAAAAAGGAAACTAATATAATGTGTTAGTGTGCACAAATTGAATTAGCAAGCCATGCATATTCAAACATTACCTGTAGGATTCATCAATTAATCATCATTATGAAGAAAGGCAGATTGTTTTACATCCTGAATTTCTGAACAATTTGCTTCAAATTGCTCATGACCAAATCTAGAATTTTTTTAATAGTATTGTAATTAGTTCTAAGAAATCAGTATTAGATTTTAACTGGTACAATTATGCTTATGAAGCGACTAACAAAGTCAAGTATCACATTTCAGAGTTAAATAACAAGAATCTCATCCATAGAGTCATTTCAGCAAGTGCTCAAAGCTTATAACTGCTCAGATTGTTAAGGTTGGTAAGAAAATAGCTAATTCTTGTTAGTGCTTCACCACAACGATTCAGATGAGGATGACTTTGACAATTTTTTTAATTGCAATAATACACTTCAGTATAAGTGGGATAGAAACTACAGCAGATGACCAGCCTCCAACATTGAGTATCCAATGGTATGAGTTTTCTTGCATTGGAGGAGACAATGCTTTATTGAGTACTGGACTATGGTTGAGCTACACTTCTAATTCCACTGATGAAACAGGCACTGAGGACCAGACTTATTCTTGCCGTGTTTGGGTCAATTACAACTCTTCTCTGCCAGAACTGCAATATTATGAAGGAGCTGGTCCTAGAAATATAACTAGTATGAGTTTTATCTTTGAACAGCCAGAACATGGAGGAGGAAGTTGCCACTGCTTTAATATATCAGCATCTTTTTTAATAAGAAGGTAAGTAGTATAAATTATTCCAAATAATGCTATAATTGCATTTAAGTAATTTAACAAAATTGTTTGAAGAAATGAACATATTAAGCTATCTTAACCATTGTCATCACATTTGTGACCGGTTTTGGGAAAATCCGCCTAAACGCGGCATCTAAAGTTTTCTAATTTATCCTACCAGTAGGTTGCACTGGGCCTTGGGATGCCTCCTAATTTGGAAGTTCAGCACAAGCCGTTTTTTTGACTATCTGAATTACCTTGAATTCTTGACAACAAGCTCTCAGCTACAAAAACAAAAGACAATCAATTTTAGCACACAAATACAAAATTACTTCCTTACCTCATTTTCTTGAGCAGTGATAACTTCTGTAGTACCAAATTTAAGCCATTCTGACTGTTTAAATCAGTCACTGTTGACAACAAACTCTTAGCTACAAAAAAGAAAAGCCAGAGTTATTTTTGTATATTTAGCTAACAAATATGGAATTATGTACTTAGCTCAGCTTCCCTCGAGTAGTAGTAGCTTCCTTAGCATTAATATGACGGCATTCTGACTACCAATGACTCTTGACAATCAACAATCGGCACTCCGTATCCCCCCTAAAACGGCGAAATTTTTAATTAAGTCTGGAAAAGGGTCTTCAATGCCATAGTAACCGGTCTCAGCAACTTTTTGTGTCTTGAAAAATAACCGTTTTTGCTGGAATTTTCTCACACTTCGGAGCTTAAGTTTAAAGTAAGGCTTGCTTAATGCTGTAGTTTCAGAATAAACTGGATCAAGCCTAAAAAACCGTGTTTTTTGGAGAAAAAAGTTCCCCGCGCGAGCGTTTAAGGGGGGCATACGTACCATCCATACACACATTATTGGCGAGCGAGCGTAGGGGTCTTGACAACAAACAATTGGCACTTCGTAGCCTCCCAAAACGGCGAAGTTTTGGAAATTAAGTTTGGTAAAGAGTCTTCAATGCCTTAGTAACCGGTCGCAGCAACTTGTATCTTGAAAAACGAGCGTTTTCGCCGGAATTCTCTCACACTTTGGAGCTTAAGTGTAAAGTAAGGCTTGCTTAATGCTGTAGTTTCAGAATAAACTGGGGTCAAGCCTAAAAAGCCGTGTTTTTTCAGGAAAAAAGTTTCCCCCGCGCGCGTTTAAAGGGCATACGTACTATCCATACATACATACACATGTATATACATATAACATATACCCGATTTTGCATTATCCACCCCTAAT